>Ga0307488_10003827_pt1 | contig 12556 bp, 16 predicted proteins | sample SB02metaG_FD_202248 | JGI IMG/M metagenome (GOLD analysis project Ga0307488, IMG submission 202248) | Sea-ice brine microbial communities from Beaufort Sea near Barrow, Alaska, United States - SB 0.2 | ecosystem: Environmental > Aquatic > Marine > Coastal | place: USA: Alaska | collected...
ATCAATTAACTGGAGATAGTGCAAGTTACGATTACGATCAACGACATACGTTGTTGGAAATGATGGTTGATCTGGATTTAACGGAATTTCCAGATTTAAAGGACGGAGAGCCTACTGGCATAGCTTTGCCTTATATTGTTACCGTAGACTTGTCTTCTCGTAAGATTCTATCAATTCGCAGAAATTGGTATGAAGAAGACGAACAGAAGATGTCTCGACAACATTTTGTTCATTATCAATATTTGCCCGGATTAGGCTTTTATGGCTTTGGTCTGATACATCTAATTGGTGGTATAGCAAAATCTGCGACAAGTTTATTAAGACAATTGGTAGATGCGGGTACGCTTTCCAACTTACCCGGTGGTTTAAAAGCAAGAGGACTAAGAATTAAGGGTGATGACACCCCTATAATGCCCGGAGAATTCAGAGATGTGGACGTTCCCGGTGGTGCTATTAGAGATAACATTACTTTCTTACCATATAAAGAGCCATCAGCCGTTCTTTATCAATTATTGGACAGTTTAGTTGAAGAAGGAAGAAGATTTGCTTCAGTAGCCGATATGAAAGTTGCAGATATGAGCAATCAAGCACCTGTTGGCACTACATTAGCTATTTTAGAGCGTTCTATGAAGGTTATGGGGTCAGTTCAAGCTAGAATACACGCTTCTATGAAGAAAGAATTGAATATTCTTTCAGGAATTATAAGAGATTTTGGTCCAACAGAGTATCCTTACGCTACAGAGGGGCAAGAACTGCTTCCTGAAGATTTTGATAACAAAATAGACGTAATACCTGTTTCTGACCCTAATGCTTCTACTACTGCACAAAGAATTATGCAATATCAAGCAGCATTACAGCTTGCACAGCAAGCACCACAGATGTACAACATGCCTGAACTACACAGACAGATGCTTGAAACATTAGGAATTCGTGATCCAGAAAGTATTGTGCCATTAGATGAAGATATAGAACCTACTAACCCTGTATCTGAAAATATGAACATGCTTAATGAAAAACCTGTAAAATCTTTCTTATATCAAGACCACGAAGCACATATTATGACGCATATGGCTATGGCAGATGATCCAAAAATAAGAAAAATGATTGGTCAGAGTCCTAATGCTAACGCTATTATGGGTGCTTTCTCTGAACACGTTACAGAACATCTTGCTTTCCAATATCGTAAAGAGATAGAAAAAGAACTTGGTGTTCCTTTACCACCACCAGACGAACCTTTACCAGAAGATATAGAGTTAAGGTTATCTCAGTTAGTTTCAGAAGCTGCACAAAAAGTATTAGGTAAAGATATTGCAGAAGAAAGACAAAAAGAAATACAGAAAAAAATAAAAGACCCTGTTATTCAACAACGTGATCGTGAATTGGATATAAGAGAATCTCAAGTACAAGCTAAAATGAAGTCTGATGCAGAAAAAATAGCTGTTGATTTGCAAAAATCTAAAGTAACTGCAGCAACAGAACTTGAACGTTTAGCTTCACAAGAAAGAATAACAAGTGCTAATATTTCTGCTAAATTAGCTACAGACCAAGCAGATATAAGTAGTAAAGAAAAAATAGAAGGTGCTAAGATAGGAAAAGAAATAGCACAAGAAATACTACATAAAGATAAATGAACGATTTAAGTACACAAAATTTTCCTGATGCGTTACGAAAAATGATTAGAGAAAGAATGAATGATCATTCAGACGCAATCAGTGGAGGGAGCTGCAAAGATTTTAGCGAATACAAGTATATGACAGGAGTTATTGCTGGTTTAGCTTTAATGGAACGTGATCTTCTTGATTTAATTGAAAGAGGAGAACAATAACGTCATAATGACGCAAAAGGTCTCTGGTCCTTAACCAGTGCAATAAAAGGAAACTATGAAAGCCGTAAAAAATATAGAAGTTAAAAGTTCTGATTTATCGAAAGAAGAAGAACAAATAGCTAAACAACTACCAGAACCTTGTGGTTATCGGATATTAATAGCATTACCTAATCCAGAAGAAAAAACAGAAGGTGGCATTATAAAAGGTGCTTCTCTTGTAGAAAGAGAATCTGTTGGATCAATATGTGGATTTGTAATGAAATTAGGTCCAGACGCTTATAAAGATGAGAAACGTTTTCCAAACGGAGCTTATTGTAATGAAGGCGATTGGATAATAATGCGTTCTTATTCAGGTACTAGATTTTTAGTTCATGGAAAAGAATTTCGATTAATTAATGACGATAGTGTAGAAGCTGTTGTTGAAGACCCAAGAGGAGTAGTAAAAGCATGAGTACAAACGAAGAGTTTGCAGAACAAGAAATTGAAGATTCTGTAGAAGAATCTATTATAGAACAACCTTCTACTAGGGAAGAAAAGTTTTTAGGTATTAAAAATACCGTTCTTCCTAAAAAAGATGAAAGCGAAGAAGAATTTGATTTTAATGTTGAAATTGTAGATGACAGACCATTACAAGATCAAAAATCTCCTAGAACAGATGATCAAAAAACAAAAGATCAGTTTGAATTAGAAGATGAAATCAATAATGTTGATGATCGTGTAAAAAAACGTATAGGTAAACTTAAATACGAATGGCACGAAGAAAGAAGAGCCAAAGAAGCAGCAGAAAAACTTAGAGATGAATCTGTTAGTTATGCTAAACAACAAGCAGAAGAAAACAGAAGATTACAAGCTTTAGTCCAACGTGGCGAAAGTGCGTTAATGTCTCAAGTTAAAGCAAAAGCTGAAGCACAATTAGAACAAGCTAAAGAATTTCATAAGAAATCTTATGAAGACGGTGATGCTGATAATCTAACAAATGCTACGCAAGAAATGTTGAAGGCTCAACAAGAATTAAAAGTAGCAGATGATCACTTTGCAAGACAGAGGGCACAAGAACAAGCACCTCAACAACAGCAAAATGTTCCTCTACAACAACCAATGCCACAACAAGCACCGCCTATTGATCGAAAGGCAGTATCTTGGTTAAAAGATAATCCGTGGTTTGGTTCAGATGATCAAAAAGAAATGACGGCTTTGGCTTATGGAATACACGACACTTTAATTACTAAAGAAGGTATTTCGCCACAGTCAGATAAGTATTATGAGGAAGTGAGCAAGCGTATGCGTGTTCGTTTCCCTGATTATTTCGGGATGGAAAACTCTAAAGAAGACAGCAACGAAGTTGTTGAAACTGTGACATCCAGAAATACGCAATCGGTGGTTGCTCCATCTACTCGAAACAACGGTAGCAAACCTCGCAAAATACAGTTAACTTCAACTCAAGTAGCTCTCGCAAGGCGACTTGGGCTTAGTCCAGAAAGATATGCTAAAGAACTCATAAAGGAGAAAATTTAATGTCTGATATACATGAAAACAATACAGATAAATCTGTAATTGATAAGCGAGCACCCAGAGAAATAGATGAAAGAAAAGACGATACTCGTCCTTCTGATTCTTTTGTTCCCCAATCTTTATTACCAACTCCTATCCCTCAAGATGGTTGGGTTTTTAGATGGGTAAGAACTCAGATACTCGGAGAGTCCGACAACATAAACGTTTCAACACGTTTTCGTGAAGGTTGGGAACCGGTTCTATCTGAAGATCACCCAGAACTAAAAATTCAATCTGATTATGGATCAGAGTTTGCTAAGAAAGGTAACATTGAAATAGGCGGTTTGCTTTTATGCAAAGCTCCTAAAAAAACAATGGATGGAAGAGCAGAATATTATCAGAATATGGCTAAAACCCAAATGGAAGGTGTCGATAGAAATTATCTACGAGAGAATGACCCTCGTATGCCCCTGTTAAATCCAGAAAGGTCTACGAAGGTTAAATTTGGTGGCAATACTTAATAAATAAGTAGAGCTTTAATTTAATAGAAATTGGAGAAAAATTATGTCCTCAACGGCAACTCCCACAGGTGCAGAGCCTATCGGTACTTTAAGTTCTAGCGGTTCCTTTACAGGAAAAGTTAGACATTTAAAAATCGCTAGTAACTACGGCACCGCTATATTCTATGGTGACTTTGTAAAAACAGTCGCTGCTGGAACTATAGAGCTAGACACAGGAACAACTTCGTTAACACCTACAGGTGTTTTCATGGGATGTTTCTACACTGATCCGACCACTAAACAACCTACATATTCACAATTTTATCCTGCTAGTACAGTAGCAAGTGATATAAAAGCTTATGTATTAGATGATCCAGATGTTCTAATGAAAATGCAAGGCGATGCTACTTTAGCTCAAACTGCAATAGGTAATAATGTTTCATTGGTCCAGACCGCAGGTTCAACAGATATAGGACGTAGCAAAAATGCAATCGATAGTTCAACTATTGCAGCAACTACAGCTACATTACCTATGCGTATTGTCGATTTTGTCGATGGTCCGGATAGTTCTGTTGGTGATTCTTTCACAGATGTTATTGTTAAATTCAATGCAGGACATCAATATACAAATACCACTGGTATTTAACGGAGTATAAAAAATGGCTATATCAAGAGCACAGATGCTCAAAGAGCTGCTTCCGGGATTGAATGCACTCTTTGGCGATGAATATACGGGTTATGATGACGAGCACTCGGCAATTTACGAAACTGAAAATTCTGATCGATCTTTCGAAGAAGAAGTAAAGTTAAGTGGATTTGACGCAGCTCCAGTAAAGAATGAAGGTTCTGCAATCAGTTATGATTCAGCACAAGAAACTTACACTGCACGTTACAACCATGAAACTATAGCAATGGGCTTTAGTATTACAGAAGAAGCTATGGAGGATAACCTCTATGACTCTCTTTCTGCTAGATACACAAAAGCACTAGCTAGAGCAATGGCTTACACCAAACAAGTAAAAGCTGTAAATCCATTAAACAATGGATTTAGTGCTTCTTACGAATCAGGAGATGGAGTTAATCTATTTACTGCTAGTGGAGATGGTGTAACAGGTGGCGATGGTCACCCATTGGTTGATGGTGGTAAAAATAATAACCGCCCCGTAACAGCTACCGACCTTAATGAAACTTCACTTGAAAACGCAATAATTGATATTGCTGGATTCAAAGATGAACGTGGACTTTTGGTTGCTGCTAAACCTAGACGTTTGATTATACCTTCAGCGTTGCAATTTACTGCTACTCGTCTTTTAGAGACAACTGGCAGAGTTGGAACTTCTGATAATGATCTAAACGCTATTAAAAATAATGGAGCTATACCAGAAGGCTATTTTGTTAATCACTATTTAACAGATACCAATGCTTTCTTCATTATTACTGATGTTCCTAATGGAATGAAACATTTCCAAAGAACATCTCTTGAAACATCAATGGACGGTGATTTTGACACCGGCAATGTTCGTTACAAGGCTAGAGAGCGTTACTCGTTTGGAGTAAGCGATTACTTAGGAATCTACGGATCACCGGGTAGTAGTTAAGATAAAATGGGGAATAGTTAATTCTATTCCCCTTTTTTCTGTTTTAAAAACTAGGAATTTTATAACTTCTATTGACTGTCCTAGCAGACTTTGCCAAGACAATAGATTAATTTAAGGAGACTTAATAATGGCTAATTCAACTTTTAATGGACCAGTCAGGTCCGAAAATGGTTTTAAAACCATTGATACAAATACAACAACAGGTGCAATTACTGATGGGTTGGTAATCAACGCAGATGGTAATATTTATACTGATGATGGTGGACATATTCAATACGCAGCAGCAACAGGATATGGACCAGCAGACTTTATCGTAGGAAAAGGCGGAAGCCAATACGGTACAGTTGATCCTTTTACTTCAGGACTTACTCAACTATTTCCTTTAGGAAGCAGATTACTTTATGGTAATACTGTTTATGCTTATGGTAGATTGGCAGCAAGTGCTGTTACAGCAGGTAAGTGTGTTACACACGCTGCTAAAATAACGCATCACTTTGATTTAACACCAACCGCAGGAGTCGCAGCAGGTGAAACTGCAATCTCAGTAGAGACTGCTGGTACTGACATAACTCTTAACCAATATGCAAACGGTTATCTTTATGTAAATGATGCTGCAGGTGAAGGTCAAATGCTTAGAATTAAATCTAATCCAGCACATGATCATTCAGCCGATCCTTCTATTGTTATTACTTGCTACGATGATTTAGCAACAGCAATAACAACAAGTTCAAGAATTACTTTAATTCCTGATCCAAGAAGTGCTCAAATTGTTCAAGCCGCTACAACTACAGGTGCTACATTAGGTGTAACAGTTGTCGACATGGCTGCTAGTGCTTACGGTTGGTTTGCAGTTTCAGGTCCTCAAGCAATATTAACTTCAGGAACTTTAGTTGTTGGTAATCATGCAGTTCCACTAGGAGCAGCAGGTGCTGTTGGACCAGCAGCAGGAGATGTAATACAAGTAATCGGTACAGTTATGATTGTAAATGTAACTACTGATTATTCATTAATTAACCTTACAGGTATTATTTAAGGGGTAAATTATGGCTGATGCAGTAACTTCACAAACAATTCAAGACGGCACTAAAACTGCCGTTATGAAGTTTACAAATATTAGTGATGGATCAGGAGAATCAGCAGTAGCTAAAGTTGATGCGTCAGCTTTAAGTCCTAGCGGTGCAACAGGAGCAGCTTGTTCTAAAGTTAGTATTAATAAAATATGGTATTCATTAGATGGCATGACTGTACAAATGTTTTTTAACGCAAGTACAAATGTTTTTATTTTAGAACTAGCTGGAACAACTGATACATTAGATTTTTCTAGTTTTTCTGGAATACCTAATAATGCTGCTGGTGGTGTAAATGGAGACATTTTATTTACTACCGTCGGACATACTAATCTAGACACTTACACTATTATTTTAGAATTAACTAAACATTACTAGAGGAAAAAAAATGAAAGGAACTAAAGGAAAATCAAAAATGAAAGGTATGAGCATGAGTTCATATGCAGGTGGTAAATCTGTAAAAGGTAAAGCCAAAATGAAAGGTGGTAAAACTGTAAAAGGTAAAGCTAAAATGAAAGGTGGCAAATCTGTAAAAGGTAAAGCCAAAATGAAAGGACCTATGATGTATCAAGATATGGTCAAAAAGAAATTTGGTGGAAGAGTGTAAATGGCAACTAGCGATTCAGCTACATTTAATCCAGATTTTACAGAACTAGCAGAAGAAGCCTATGATATGGCTGGAATAGAAATGCGTTCTGGATATCATTTAAGGAGTGCTAGACGCTCCTTAAATACTATGTTTCTTGAATGGGCAAATCGTGGTATTAATTTGTGGACAGTTGAAAGCGGTACACAAGTTCTTACTGCTGGAACAGGCAGTTATACTATGCCAGCGGATACTATTGATTTAATTGAATATTCAATTAGAACTAATTCTGGAAACGTAAATACCCAAAGCGATACACGTTTAAATCGTATTTCTGTATCTACTTATGCAGCAATTCCTAATAAATTATCTCAAGGTTCACCTATTCAAATATATATAGACAGACAACAAGCAGCACCCGTTGTTTATTTGTATCCTGTTCCAGACAGTGCAGAAACTTATACATTGTTTTATTACAGAATAGCTAGAATAGAAGATGTAGGTGCTCCAGCATCTAATACTTTAGATTTACCTGCAAGATTTTTGCCCTGTGCTACTGCTGGATTAGCTTATTATTTATCTATTAAACATGCAGAACAACCTGAAAGAGTTATAGCATTAAAATCATTATATGAAGAACAATGGCAATATGCTGCATCTGAAGACAGAGAAAAATCATCCGTTAGGTTTGTTCCTTTTATTGCAAGAAACTAATGAGTAACTTTGCATCTGGCAAAAAAGCTATAGCTTATTGTGATCGTTGTAGTTTTGAATACGCTTACAATGAATTAAAATTTGAAATCTACAATCAAAAAAGAACTGGATATAGAGTATGTTCAGAATGTCTTGATGTTGATCAACCGCAATTACAATTAGGTAAATATGCTAAAGATGATCCTCAAGCATTACTTAATCCAAGACCAGACAGAGGTTTAGAATCAAGCAGGAAACTTTCAGCGTTTAATCCAATAGGAGGAGGAGTAACAGAATTTGGTTCTTCTACGGTTGGTTTAGATATATTTGGTAAAATTGGAACGTTAACAGTTACAACGAGTTAATTTATGACATACGCAGAATTAAAAGAATCTTTACAAAATTATTTACAAAATTCAGAAACTACTTTTGTTGCTGATTTACCTACAATAATTAAACAAGCTGAAGAAAGAATATTAAAATTAGTACGTTTACCTGTTTTTAGAAGAAACGTTCAAGGAAATTTAACTACTGGAAATCAATATTTAGGAACTCCTAGTGATTTTATGGATACTTTTTCTATAGCTACTATAACTTCTGATACTTATAATTATTTAATAAGAACAGATGTAAGTTTTATAAGAGAAGCTTATCCAACAACTACAACTACAAGTGCTCCAAAACATTATGCACTTTTTGATGATTCTACATATATTGTTGGACCAACACCTAATTCAGATTACACAACAGAATTACATTATTTTTATCGTCCTGCTTCTATAACATCTGCAGGAGAAAGCGGAACAACATGGTTATCTACAAATGCAACTAATGCTTTGTTATATGGATGTTTAGTTGAAGGCTATACTTATATGAAAGGTGAAGCTGATTTAATGAATTTATACAATCAAAGATATCAAGAAGCATTAGGAAGATTAAAGGTATTAGGAGAAGGAAGAAATACAACAGACACTTATAGAGAAGGAAGTTTTCAAGTACCAGTAACATAAAACATTAAGGAGCAGACGATGTTAAAAAAACGAATAAAAGCCTTAAAAGGTAAAAATATAGCTATTGTGGCTATGGGAGAAAGTCAGTTAGATTTTCATATTGCCAGAACACATAGTCAAGAATATGATGAAGTGTGGGCTATTAATGCAATGTGTGGAATTATTCCTAATCCAGATAGAGTTTTTGCAATGGACCCTATGACTAGATATTTTGATACTGAAGATGCTGGTGGACAAACACAGTTAATGAGAAAAACATTGTCTAAATTAACTTGTCCTGTTTATTCTGTTGAATTAGATAAAAGAGCACCTTCTGTAGAACTTTATCCAATTAACGCTATTATTAATGATACTGAATGTGGATATTTAAATAATACAGTTGCTTACGCAATAGCTTTTGGATACTGGAATCAAGTTGGTTCTATAAGTATGTTTGGAGCTGATTTTACTTATAAAAAATTAGTTTATTTTGCTGAAATGGGAAGAGCATGTTGTGAGTTTTGGTTAGCTAAATGTATGGAACAAAAAATAGAAGTACAAATAGCATTGAGGTCTAATTTATTAGATGCTAATGTAGAAATTAAAGATAAACTTTATGGCTATCATAGATTGCAAGACCCTACAGTTAGTTATGTTAAAAATAATAAAATGAACGTTTGTAAATATTCAGAAGTTATAAAACAACAAATGGTTCCTTACGGTATTTCTGGAAGAGAAGACCCAGAAACTAATTTTAATGACATAGTAGAACCTAATAAACCATGATAAATACAGACCCATTTGAAAGTTCTTTAGGAACATTAGGTGTAACAACTACAAACAATAGAGGACATTCAGTTGAAGAAGTTGCTGCTATGGCAACTGAAAGATTAGTATCTATAAGTGATACAGCACCAGAACCTATAAAAGCACAAGCTCATGTATTTAAAAATGCTACAAAAAAAGTAATTTCTTACTACATGAATGAAGCAGTAAAAAATCATATTTGTACAATATGCAATCAATTAGAACAACAAGGTCATAAAGACCTAGCAAATATTATAAGGAGACTATAATGGCAATAACACAAGCAATGTGCACAACTTTTAAAAAAGAACTTTTACAAGCAAAGCATAATTTTTCAACAGGTGGCAATACTTTTAAATTAGCTTTATACACTTCAAGTGCAACTATGTCAGCAGCAACAACTGCTTACACTACAACAAATGAAGCAAGTGGAACTAATTACACAGCTAAAGGTGGAACTTTAACTAAAGTAGAACCTACAAATAGTGGAACTACAGCGATAACTGACTTTGCTGATTTAACTTTTGGCACAGCTACAATTACAGCTAGAGGTTGTATGATTTTTAATGAAACAGCTTCAGGTGATCCATCAGTTGCTGTATTTGATTTTGGCGGAGATAAAACATCTACAGCAGGATCATTTACAATTACTTTTCCTACTGCTGACGCATCAAACGCTATTATACGAATAGCTTAAATAAATGGCACAACAGTTAAACGGTTGGGGCAGAGGAAGCTGGGGTCAACTAGCTTTTGGTGAAGGTGCTTTACCTGTTGCAACTACAGGAGTAGCGGGAACAAGTGCTATTGGAACTCCTATTTCTACAGGAGCTGCTTTAACAGGAGTAACTGGTTTAACAGGAACAGGAGCTATTGGACAAGAAAGTGCTACAGGTAATGCTGCTGTATCAATAACAAATGTTCTAGGCACAACAGCATTAGGTAATGAAGGTTTAATAACTAACAATATATTACCAATAACGTCAGATGCACTAACAGGAGCTGTTGGAAATGAAACAGTTCAAGCAAGTGCAAATGCTTTTATAACAGGATTATTTGCTACAGCAAATTTAGGAAAATTAAACGTTTGGGGTCAAATTGTTCCCGGACAAACACCAAATTGGTCTAATATAGATGAATCACAAACACCAAATTGGGAACAAGTAGCTTAAAGGAGAAAATAAATGGCTAGTACATATGTAAATGATTTAAGACTTAATGAAATGGCTACTGGAGATGGTAGTGGAACTTGGGGAACAACAACAAATACAAATTTAGAATTGATTGGTGAAGCTTTAGGCTATGGAACTGAAGGGATTACTACCAACGCAGACACGCATACTACTACAGTAGCAGATGGTGCAACTGACCCCGGTAGAGCTATGTATATTGAATATACAGGAACGTTAGATTCAGCCTGTACTATTACGATTGCTCCTAACACGCTTAATCGAATGCACTTTATTGAAAATGGTACAAGTGGTTCTCAAAATATTATAATCTCTCAAGGTAGTGGTGCTAACATCACGATACCTCCCGGTGACACTAAAGCAGTTTACCTAGACGGAGCTGGTTCAGGAGCAGCAGTTGTTGACGCTTTTGCCAGTCTTAATGTTGTAGATTTAAAAGTACAAGACGATTTAACGGTTACAGACGATGTAACTATAGGTGGAGATATAGACTTAGAAGGTTCTATAGATGTAAACGGAACAGCCAATTTAGATGTTGTAGATATAGATGGAGCTGTTGATATGGCTTCTACTCTTACAGTAGCGGGTGTTTTAACAGGAGCTTCTTTAGATATTAGTGGAGACATTGATATAGACGGAACATCTAACCTAGACATAGTAGATATAGATGGAGCTGTTGATATGGCTACAACACTAGCAGTAGCTGGCAATGTTGATTTCAATGGTGATCTTGACGTAGACGGAACATCCAACCTAGACATAGTAGACATTGACGGAGCTGTAAACATAGCAGCAGCAACTACTATCGCTACTACTAATAAAATTCAATTTCGTGATACAGCAATTCATATAAGTTCTAGTACCGATGGGCAACTTGATCTTGTTGCAGATACAGAGATTCAAATAGCCGCAACCACTATTGATATCAACGGAGCAATAAACGCTAGTGGCGAAATTATTGCAGCTTCATTAGATATTTCAGGAAACGTAGATGTTGATGGTGTTTTAGAAACAGACAATTTAACAGTTGGTGGAGCACAAGGAACTGATGGACAAGTTTTAACTTCAACAGGAAGTGGTGTAGGTTGGGAAGATGCTGGAGGTGGAGTGACATTCAAACAAGCTGGAACTAACTTTGCTAATTCTCTAATGGTTGGTGATGACAGCACAGGAACATTAAGTTCCGCAGCAAGAAATACTGGTGTAGGAATAGATATATTTGCAGCCTTAACTTCAGGAACTGACAACACAGTTATGGCTTTTAATGGTGGAGTATCTCTAACAACAGGGGTCGGTAATGTTATGATAGGGAGTGGTGCGGGGGACGCTATAACTACAGGGGGTTCTAACGTAGCTATAGGACAAAATGCTCTGTCAACAATGACAGCATCTACTTATGGAAATATTGGAATAGGTGAAAACGCACTAATCACAAACAATGGTGGAACAGGTCAAAATACTGGAGTAGGCTATAGAGTTTTTGAGGCATTGACCACAGCAGAAGGTAGCACTGCTTTTGGGTCTTTTGCTGGGTTAGTAAACACTACTGGTACTACAAATTCTTTTTTAGGTACGTCATCAGGTACAGCAAATACCACAGGGTCAAATAATTTATGTTTAGGACACGCAGCAGGGGCATACACAACAGGAAGTAACAACATTGCGATTGGTACTTCAGCAGCATACGCAGGCAATCCAGGCGGAGCAATAACCACAGGTTCAAATGTAATATCTATGGGTAACGCTTCACATGGAGCTTGCCATATACAAACAGATTGGACAGTAGCTTCTGATAAACGTGATAAAACAG
>Ga0307488_10003828_pt1 | contig 12554 bp, 17 predicted proteins | sample SB02metaG_FD_202248 | JGI IMG/M metagenome (GOLD analysis project Ga0307488, IMG submission 202248) | Sea-ice brine microbial communities from Beaufort Sea near Barrow, Alaska, United States - SB 0.2 | ecosystem: Environmental > Aquatic > Marine > Coastal | place: USA: Alaska | collected...
GTCCTATGCCCACTTTGACTACATCAGCACCATTAATGATTAATTCTTCTGTCATTTCAGGTGTCACTACATTACCTGCTATAATAACTTTTTCTGGATATTCATCTCTGACTTTCTTTATGAAGTCGACCATGTTCTGGTGATATGCGTTTGCGACATCTACTGTGATCATCTTGATATCTGGGAACATCTCTAATACTTTTTTCATTGTGTTCCAATCAGGTGCGTCTGGGTCAAACATGACATTTGTTCCTGTGCATACCGACACCGATTGCATTCTCAGTCCTGAGCCCGCGGCCGCTTTCCACTGATCTGGTGTAGTCGACTTTGTTATGACAGTCATCATCTTGTGTTCCTGCATGGCCTTTGCCATTGAGAACGTGCCAACACCGTCCATGTTGCTGGCGAATATTGGAAGGAAATCCATGACCTTTGGTGAATTACGGAAACTGAACTTACGAGTCATGTCAACATCTCTCCTACTAGACAGTGTTGACCGTTTTGGCTTCAATAGAACGTCTTCGAAATTCAATTTAGGGTCGTTATCAATTCTCATCTTCTTTTTCCTTTTGTTCACACATATGTTTCACGTTGGTATAATGATCCCATGCGTCTTTTAGTGCTGGGTATTTCTCTCTTAACTCTGGGTCGTTATCAAAATGTAGTCCTTCGACTGTATAACTTGTTGCTCGGGCAAAATCTACATCAAGATCTGCAAACGAGTATGTGGAATTTTTATCTGCTGTTCCACTTACTTGTATGCCATCTGACATTTTAACTTCTTTCTTTTTACTTTTTGCCATGCTACCTAGGAGCAAATTCCTGTTGTAGTTTGATGTTGTCAAAGAACTCTTGTTTAGTGGCTTTATCATCCTTGAATGCACCTTTCAGCACAGTGGTCTGTGTCAGACTGCTGTGTGCCATGATGCCTCTGTTCTCACAACAGCCATGTGTTGCTTGAATGTAAACACCCACGTCATTACTGCCTGTTGCATTTTGAATCTCTCTTGCTATGTTGTTGCATAATTCTTCTTGTAGTGTTCCACGTCTTGCACACCATTGAGCAATCCTTGTGTACTTGCTTAATCCAATAAGTTTCTCTGCCGCAAGTATTCCAATGTATGCAACACCGCTCACTGGTTGGTGGTGATGTGAACAAACACTTTTAAGTTCTGAACGTATTGTCAGTATACCTGTGTATGCCTCAGTCATTTCTTGTGGAAATGCAGTTGCGTTAGGCATTGGGTCATAACGCCCAGCCATTAATTCTTTAATGTACATTTTAGCAAGTCTCCTGCCTGTGTTATTGCTGTTAGGATCGTTCTCTCTGTCAATCAGCAAACTGTCCAGTACAGATTCAAATTTAGGTGTAAGTTCTTCGATGAGACCTTCTTTATCACCTTCTTCCATATACTTGCTGATATTATCACCTGCCCAAAAACGAGCCTTGTCGGCTTTGATTCTTTTCTTAATCTCATCACTTGTTGTGCCTTTAGGCTCCCAACTGTCTTTTAACATATCTTCCATTATTCGAAGTCTCCTCTGACTATGTGTTTCCTTAATGCTCTAACAAGTTCTTCTATCTTGTCTATGCAACCGATCAGATCTCTGTCAGTGATGTATTTAGATCTCTCTTTTAACTTGTCATATTCTTTCAATGAGATTGACAACATTGGTGTTGTATCTCTAGTGCTTTCGTTTTCGTAACTTTTATCTTCTGATCTGTCGTCGGTCATTGTATCTCCTTCTTGTGTGTCTTGTTATACCATTGTACAGCAGTCGATACCACGTTGTCAATAGAACTCTGTGTGGGCTCCCACTCTAAAATTTCCTTTACCTTAGTGATGTCAGCAACAAGGTACGCAGGATCCCCCGGTCTGTTGTCGTGCATCTCTACATTCATAGTGCCTGCATGTTTCTGTACGGCATCTAGTAGTTGTTTGTTGGAAGCCGGAGCACCCGAACCTAGATTGAAAACTTCTGCAACTGTATTCTGCGAAGCATGGTTCAAAGACTTGAGGTGTGCGTCTGCTAGATCCATTACGTGTACATAGTCTCTTACACAAGTTCCGTCATCTGTGTCGTATTTGTCTCCGAATATTTTGAATGTGTTGCCCTGTTTAGCGGCCGCTATTGCTAGTGGTACAATGTGTGTCTCGTGTTCTCTTAATTCTCCCACATCGTTTTCTGGATCTGCACCTGCGGCATTAAAGTATCTCAAACCTACACTTGACAGTCCGTATGCTGTCTTGTAATCCTTGCAAACCTGTTCCATCATCAGTTTAGTTGCACCATATGAACTTATTGGATTGCAAACGTCTGTTTCTCTACATTTTCTAAAACCTGGATCTCCGTAAGTGGCCGCACTTGACGAATACACAAATGTCTTTACATCGCATTCAATTAGCTTGTCCAACAAAGAGATAGTCACTATGAGATTGTTCTTGTAGTACAGTGATGGATTAGTAACGCTCTCGGGCACACTTGTACTGCCTGCGAAGTGTATACAACTTGTTATGTTGTATCTCTTAATGATTTCATCAAGCCTGTTCACTTCCTGTGGAAGATTAATATTGTAGTTAGGACCATAAGACACAAGCCCTTCTCTGAAGTGTCTGTCTACTGTGACTGGTAGGTATCCGTTCTTTGCTAGAAGTTTACAAGTGTGTGAACCCACATAACCTGCGCCTCCTGTGACTAGTACTGCCTTGCTTGATCCTTTAATACTTGTTTTCGCTGACCGGTGTTCTATAGTGTCTTCCATCTCTTCTCCATTGTTCTCCCTTGCCTGTCATGATGTCTATCATTCTATCTATTGTTCCGTCAGTCCAGTCTGATATTTGACCCATACTAGGGGATGGTGTTATTAATAATTTCTTTAGTTTCTCCATTGCGTCTCTACCTGACCACGGAACATACATTCTTGTTTCGTCGTTTGCAAATGTTTCCGGAAACGATCTGTATGCTGGAAACAGTACATTGGTTCCCAGTGAGTCTGCTTCTGATACTGTGTTGGACACCCAGTCCTGTAATGCACAGTTGAACAACACTCTTGAATCAGCAAGTATCTCGTAGTACTCGTCCTTCTTCAAGTTCTCATATATTTTAAGTGTGCCTTCTTTTTCCATCTGTCTTGCTTGATCAACGTAGACTTGGTTGTTACTTCTTAAAGGTCCTCCGCAACATATTGCGAATTCTACTTTGGGTAGTTTGGGATTTGACTTCCAATGATTGATCATGTCCATGAAGAACCCTGGCTGTTTCTCTTGATCCCATCTTGCACCGAACACTACTCTCATCTTTCTCTCTGCGAAAGGTTTCTGTGCTACCCTGCCTTGTACTTCTTCCTTGCCAAAGCTCAATCCTGATATGTTGTATATGGGAGCCGACCAGTTTGCTATTCTCATATGTGCAACCATTTCCTCATTTGTTGCAAGTATTTTTACATTTGGAATCTCGTTGCACATCTGTTCGTACATGCTCATCCATTTGGCCATCCCCCAAACATGCACGAAGTCATCTGGATCAATTGCTTGTGCCAAGCATCTTAGGTATATTTGTGGTCTGTGTTTCTCTTCTACTTGATTTAATATGTAAGGCAGTGATTCCATGCCCGGTTGGAACATGTCCTCGAAAAATATCACGTCCTTATTTGTTACTTTACCATTACGCATCATCTGTACTAGGTTCATCATTTGGCTCATGCCAAAATATGATCTACCGTGTGCATCAAGCACCTGTCCAACACTGATTGCTTTGGTGTCGTCTATGGTTGTTCCTGGAACGATCGTGTAATCAATTCTTCTTTTCTTGTATGCTCTTTCAGTCCAGTCCTGTAATTGTAAAGTGTATCTGCCTTCATATGGCTCTAAGCCCATGTAAAATATTTCCATAGTTTCTCCTTTAATCATAATATTATTATAACAGGTTTATTCCCATTTGTCATTAAAATCATTGTACAAAGTGTATTTCGCTGTCAATTCGTCTCCTGCTTTAATTGGTTTAGATGTAATTAGATACTTTACCGGTAATTGATGCCAAAAACCTGTTACGTTTTTACAGTTTGGGTTATCATGGTGATTATAAAATGCTCCCAAGGCAGTACGAATACTACCGTGTGGGAAATTTTTATTCATAATATGAACAATACCTAAAACTGTATCTGCTTCAAAATCCTCTGTCGCAAACAATCCAAGACCTTGAACTTCAGATTCTTTTATTGTTATTCCGTCTGGAAGTGGTCTATACATTATTTGTGTCTTTTTGTTCGTTTGTAAAGATATTCAGCGATCCTATTGATCCTATGCAACATTGTAACACTTTGTCCACTATCTCTCCAATGTTTGTCTGTTAACGGTTGAGTGATTCTTCTTATCGCTTTGCTTCTTTTTGACTCCTTGACTCCTAGCTCGTACACTGCTCCGGTCGACTGTTTTGCCTCCATCCACCCGTGTTGTTTTGCTTTTGAAGATGTCATCATAGTTCTCACGATACTTGTCGTTAACCGGTCTGGATTTTCCGTCCCATTTACCCGGCATTTTCTTTTAAGTATTCCAACATTGTTTTAGCATCTGAAACCTTAAACGGATCATCATCATCGCTGGCATTGTTCTTGCCCTCTTCAACGAATGTTTTTACAACTTCTCCATTGTCTACAAGCATGGAGTATCTCCATGATCTCATTCCAAATCCTTGTTTAGGCTTGTTAACAAGCATACCCATTCCTTGTGTGAATACACCCTCTCCGTCACCGATCGGTTTGATTTTCTTGATTTCTTGGTTATTAAACCAGGCATTCATCACAAACGCATCGTTTACTGATAGGCAATAGATCTCATCTACCCCCTGTGCTTTAATATCGTCATAAAGTTCCTCGTATGCCGGAATCTGTTGTGAACTACAAGTGGGAGTGAATGCTCCTGGCAGTGCGAACAATACTATCTTCTTGTTGTCAAAAATTTCTGCTGTGTCAACATCTTTCCATTCGCCGCCTATAAATGCACAACCGCCTATTGCATTGTCATCGCCTGTTCTTGTCTTAAAGTTAGTATACGGTATTCTCATCTTATCCTCTCTCTTTTATTAGTTTAACATCGCCGTTGTTTGTGTGTTTAATCTTGTGATCGTTCTGTAGTGCAAGATGCAAGAACGTTTCGTACTTGTCTTCTTTTACTAGGAGTGTCACGCATTCTTCCATTGCATCATCGTCCGTGTAACCTTGACTAGACCATATAAAGTCCTTGCCATACTTTAATCCTAAGTTACCTGCTGTTGTACATATATTTGCAACTGCATCAACTGTGGTATAAGAGGCATTGAGTCCTCCACCACTTATTGGGAGGTGACCCATCCTTGTGGTTGCTCTAGATTCTCGTATGTTTATCTCTTTCATTAAATTCCGCCCATTACTGGTACATCGTAAACTGCATGACTTCCATTTTCGCCATCTTCGCTTACGTCTATTTCAATTTTTCTACCTGGATACTTTTTTGTTATTGCCATGTATAGATCATCACTCATCATTTCACAAGATTTGTAATCAAGTTTCATGGTGCCATCTGCATACATATTTTCAATCCATCTTTTGAATTGTATAAATTCTATATCCCTATCATCATGTGTTACTTCGATTGCTACTTTAAAATGGAATATGTGTCTGTGTACATATCCTAGGAAACTTACATCATACTCGTCACCTGTTGCTAGTTTAGGATCATCTAGTGCCGCTGGGTATTTGTGCAATCCTTCTTTTCTAAAAGTGACCCAAATCATTTTGTGACCTTTATTAGCCTGTTCTGTTAATGCTTGGTCTCTCATCTCTTCAGTACTCATTTTTTCACCTTCCTTTGTAGTTTTGCTTCTAATTTTTTTACTTTTGCTTCTAGTTCTTCTACCATTCTCACATAATAGTCTGTTCCGTGCAAACCTTGATCTTCGAAATCCTTGTTCATTTTACACCAGGCTTTGAAATCTGCTATACCTTCCTTATAGTCTAGCTGTTGCTTGGACAATTTCGTTCTAGGCATTCTTGATCTCCAACGGTTCGTCTTTCTTGTATTCATCCCAACTAGTAAATCCAGCCGTTTGTTTGAAATGATCCATGCTCATAGTCCATACACCTGGATTGGTTGCTTTGAAATCTGTGTCATCAACTTTAATACATAAGTTATCATCACCTTCCGAGTTAGGGAATATCACAGAACAGAACGGTATAAACTTCTCGTGTGTCCAGACAGCTTTGAAATTTTCTTTGACTTGATCATGTATGGCGTGTGGATAATCTATTGTCACCCAGTAACCCTTGTCTAGCAGTCTCATCATTTGTGTGAGCTGTGTTACAATATGTGGCATAAATGTTCTGTTAGCACCAAAATACACTGCTTCTGCTTTTGATTGTTCGGCTAAATCTATTATCTGATCGAAAACTAGATCGTTCCTTGCAAGAAATAGGGTCTGTTTACCATATGCTGGTGTGTGTTCTATCTCCAACCCTGCAAATACACCTACATCCTTACTCTTGCCTGTTTTGTAATCTCTGTCCATGTTATTATTATACTACTGAAAATTTACTTTGTCAAACCAAGTTTTACTTTTGCATTCAGAATTGCATCTTTTATTGCCAGTTTGGTCTTCTTCAGTCTCATCAACACAGTTTTGCTCTCAGAACTCCTGTCCTTCTTCCTGTCCTTGGTAAGTTGGTCTACTTTGGTATTTAGGTAAGTGTGATGTGCTTGTAGTTTTTTAATCTTCTTGTCTTTTATTTTTGCCATTGTTTCCTCCTATTCGAATAGTGAACTGAAATTATTAGTGCCTTTACCACCACCTGTGGCCCTAGCCCATCTGTTGCCTCTTATGTCCGCTAGGAAACTTGATGCGTTGTTGATCACTTCCATTGGTTTTTCACTAGTGAACACTTCTTCCACGAGTGTGTTGAAATACAGTATATTTCTTGGGACGAATATACTCGGTTCGTCTGTCTTGTCTGATGCTTTGGTTTTTCTCCAGTGTTTGACTTGTGGCTTGTATTTTGTTGCTTCTATGTCATTAAAGTCATTAGCAACTTGTATCGCCCTAATTTGATTCTCAACATTGTGTGCCATCATCAAACAGTAACTGAAACTGTCCCAACTGGTTGCCCCAATCTTGCCATTCTTGTTTAAGTCACCATCTCCGTAGTAACAAACATCACCCATGTTCAATCTACTGCCAATTCCGCTTTGGAATGGGAATGGTATCTTGGATCCTTTTAAATTCCTGTCATCAGGTGCTTTGTCCATTACGAATGACCATCTATCTGGAGTGTATGAGTTGTATGTGTATACTAGTCCATTTGCAGTTGATAAGAAAGCAGATGCACTGTCAAAACTTATTGTGAAGTTTGGATTTATATGTTTCCTGACCTGTCTTTGTACCCCTGTTAGATAACATGCCCAATCCATCTGTGATGTACCTAGTACGTGCATCCAATCCTTGCCGTCTAGTTTCTTTTCATCTCTCATTATGATGAGCCTTTTTAACATGACTTCCATGTCGCACATGTTGATACCACCCATGGCCCAACCTTCAAATTCAAAATCTTTAACTTCATCGTACCAGATCTGTGCTGTTTCCCAGTCATCACCTTGCAGTACGTTTAAAAGTTTCGTTTGTCCAAGTCTGTTCTTCTGGAAGAACTTGTTATTGTATATTGTGCCGTCTAGTGTGTCTTTGAAACATGTTAATCCTGTCTTGGGACTGTTTAGATCATCTGCCGCCCATGTGGGTACATCTAACGTCATCGCCCAGTCGCTTGTTAGTTCTAACCAATTGAGAATGTCTGCTCTAACTTTGTTTGCTTTGTTACCCTCGAAGTCTTTCCAATCAAACTTGATAACTCCTCTACCTATCTGATATCCTCCTGAGTCTCCCACTATAGTGCTAAATTTTCTATCTCTGTTCACTACCATGGAATCTCTGTCGTTAACTTGTTCCATGTTAAGACAGGCGTGTCCCGCTGAGTACAGTGCTGTTGGGTATGTGAACATACCTTTTTCTGGATTCAAGAAGTTTAATCCTTCTACCCCGTTCTCAAAACCTTGTGGGATCCGTTCTGACGGAATGTGCGTACCACCTGATACTCTCTGTTTGCTTATGAATGTGTTATAGAAGTTTGAAATAGCAGGCAAGAATACAGCAAAGTCTCTGCTTTTAGGACCTAGATGCTCTTGCCTGGTATTAATCATTATTGTGCCTGTGCCGGGATTATATATTGATACTTGCCTAGTCCAGAATCAACCGAAACCTGCATCGCACCCTCGTTAGAGAAGTGTAATGTAACCTTGGCTGAATCCGATAGCTTCAATATCTGCAACAGTTGACCTACTGGCCAACTCCACCCTTTGTTGAGAGTGCCTTTCACGTCAGTTGCAAATACAAACTCACCTCCATGTGATGCTTGGTCACCAAAAGTGAAAATCAAGTTTCCATCCTCGGTTCTAACAACAAATGAGTTGTGTTCTGTGTTTGCAGTTGCTTGAAAGTTGAATCTTTGCACACTAGCCATGCTTGGTTCAATCTCAACGTCCCACTTAACACCTTTAAATTTTACAGTCTTAAGTTTCTCGTTGATGATTTCGGCATTCATAAATCTGTAGTCATTCTTGAAGTCACCCTTTTCATTCTCAAAATGGATTCCTGTAGGAACAGTTGTCCCAGCTCTCTCACCGGACAATACAGTTATGTTTGCTTTCTCCTTGTACTCGGGACACTTCAAGTGGATGTCTAACTTACCCATCTGAGGCATTCCAAACGTGCCAGTCATTTCTGACTGCGGCTTGTGAAAAGACCCTTGCAAGATTACAGATCTGTCTTCGGCCATAGAGTCGATGCTTGTGCCTTTGTCATCGCCTGTGATCTTAACAAGATCTAAAAATCCCAATCCATGCGTGTGTTTAACGATGTCTTTTAAGATGTCTATCATAATGTTTTTATTGTATAGGATATTTAGGTCTTAGTCTAGCGTTATTTCGGATATTTTAAACACAACTGGATTTTGTTTACCAGACTTCTTGAAGATGGCGTAGTTAGCACCGGGTCGGAATTGATTCATTTCTACGACTTCGTACCCCTCGTCTGTGATAATCTTCTCCATGGCGGTCTTGGTATTGTAATTCCAGTAGCCTCTTTTGGCGTTAATTAGGTCTTCGTTGTAGTGGCAGTCAGCATACTGGATGAAGCAATACCCCCCGGGGATCAGCACCCTCTTGATATCGTGTAGGTATTGTTGTATGTGTTCTTGCGTTAAGAAAACGAATGTGTCCCAACTGAATACAAAGTTGCAACTGCCTTGGGGTATGTTTGAACACTCTGTGTTCTTAGTTGTGTAGAATCTTAGATGTTTCTTTCCTCCCGGTCGGAATCTCCTCTCTACTGTTTGATGTACTTCCGGTAATATATCCAGGAAGTAATTTAATCTCCATGACCTGAAATTCTTCGAGAACATTCCTGTCCCTGGCCCTATTTCTAGGCTGTTGTATATACTGCTCCTCGCGAACTGATAAATTTTGGTCTCCACCATCCTGTATAACCATTGGTCAACTACAGGTTTCACCCGCTTCTGTTCTAGATCCTTCCGGAACCATGCAGGTGTCTTGTCCAGCCGGTCAATTGCTTCGTTGTTGTTGGCATCGACTGCCATCTCTAGGTCTTTCAATATCCGTAGATTGGAATTGATCAACTCCTGCAGGTCCTCTTTCTTGACTTGTTCTAGTTTTTCTATTAACAATTTTATTTCTTCTATGCCTAGCATAATGTTATTTAGAATTCAAAAAGTTTATTGAACGTATTACTGGTCTCTGTTGACTGTACGTCCCAGTCCAGAACACCTATTAAGTTATCTATTTTTTGATCCAATATGCCTGTTTCCATAGCGTCTCCGTCAAACGGCAGTTCCTTGAACCATTCCGGAATACGCAATTCATCCACAGGATATGCAATACTGGTGTAGCCCATGGGATTGTTTTTAAGTTTGCATACAATAACTTTTGCACCGTCCAGTATGGGCATGGAATACTTGTCTCCGTACATATCTCTGCACCTGTTCCAGTTCATACTGGCCCTGACGTGACCTGGCATGTTTGCTCTGCCTTTGGCTAACTCTGCCGCTTGGTATTTGGTCATGTTGTTTGCTCTCTTGGGAGATCCTTTCTCCCAACCTGGCATAGCTTTGAACTCTGCCCTGAATTCACTGATCCTGTCTAGCACTCTTTTTTCATCGTTGCCCTGTAGCACCATGTACAGTATCTCACTTAAAAAGTCCTGCACGAATACTGGTGTGTCTGATCTTTTCAGATCAAGACCCATAGCCTTCATCTTTCCTTCTTTGCCGTCCACATCTGTTCTCTTGCCTTCCTTGTCGTAGTACAGCAGTGCATACCTTTTCTTTGTAATGAACAGTCCCTTTGATGCAACCAGTTCTCTACCCGCCGCTATGACTCCTCCCCTCGATGCCGGTGTATGGAATGCCTTGGTCATGAATGCTTTGAATGAACTGTTTACCTCATCTGATATTTTGTCGTACAAGCCTAGTACAGAATCCTTAGTCCATGGAATTAATCCGTCCTTGATCTCTTTCTCCAGTACCTTGTATGCCGAGAAGTACACAGAGTCTGTGTCACCGTACACAACACTTTGACCTTTGTGGTCATACTCGCCTGCGACGATCTCATTTACTTTACTTGCCATGTGTTTTGTGATACATCTACCTGATAGTGTTACTGACTGTCCTATACGCATGTCAAAGAATCTACAACCTGGGTTTAGGATTGCACCATACAGACTGTTTAGGTTAATCTTTTTGACCAACTGTCTCTTGTCCCAATATTCTCTTTCGATCTCATTGTCTCCACACTCACGCATCTTTCTCTGCATCTCTTGTCTTTCTTCATACCAACGTTTTAATAGTCCCGGGATAATAGCTTCATATTCGTATGTGAACAGAGTACCATTTGCACTCAACATCCACTTCTTATTACTATCAAATACCACATCATACAGTTGTGCCGCAGACATCCTGACACTGGTCTCATCTTCCCAGTCAACAACAACCTCGGTTCCCTTCTCTTGATTCATCACTGCCTGATACTCCCAACTACCAAACTGTCCATCCCACGAAGCCGCAAATGATTTCTTTGCGTGTTTGGCCCTGTTGATCTCTGCGGAAGTTATCACAGGTCTTATCTGTCCTATGATTGTTTCCGGTCCCATGTTCAATGCTCTGATAACTGACGGATATAACGAGTTGATGTCAATTGATCCTATCCAGTCATGTATTCCTTTTTGCGGAGTTGCCACATAGGCTCCCGCCGCAGACATAGGTTCGGCATCTTTGTCTCTGTATTTCCTGCCGGGAACGATCATGCCACGTCTGTGTGTTTCGTTTACAATAGCCTGTTCTGTAACTGCAACTGCACCCATTGTCGTCTGTAGTAGTACAGTGTTTTGGTGTGCTATCTCATTGGCAAGTTCTATGAACTTTAATTTCTTCTCCAGTTTAGCCAGCAGTGCTGTGTCCTGTCTGTTGTATTCTATGAACAATCCAAAGTCATTTTTATAAAGGGCATCAAGTGATCCCTCGTACACAGTTTTCTTCTCATCCAATTCGTGTTCACCTATCGCATCTAGTCTGAATGAATGTCTTTCCTCGTATGTGTACTTCCTGTATAGTTCTAACAAGTCCAAGTGAACCCTGCCGACTAGATCAAAACTTAACTGTTCTCTGCCGTACTTCTCAAATATTCTCTTCCTAGGTTTCTCTCCCCAGAAACAAAGACGTCTTGTGTCATCGCTACTTAAAACTTTCTGTATCCTTCCCACGGTGTATGGGATATCGTACCCTTCACTGTTCCATCCACTTAGGATGTCTGCATCCTCGACCAGTTCCAGGAATGCGTCCAACATGTCCTTCTCCTTTTCAAACAACATACAGTTGGGGAATTTCTCTGTCAGCACCTTTGCGTCCTGCATTGATATTGTCTTTGGCGGAACTGCCAGTGTGACCAGTTGGTCTGTCCAACTCATGTAACAACTAATAGCAGTCACAGGCATGAATGGATCATCTGTTGATGCGTAGCCCCTCTCGGGATCAAAGTCAACTTCTATGTCAAAGAACATTGTGTTCAACTTGGGAGTCTCTTTACCCAAGTAATTCTCTTCAAGACATCTGAACACAGGATTGATGTCCTGTTCGTAGAGTGTCTTGTTGGATCTTATTCGTTGTTCTTTTATGAATTCTTTCTGTGTCGCACACTGAACCCTCTGTAAAGGTTGACCAGTCATCGACCTGTGTTTGCCCCTTGCGTCCTCGTAGTAGAACACGTACCTTGCGTCATACTCCACGAACACACGACCCTTCTTGGGATCACGTTCCACAACGTAGATCTTGTCCTCGTCTTTTTTGTATAATGCGTCTATGTAACTCATTGTATGAATACTTTGTATAATCCTATTGTGTTCATGATTGTAAACCAACCTGTAAGGCACGAGATCCAAACCAACCTACGTCTAAATCCTGCCCA
>Ga0307488_10003829_pt1 | contig 12552 bp, 7 predicted proteins | sample SB02metaG_FD_202248 | JGI IMG/M metagenome (GOLD analysis project Ga0307488, IMG submission 202248) | Sea-ice brine microbial communities from Beaufort Sea near Barrow, Alaska, United States - SB 0.2 | ecosystem: Environmental > Aquatic > Marine > Coastal | place: USA: Alaska | collected 2017-05-06
TATTTTATGTAAGTGGCAGCATAGCAGTCGTCGCCAGCCTGTTTGTAGTGACCAATAAAAACGCGGTACATGCCCTGTTGTATTTGGTGGTGAGTTTGTTGGCTTTGGCCATGTGTTTTTATTTACTCGGTGCGCCTTTTGCTGCGGCCCTACAAATCATCGTTTATGCCGGGGCCATTATGGTGTTATTTGTGTTTGCGGTGATGATATTTAACATCAACCAATCAGACATTGACCGAGAAAGTCAGTGGCTGAAGTGGCAATACTGGGTGGGTCCCTCAGTGTTAGTGATGATATTACTGGCTGAAGTGGTGTGGGTGCTGCAATCCCATCAGACATGGTCTCCCAGTGAGGTGCAATTAGTGGATGCTAGAGCTGTGGGTAGCTTATTGTTTGGTCCGTATTTATTGGCCGTTGAAATTGCGTCTTTCTTATTATTGGCAGGGTTGGTGGGTGGTTATCACTTAGCCAAAGAACTGCCCCAAAAAGCCATTAACAAACAGGGCCATAAGTTATGACAGTGCCAATTGAGCATGGTTTTGTGCTGGTTGCCATCCTTTGGGCCATCGGCCTTATCGGTTTGTTAAGCCGCAAAAACACCTTATTTATGTTGATGTCCATGGAAATCATGCTGAATGCAGGTGCCCTAGCTTTTATTCTGGCCGGCAGTTTATGGCAACAAGCCGATGGACAAGTCATTTATATTCTTATCCTCAGTGTTGCCGCCGCCGAAGTCGGGCTTGGACTGGCTTTACTGATACGTTTACGTGAACATATTGGCGATTTAGATATCGACAAACTAGACGAGTTGAGAGGCTAAACATGCAAGACTGGTTGTTTGTTGTCCCGCTACTACCGCTTACTTCGGCAATAACATTGTTGTTATTTGCCGGTCGATTGTCACCTATGATGGTGGCCATGCTGGGCGTCGGTTCAATGGGCTTGGCTGCCCTGTTAACGTTGGCCATTGGCCTAGAATTTTTTGCCAATGATGCCGTGGCCTATCAACAAGTGTTGTTTAACTGGCTACCTATTGCTGGGGCAAGTCTGAATGCAGGGTTACATTTAGATCAACTGTCCATAGTGATGATGGGCGTGATCACCGGTGTAGGCTGGATGATCCACTGGTACGCCGCCGCTTATATGTACACCGACAAAGACGTGCAGCGCTTTTTTGTGTACATGAATTTATTTGTTTTTGCGATGTTAATGCTGGTGTTAGGTGACAGCCTAATTCTCCTGTATTTAGGCTGGGAAGGCGTGGGTTTATGCAGTTTCTTACTGATTGGCTTTTGGCAACATGAGCCCAATAACGTAGCCGCAGCAAAAAAGGCGTTCATTGTAACCCGGGTAGGTGACACCGCAATGATGCTCGGGTTGTTGATCTTATTTAGCGAGTTTGGTTCCCTACATATCAATACCATTGTGACCTCGAGTTTGGTTGTTGACCCAACCAATTTGTGGTTAGCTTGTATCTTACTGGTGGGTGGCGCCGTGGGTAAGTCGGCTCAGTTGCCATTGCAAACTTGGTTACCCGACGCGATGGCGGGCCCCACACCTGTGAGTGCACTGATCCATGCTGCCACAATGGTTACCGCTGGGGTGTATTTAATTGCCAGAATGCATCCATTGTTTTTACAGGTTGAAGGCATATTAACCATAGTTGCTTGGATAGGGGCCTTAACCTTAGTCTTAGCGGGTTTGGCCGCACTCGCGCAATCCGATATCAAACGCATACTTGCTTACTCGACCATGAGCCAAATTGGTTATATGTTTCTTGGTTTGGGTGCTTTGGCCTTCGACGGTGCAATTTTCCATTTAATGACCCATGCTTTTTTTAAGGCGCTACTGTTTTTAACTGCCGGCAGCATCATCTTAAAAATGCACCATCAACAAGACATCTTTAAGATGGGTGGGCTGTTTCGTAGTTTGCCGATGACCTCGACCTTTTTACTGATTGGTTTATTAGCCCTAGTCGCCTTTCCCGGTAGTTCAGGGTTTTTCAGTAAAGAAGCCATTTTGGTGGCAACCTATGAGGCACATACCGCAGGTCCTATTCTTTGGTGGATGGGTGTCTTAGGCGCCTTCTTGACCAGTTTATACAGTTTTCGTTTATTGTTTATTGTCTGTTTTGGCCCAGCGAATCATCATCTTGAAGAAGGTGATTATGCCCCAACTAGTCAACTTGTTGTGCCCTTATTACCCTTAGTCACGTTAGCGGTGATAGGTGGCTTTATTAGTTTAGATTTCAGCCAAGTATTTGGTCCAGCTACCCATCCACATTTGCCCCTATGGATTGAATGGATGCCTGTAGCGGTAGCGGTTGTCGGCTTTGCGCTGGCATGGGTGCTTTACTTTCCTCGAAGCAATTCACACTCGCAGCCTAGTCAAGGTGCGTTGCAGAATTTTTGCCGAGACGGACTGGGTTTTGATTGGCTATATGACTGGGTGTTTACAAAACCACTACAGCTGTTTGCGCGGGTCAATAAAAGCGATGTCGTCGACCACTTTTACCATTTTGTTGGCTGGTTTAATTTCAGTTTAAATGAGGTGTTGGTGATTAGCCAAAACGGCAAAGTACGCTGGTACTTATATGGCACCCTTGCTGGCTGCGCCTTAATGTTGGGAGGACTGGTATGGTGGTCGTAAATATGGAGCTTTTAAGTTTACTGATTTTCTTACCTCTTCTATGTGGTGCAATAGCCTGGTTTGCTGAGAAAAAATTGAGTGGTTCAGGTAATTGGATCACCTTGTTCAGTTTAACTGGATTACTGCTGTTAAGTCTTTACTTAGGTAGCTTAGGTGATAGCAGTTTAAGTTGGTCTTGGTTTGCGCGCTTTAATATTTATTTTGCCCTGTTATTCGACGGTTTAGCCTTATTAATGGTGGTATTGACTCTCGCTCTAGCCATATTAGCGGTAGCGGTTTCTTGGCACGAAATCGAACAACACAGAGGTTTCTTTCACTTCAATTTACTGTTCAGCGTAGCGGGTATCATTGGTGTGTTTTTAGCCGCTGATCTATTCCTGTTTTTTGTGTTTTGGGAAGTGATGTTAATACCCATGACCGCACTTATATTAATCTGGGGTCATGAAAAGCGGCGCTACGCTGCAATTAAATTTTTCATCTTCACCCAAGCCAGTAGTTTATTAATGTTAGTGGCGATCATTGCACTGGCCTTAGAGCACCAGACCCAAACCGGCCTTTTGAGTTTCAGTTTGGTCGAGCTACAAATTTTGGAATTTGCGCCTAAAACAGAATACTGGTTAATGCTGGGATTTTTTATCGCGTTTGCGGTGAAATTACCTATGGTGCCCTTACATAGCTGGCTACCTGACGCCCATACCCAAGCTCCCACCGCGGGCAGTGTTTTGTTGGCGGGTATCTTATTAAAAACCGGCGCTTATGGGTTAATTAGAATAGTGCTACCACTATTCCCTAACGCCACTATGGAATTTGCCCCTATTGCAGTGACACTTGGTGTATTAAGTATTATTTATGGTGCGTTAATGGCTTATAGCCAAACTGACTTCAAACGCTTGGTGGCCTATTCTAGTATTAGTCATATGGGTTTTGTGTTGTTAGCCCTTTTTAGTTGGCACGAAGTGGCGCTGCAAGGTGCAATATTAACCATGGTCGCCCACGGTATCAGTAGTGCTGCCTTGTTTAGCATGGCAGGGATGATCCAACATAGGATCCATAGCCGCGAAATCGGCAGCATGGGTGGGATGTGGGCTAGCGCGCCCAAAATGGCCAGCATCACCTTGATCTTTGTGATGGCGGGCATAGGTATGCCGGGCATGGCGAATTTTAATGGCGAGTTGTTTACCTTACTAGGGAGTTATCAAGTATTTCCCACCCACACTATTATTGCCGCACTGGGCATTATTGGCTCGGCCGTGTATGGCTTACATCTTTTCCAGCGAGCGTTTCAGGGGCCAGCAAACATCGACATTAGCGATTTACGGATGCGCGAACTGGTGTACACCAGCTTATTGGTTGTGGCCTTATTCTATTTTGGTTTACAACCCCACATCATACTTGACCTCAGTGCCGACACCTTGAGCAGTTTGTTAAGTATCGCCAAGGAGGTAAAACCATGAGCATGCAAGAGTTATGGTTACTACTGCCGGTATTAATTATCAGTGCTGGGATTTTGTTAGTGATGCTGCAAGTGTCTTGGAAACGTCATAGTGTTATTGCTCAAGGCTTAACGGTGCTTACCCTAGTCTTGGCGTTAGCCGCGTTAATCTGGCAATACCCGAACGATATCAAAACCATCACATTATTGTTTGAGTACGAACCCATAGGTGGATTTTTCAGCTTACTGATTTTGATGTCGTGTATTTCTGTGGCCCTATTACAAGGTCCTTACATGGGTAGCTCTTATCAAGGGAACAGTAGCAAAGAAGTAGCCGAAGAGTTTTATATTCTATTGTTGCTGTCTTGTTTGGGTGGCATGTTGTTAGTGATGTCGCGACATGTGGGCAGTGTGATCCTCAGCATTGAATTAATGAGTTTGGCCATGTTAGCCATGCTCGCCTACAACCGTGAGCGAAAAGTCGCCTTAGAAGGCGCGATGAAATACCTGCTGCTATCAGGTGCAGCAACCAGTGTGTTGTTAATGGGTTTTGCCTTACTTTATGCCACTAGCGGACAATTATTGTTAGTGGATATGCTGCCATCCCCCATGGGTTTGTTAGCCAAAAGCGGATTTGTACTGTTACTCGCCGGACTGGCTTTTAAACTATCATTGGTGCCCTTACATTTTTGGACCCCAGATGTTTATCAAGGTGCACCAGTCAACTCCACTTTATTACTTACGACCTTGTCCAAAGCGGCGGTGTTCACCTTATTTATCAAACTGATATTACTGGTACCTGAGGATTTTGAAGCCGACATGGTACGTATGCTCAGTTGGATGGCCATCGCCAGTATGCTGCTCGGCAATTGGTTGGCATTACAACAACAAAGTCTTAAACGCTTAATGGCGTATTCGGCCATCGCCCATATGGGCTATGTGTTAGTGGCGGGTATTATTGCCATGGGAATCGACCACAGTTTGGTATTAGAAGGGGCCAGTTATTACTTGCTCGCCTATTTGGTCGCCTCTATCTTGATCTTTGCGGTATTAAGCTTGTTATCGAAACTAGACGACCAACAAGACCTAGACCAGCTAACACAATTAGAGGGGTTATTCTGGCAACACCCTTGGCTTGCGAGCATCATGACCTTAGGCTTTTTGTCTTTGGCAGGTATGCCCATCACTATAGGTTTTATAGGCAAATTTTACCTGCTGACCTTGGCGGTTAAATTATCCGCCTGGTGGTTAGTCGCCGCCATGTTGGTTGGCAGTGCAGTAGGTTTATATTATTACTTACGGGTTATTTTCACCTTGTTTGCCCCCTCAAAAAACGAAATACACCAAGCGCCTGGCGCCTATTTTACCAAAATCTGGATCGGCATCATTGCAGCGGGATTATTGCTGCTAGGAATATTGCCTGGACTATTGGGCGATCAATTACGCAGTATATTAGTGGTAGGCTAAGGGGCTTTTTTAAAACTAAGATCTTGTTTGTGCTGTCAAATTTTGATGATCACAGAGAGGGCGCGAAAATTAGTGGATACGCGAAGTTGACTTTAATTGGCAAAACTCGATACTAGGTGTGTCCATGTATCATTACCAGAGTGCATTTTGGGGCCTCATCACAATTTGCTCTTTGAAATCCTCATCGGGCTTACCCACACATAATTCGCCCATTTTATGACTTGCAGGGATAAGCACCACTTCACCATCCACATCTCCCCTTACGTCCGTGGTATACACCAGGCGATTGAGATTAAATTGATTAGAATTTTCTGGTGGACAAGACTGATGCCGTGGCTGGCTTTTGGAAAACAATGTTGAACGATAAGACTTTGCAATTCGTCCATTAGGCCCGAGTCAAAAAATCAACCAGCTCCACATAGCATTGACGCAAGACGTCTGTCTGATGTGTGCCATCTCCATTACAAACCCTCACTGTATTCGTTCATTTAAATGACTCTTTTCGGTGCCCTCTTTACGACGCCAGAAACCTTAGGCCATCAAGGTGATATTTTTGGAACTAACCAGGAATTTAACACCAATAAATGGCTGAATTAATACTCTGATAACCTGAAGGTAACAAGTTTCCGTGTTGTAGCATCATTAGAACAAAGCAAGATGAACGCTGGTTTTGTTGCTTACTTATCCGCTTTGTCGCCCCATAAAACCATCTAAACGCTTTTATATTGTTAAAACTCTGCGTCTCTATAAATTGAAATGTAATTTTATTGTGAATTATTGATTCAGGTTACCAACAGGATTTTACACCTTAAAATATGATTTCCGTTCGTAGCTTGGCACCAAGTGGTTGCTCCGTCCACAGTAAATATTTAGCACACCACAAAGAGGGTTGAAGCCCAATCGTTCTAAGTGGTAGTAAAAAATAATTAGTGAATTAGGATAGAGTTTTTTTTAATATTCAATCAGGAATTTTCCTGTTTTACGATGGATTTATAATGAAATTTAGATTTAATCTTAACCCTTTCGCAAGAGCGTTATTGATAGGCAGCTTAGCTTTATCGGCAACGGCTTGTATTCATGATGATGATGATGATGGTGATGCCCCAGCGGTTGTTGTTCCTCCCGCTAACGAAGCGCCGGTCGTGTCGAGCGTTGCCGTTACTAGCGCAGAGGAAGGTGTTGTTTACACTTATACCTTAACCGCAACAGATGCTGATGCTGGAGATACACTAGTACTGGCTTCTGTGACACTTCCAACATGGCTAACCTTCGATATTGCCAGCGGCGAACTAAGCGGTACCCCTGCGGCTGCAGATGTAGGTGATAACGCAGTTTCCCTGACGGTTACCGATGGCACAGACACTACAACCCAAGATTTCACTATAGCCGTAACGGCAGCTCCTGTTGTGAATACCGCCCCTACATTCACCAGTACTGGATTAGCGATGGGTACCGTAGGCACTGTTTATTCGTATACTGCAACTGCAACAGATGCAGACGCTGGCGATACCTTAATGTTGTCTTCTGTCGTTCTACCAACGTGGGGAGCCTTTGATAGTTCAACCGGCATTTTATCAGGTACCCCTGATATGGCAGGCAGCTATGACGCAGAATTAATGGTCAGTGACGGTACTGACGCCGTAACTCAAGCCTTTACGATAGTAGTTACTGATGCTTCTGCAATGACCCTAGAGCTTTTAGTGTTTGAAAACGCTGCGCTAGAAGGATGGGTAGCTTGGACTGACGACGGCGGCCCAACAGAATTGTTTACAGATGACGTTGAGCATGACGTAACCACTCGATTTACGCTGACTAAACCTAGTGTAGCTGGCTTTAGTGCTCGCCCTAGTGAGAACGTTAATGGCGTTCCTTTTGATGCTTCTAATATCGTGTCTAATGGTATGCTCACTTTTGAGTTAAAAATGCTAGAGGCGCCAACCGCTGGTGTGGTTGATTGGAAACTTAAAATCGAAGGTAGTGCTTCAAATGTTGAAGTTAACCTTTCGACTAGTAGTGAAGGCCATGCAACGCCAGTAAAAGATGTTTGGCAAACCTATACCTTCCCTCTGGCTGAGCTTGACGCTGCTGGTGAATTGGATTTTAGTGATATAGCACTATTCATGGTATTTCCAAATTACGGTGATGCTACGGGCGCCGATTACCTGTTAGATAACTTCAAAATCGTCACTGGTGACACCAGCGGTGGTGACACCAGCGCTGGTGATGTGACCAGCACAACAATTGACGCCTTTGAAGGCGAGATTGCTTCATATGAGTTCAATAACTTTGAAGGTGGTGTATCAACTGTTGTTTCTAATCCGGATGCAACAGGCATTAATACCAGTGCTCAGGTAGTGAAAATGGAGAAGTTCGCTGGCCAAACATTTGGTGGGAGCACGCTTCTTACAGTAACTCCATTCGCTCTCCCTGCAGACAGCAGTTTTACACTAAAAGTATGGTCGACGCGCTCCGTTGATGTGTTATTTAAACTTGAAGGTGGAACGGCAGGTGAAAGAACCGCAACCCATAGTGGTTCGGGTTGGGAGGAGCTGTCTTTCGACTTTGCGGGTGTCGAAGGAGCAGGCATAAATGGTATTACTTTCATCTTTGACAATGGCACAAATGGTGATGCGGAAGGAGATGCTGTTAACTGGACCTTCTATTATGACGATATCGTTTTGAATGCAAGCGGCGGCACGATTGACACTGGACCGGTAGTTGGAACTCCCGATATCGGTGACACCGGTTTAGTTGCTAACGGTGGATTTGAGCTTGGTACTCTTGACGGTTGGTTTGGCGAAGGAGCTGGTATAGCTGTTGAGCTAGATGATTTGGGTACGTATTTAGTAAAAATCGTTGCACCAGAAGCTCAAAGTCCAAGTGTTAAGCAATCACGAATTGGTGAAGGTGTCATTACTCCTGGCCAAGCGTTAACCGTTTCGTTTGATATGAAAGGGACTGCTGCAGGTGATGGTGGTGTAGTGAATGCAATACTTTTCACTGAAGCTCCTTCCGGTGTCAGTAAAACTGATGTTCTTGTTACAACAGTTCCAACTGCTGACTGGATGACCTATAGTTATAATGTGACTGCAGGTACTGATACAGAGTGGGGTGTAGCAATATTACTACAACCCGCTTGTGGCGCTGTAGCTGGTTGTGAAGTGACGGCTTATTTTGACAACGTCGTTATTACAGTTGACTAATTACTCAATCTTGCCTTATCGCACGGTGTAATTAATGTACATACCAAAAGGGTTTACAATGTGAGTTGTAAACCCGTTTTTATTTTATATGGAGCAATATCAGAATAATTTACATTGTTGCTCAGGAATATCCGGCAATGCAACGCCAGATAACGGAGTATGGTAAATCGTGATGTAATTAACTAATTAACTATATCAAATATACAAGGAATTCAAATAATGAAAAAAACAGTGTTGGCGATGTTTACATTGCTCAGTTTTACCTTAGTAGGTTGTGGTGGCAGCAGTAGTAACGAGGTTGAGGTAGCAGACACATCTGCACCCCTTATTACATTAGTGGGTGGGACAACGGTTAGTTTACTCGTAGGTGATGTATATACAGAAGAAGGCGCAACGGTAACAGACAATGTTGACACCAATTTAACTGCAGGCATTACGGGTACGGTTGATACCTCGGTTGCGGGTACTTATACCTTAACCTATAGCGTTTCTGATGCGGCGGGCAACGCGGCAACAGCAACTCGAACTGTTGCCGTTGCTGAGCCTGTTGTCATCAGCGGCGATGCTTATATATTTGATTCATCTAATAATGACACTTTTTTCTTCGAATTTTGGGGTGATGTATGGGATTCCGGAACGGAATATACAGATCAATCATCAGATACCACTTATGCAAAAACACTTGAGCTTACAAAAAGTAGTGGTTGGGGAACGCTTATCGCCTGGGGGAATAATGACGCGGAAAACCTAGTGGATATCTCAGCCTATACTCATGCAAGATTTAAAGTCAAAACAGACACATTCATGCAAGTAGAGGTTAGAGTACAAAGCCCAACAGCAACTGATTCAACGGTCGCTTATAATTTATCAAGGGGCATTGACCTGGGAAATGGCTGGGTGGAGATGGAAGTATTATTACCTGGCTATACTGAAATGTCTTGGTTTGTATTAAATTTCATTGGCGACAGCGGTACAGTAGTATTACTGACTGACCTATATTTCACTACTAAAAGCGCGGATGCGGTAACGGGACCGCCACAAGCGGCGCCACTTCCCCCACAATACGCTGACAATGAAGTAATTGTTCTCTTCAGTGATTCGTTAACGCAAGATAGCTTTATAGGTGTTTGGAATCAAAATTGGTTCAATGCGCCTGTGTATTCAGAGGGCAATATTGCGGGTAATAAGTTTGCTAAATATCAGATAACGGATGGGGGCACTGCAGGCGGTGTTGTTGGTCTGGAATTTGGATTTGAAAACGGAGCCTTAGATGCCTCGACAGCCACGACCTTGAATTTTGACCTGTTTATTGAGAGCGGTATTACCAAAGCGTTGATACAGCTTGTTTCAGAAGATGGCAGCGTTACTTATGCGATTGACAACCCGCAAACAGATACATGGGTAAGCTATGAACCTTTATTTTCAGAATTGAGTGATAATGATGGTGCTGGTGTGCAGGTGCTTAATTCAGGATCCTTAGTCGCTTTTGGGATACAACTTTATGGCGCAGCTGATAAAGCAGTCTACCTTGATAACCTCTATTTTTCTGGTCAAGCATCATTCTACGAATTATCGGTAACGGTGACGGATGAGACTAATACCCCCATCGCTAATACAGCGGTCTACGTGGGCGATGTATCGGCTATGACAGATGCAAATGGGGTGGCAACATTAAACCTGCAGGAAGGTGAACATAAGGTTTATGCTGACGCACCCGAATATGGCGTTGCACTTGTTAATAAAACCGTATTAGGTGGTGATACCGCAATAGATATAAGTGTCATCCCTTTAAAAGTTGGACCTAGTGTTGCAGCGCCTATACCCACTGTATCTGATGATGACGCTTTAGCGATTTACAGTGATACCTTAATATTAGACAAATTTATCTCATTTTGGTCTGATCCTTGGTATAATCCACCGACCTTTTCTGAAATTGATTTTTCTGGCAACAAGGTGGCTAAATTGCAGATTATTCCTGATGGGGTAACAGGTGGGATTACGGGGATCCAGTATGGTATTTCAAATGGTCCGCTTGACGCTTCTACTGCAACGGGAATACGCTTTGATATGTATGCCACAAGCGGTATCACTCAGGCTTTAATACAAGTTGTCTCTAACGGTGGGCCGGGTATATACAACATCAACTCCGTAGAAACAGAGCAATGGATTACTGTTGAGATACCTTTTAGCGAAATGAATAATTCGGAAAATATTTCGAAAGCTACCTTAACTCAGTTGGGTGTAGGATTGTGGGGTACAACCAGTGATGCGGTTTACTTAGATAATATTTATTTTTATAAATAAGTAGACTGTTTTTAGATATTCAAATAAAGGGGGAGGGGGTAAAAATCCCCCCTTTTTCATATACTAAGCATGTAGCTAGTTCAGCTATTGTTGCGCACATCGTCTGCAACCACCAATGCCTCAGCACTTTTACCAATAAATCTCCCCATCGATTTAGCACCAGACCCATGCTAACGAATTAAAATAACATCTTGTTTTGCTCGCTGATATGATGAACATCTTGTTAATTCTGCTGCTTAATTTAGGAATAGCTGGGATTGCTGGTGGTTTCCCAAGTCATAGTGCGTTTTACAGATAAAGATGAATTTGACTATGTCAGAGTATTTTAAGAGTAAAGAGAACGTAACTATTCAGCCTGTTAAAAAAATAAACTTGCACTGATCTGGCGATCCTATCGCCCGATCATTCTGATGTGTCAAGCTATCAACATGGTATAGCATTCCATTCCATTCTCAAGCGGCATTAATACTACTGAAGTACTAGAGCGAAAAAGGCGCAGTAAGGTCTGTATGATCCGAATCTCCACTTTGGCTTCCAGCAAGTGCGTCGCGAAACTGTCATTGGTGCCTTTACATTTTTGGACCCCAGATGTTTATCAAGGTGCACCAGTCAACTCCACTTTATTACTTACGACCTTGTCCAAAGCGGCGGTGTTCACCTTATTTATCAAACTGATATTACTGGTACCTGAGGATTTTGAAGCCGACATGGTACGTATGCTCAGTTGGATGGCCATCGCCAGTATGCTGCTCGGCAATTGGTTGGCATTACAACAACAAAGTCTTAAACGCTTAATGGCGTATTCGGCCATCGCCCATATGGGCTATGTGTTAGTGGCGGGTATTATTGCCATGGGAATCGACCACAGTTTGGTATTAGAAGGGGCCAGTTATTACTTGTTAGCTTATTTAGTCGCCTCTATTTTGATTTTTGCGGCCATTCGCGGTTCTTACATCAACGGGCAGAAGTTAGCATGTTGCAGACAGCAGACAGCAGACATCAGACATCCAATTGCTATGAATGTCGAAAATGCAGAAAGCAGGCATATGCCTGCTTTCTGATTGGTCAATGAATAGTTTTACTTTGAAAATCGCTTAAACAAAAAGCAAACATACAAGGGTAAAGTGAAAAATGGTGCCAACATCATAAAGGCTAAAATCGGCCCCACTTTTTGGTCAACAGGCTCTAATGAACTGATCACCGTATATCCGAAAAGGTAAGGCAACAATAAATAAGCTAACGCAAAGGTGCTAAATAACCAGACCGATGGGTTCGATTTTTTCAAGAACCAATAAGTCGAACCGGCGAACACCATTGCCCAGAGTATGGATGGGGTATGAATAAACATTCCAAGTTCAAGGTGAGAGATACTGTTTTCATTCCATGCAAGTCTCCAATATTCGGTGTTAAACAATATAGAATGTACTTCACCCGCCGACAAAAGCTGCAACAGCTGCTCTGAAGGCTCATGTAAGTTTGATAACCAGCCAACGAATA
>Ga0307488_10003830_pt1 | contig 12546 bp, 13 predicted proteins | sample SB02metaG_FD_202248 | JGI IMG/M metagenome (GOLD analysis project Ga0307488, IMG submission 202248) | Sea-ice brine microbial communities from Beaufort Sea near Barrow, Alaska, United States - SB 0.2 | ecosystem: Environmental > Aquatic > Marine > Coastal | place: USA: Alaska | collected...
AGCTTAATGCAGAGTTTTGTATTAAATTTACTTTTAGTTGATATTCATGTAATTTTTGAAAAATATAACTGATATTATTTTCTACCATAAACGAGAAGTCTAAAGCAGAAATTGATACCAATATTTGGTTTTTCTTCACAATAAAACAAGGAATAAAAGGCACCAATCTTATGCCTTTAGTTACATTGGTCCCAGTTTCTTTAGGGTTGATAAAAGAGCGCACTAACAAAGGGATCCCTTTTCTTTCTAAAGGTTGTAATGTTTTTGGATGAATTACAGAAGCACCATAAAAAGCCATTTCAATAGCCTCTTCATAAGAAATCTGTTCTAACAATGTAGTTTGTTCAAAAACTCTTGGGTCTGCATTTAAAACACCTGGTACATCTTTCCAGATAGTTACATTTTCTGCATCTAAACAGTATGCAAAAATACCTGCCGTATAATCGGATCCTTCTCTACCTAAGGTGGTGGTGTTTTCCGTGTCATTTGCAGCGATAAAACCTTGTGTAATATTTAATTTAGAGGCATCTAACTTCGTGCTAATAATATCTTGAGTTAGCGCCCAGTCTACTTTTGCATCTCTGTAATTGCTGTCGGTTTTTATATAATTCCGCACATCAAACCAATTATTTTCAATACCAATTTTTGTCAAGTAAGCACTTACTATTTTAGTAGATAATAATTCTCCAAAACAGATAATTTGGTCATAAACATAGTTAAATCTTTGCGATGTATTTCTTGCCAAAAACCAACTTAATTCCCCTAAAAGGATGTCTATTTCTTTATAAATAACATCATTTTCATCAAACAAGCCTTTCATTAAGTTTTTGTGGAAATCTTCAACAATACCTAATTTTTCTGACAGTTTATCTGTCTTATTGTAATAAGCATCAATTACTTCTTCAAACGCATTTGTATTTTTGCCCATTGCAGAAATTACAACTGTGGTATTTTCTATTCCTTCGCTCTGTAAAATATGAGTTATATTTTTTACTCCTTCAGCATCTTTAATAGAAGCGCCACCAAATTTAAAAACCTTCATTTTTAATTATTTTGAATAAATTTCGCTAAGTTTTCTTTGTTCATTTGCACTACAGACCAATCATTTAAATATGTTGCTCCTGTACTTTTATAAAAATCAATCGCATTCGTATTCCAATCTATCACTTCCCATGCAACCCTATTAAAATTGTTATCATTTGCATGTTTTAAAACTGCTTTATACAATGCTTTTCCAGCTCCAATTTTCTGTTTACTCTTCGTTACAATTAAGTCTTCTAAATGAATTGCACGTCCTTTCCAAGTAGAAAAACGCTCATAAAACAAAGCAATTCCTATAATATTTTGTTCTTGCTCTGCCACAAATACTTTAAACTTCGGAGTTTCAGAAAAACCATCTCTCACTAAATCTGTTACTGTAATTTCTACAGCATCTGGTTCTTTTTCAAATACTGCCAATTCTGTAATTAAATTAAATACAGCTTGCATATCCTCTTTTTGTCCCAACCTAATTTTAAAGTCCATCTTCTTTTAATTTAAATCAAAGATAGTTTTTTAGATTTCGCAGAAAAATATTTAGCTATTTTATACGGTAATTTTTAAATTGTTTAAAATTTATATAAAAAAGATACTAAAATGGCCTAAAATTGATCACGAAATCGTTGTAGTTAATTAAATAAAAGAGCATCTTTGTACCAGTTTTTAAATGAAAAATATGGGGAGTAAAAATCAAACATTAGGGGAATTTATTATTGAAAACCAGGACTCATTTAAATATACTTCTGGTGAACTTTCTAGATTAATCAACTCTATAAGATTGGCAGCAAAAGTTGTAAATCATGAAGTAAATAAGGCAGGTTTAGTGGATATTGTTGGAGCTGTTGGGGACAAAAATATTCAAGGTGAGGAGCAGCAAAAACTAGATGTCTACGCGAATGATAAATTTATTCAGACATTAAGCAATAGAAATATTGTTTGCGGAATTGCAAGTGAAGAAGAAGATAGTTTTATTACGATTAATAGTCAAGATGAAAATAATCAGAATAAATATGTTGTTTTAATCGATCCTTTAGACGGTTCTTCTAATATTGATGTAAATGTTTCTGTGGGAACCATTTTTTCTATATACAGAAGAGTTACACCTGTTGGGACTCCAGTAAAATTAGAAGATTTTCTACAAAAAGGTAGCGAACAAGTTGCAGCAGGTTATGTTGTTTACGGTACGTCTACAATGCTTGTTTACACAACAGGACATGGTGTAAATGGTTTTACTTTAAACCCAGCAATTGGCACGTTTTATTTATCACATCCAAATATGACTTTTCCAGAAGACGGTACTATTTACTCTATAAATGAAGGAAATTATATGGATTTCCCCTTAGGAATAAAAAAATACATAAAATACTGCCAAGAAGAGGAAGGTGACAGGCCTTATACCAGTAGATATATCGGTTCTTTGGTATCAGATTTTCATAGAAATATGATCAAAGGAGGCATTTACATGTATCCAAAAGGCTCTAGGAACCCCAACGGAAAATTACGCTTACTATATGAATGTAATCCAATGGCTTTTATTGCCGAACAGGCCAATGGAACATCTTCTGACGGCTATACAAGAACCATGGATGTTACACCTGCAAAATTGCATCAAAGGGTACCTTTTATTTGTGGAAGTAAAAATATGGTAGCTAAAGTAGAAGAATTTATGGAAAAGTTTGGCGAATAAATCTTATTGATACTGTTATAAAATAACAAAAGAGGAATCTTTTGTAAAACTGCTTCTTATTAAGTAAGTTTGTGCTATTATATGTAATACGAATTTAAAAATAAAAAAATATGGCTTTTCAATTACCAGAATTAGGATATGCGTATGACGCTTTAGAACCTAATATTGATGCAAGAACTATGGAGATTCACCACAGTAAACATCACAACGGATATACAACAAAATTAAACGGAGCAATTGCAGGAACAGAATTAGAAGGAAAATCTATAGAGACTATTTTAGCTAATTTAGATATGAGCAACGGTGGCGTAAGAAATAATGGTGGTGGTTTTTATAATCATTCTTTATTTTGGAAAGTAATGAACCCAGAAGATAAAGGATCTTTATCTGGAGAATTAAAAGAGGCTATTGAAACTGCTTATGGTTCTGAAGAGGCTTTCATGGAGGCTTTTTCAAATGCCGCTGCAACTCAATTTGGTTCTGGTTGGGCATGGTTGTGTGTTCATAAAGGTGGTAAAGTAGAAGTTTGTTCTACACCAAATCAAGACAATCCATTAATGCCAGGTGTTACTTGTCAAGGAACTCCTATCTTAGGGTTAGATGTTTGGGAACATGCTTACTATTTAAACTACCAAAACAGAAGACCAGATTATATTAATGCATTTTTTAATGTAATTAACTGGAACGAAGTTTCAAAAAGATACGCAGAAGCAAAGTAAATTATTTCAATTTAATTTATAAAAAAAAGCATCCAATAATTTGGATGCTTTTTTATTGGACTTTTTTATTTCTTATTTAATAGGCTCTTTTATCATTTCCTTCGTAGAAATTAATAAAAGCTTCATTTACTACTCTATTTCCTCCTGGAGTTGGATAATTTCCTGTAAAATACCAATCTCCTAAATTATCAGGACATGCAATGTGTAAGTTTTCTACAGTTTGATAAATAACATCAACGTCTGCTTTAATATCTTTAGTTTTTAACATCTCAGCAATTTTAGCGGAAACCTCTTCTACTGCAAAAGGCGCATAAATTTCTTTTACAAAATTTATAATATCCTCATCCTTTTTACCCTGTTGTGCTTTTGATTTTTTGTAAACGGCCTTTATAATATTTTCTTGCTTTGTGTCTTTTAGAAGCGCTATTGCTGCTTTAAAAGCAATAAAAGCTTCAATTCTAGCCATATCTATTCCGTAACAATCTGGATATCTAATTTGTGGTGCAGAAGAAACAACTACTATTTTTTTAGGCCCTAGTCTGTCTAAGATTTTAATTATACTTTTCTTTAAGGTAGTTCCACGAACAATACTATCATCTATAATTACAAGATTGTCTGTAGGTTTTACAACACCATATGTAATATCATATACATGTTCTACCAAATCATCTCTACTGCTATCGTCGGCAATAAATGTTCTTAGTTTGGCATCTTTAATTGCTATTTTTTCAAAACGAGCTCTTTCAGATAAAATTTCCGTTACTCTCTTAGCAGATAGTTTTGTACCACCAGCTAAAATTTTTGCTGTTTTTTGCTCATTTAATAAATCTTCAGCAGCCTCTGTCATTCCATAAAAAGACGTTTCTGCCGTATTTGGTATGTATGAAAAAACAGAATTAGAAATATCAGAATTAATAGATTTTAAAATCTTTGGAAACACTAATTTCCCTAAGTTTTTACGTTCTTCATAAATAGAAGCATCACTTCCTCTAGAAAAATAAATACGTTCAAAAGAACATGATTTCTTTTCTCTAGGCTCTAGTACTTTTTCTATAGAAGTTTTACCGTTCTTTTTTATAATTAAAGCATGCCCTCTTTCCAATTCCTGAACAGCATCAATCTTCACATTAAATACAGTTTGTATTACTGGTCTTTCTGAAGCAACCACTACAACTTCATCATCTTCATAGAAGAATGTAGGTCTAATTCCGTTTGGATCTCTCAAAACAAAAGCATCTCCATGCCCAACTAAACCTGCTAATGCATACCCTCCATCCCAATTTTTTGCAGATCTACTTAATACATTTTGTAGGTCTAAATTTTCTTCAATAAATGGAGAAGCATCTTTTTTGTTGAATCCTTTTATTTTTGCTTGTTGGTATAAACTAGAAACTTCTTCTTCCAAAAAATGACCAATTTTCTCCATTACAGTTACTGTATCTGTAAACTCTTTTGGATGCTGACCTAACTCTACCAATTCTTCTAATAATTGTTTAGAATTAGTCATGTTAAAGTTACCAGCCACAATTAAATTTTGATGACGCCAATTGCTCTGACGTAAAAATGGATGCACACTTTCGATACTATTTTTACCAAAAGTACCGTACCTAACATGTCCTAAAAATAAGTTCCCTATATATGGCATGTGCTCTTCTTGCCAAGCAACATCGTCTTTTTTATCTGGATTTTGCTCTAAAACACCGTTTAAACGATCATTTATTTGCGCAAAAATGTCTTGTATAGGCTGCGATTGGTTAGAACGAACTCTACTTACATACCTAGTACCTGGTGCTACGTTAAATTTTACACTTGCAAAACCAGCACCATCTTGACCCCGATTGTGTTGTTTCTCCATTAATAAATACATTTTATTAATTCCGTAAAAAGCAGAACCGTATTTATCCTTGTAAAACTGTAAAGGTTTCTTTAATCGAACAAGTGCAATTCCGCATTCGTGTTTAATCGCGTCACTCATTTTGTGTTGTTTTTAGTGTGTTGAGTTGTTGTTAATCTTGGGTTGTTTCAAAAAAAAATCCGCAGTCGAAACTGCGGATTAAATTTAAGATAATTTTATATCAAATTGTGTTAATTCTTTAAAAGCTTGTAAGCGCTCTTTAACTTCATCTTTCTTAAGCTCTTGCATGCGCTCTGTGCCAAATTTTTCTACACAGAAAGATGCCAAATTAGAACCATAAATAATTCCGTTCTTCATATTCTCAAAAGAAATATCTTCTGTTTTTGCTAAATAACCACAAAAACCTCCAGCAAATGTATCTCCCGCTCCTGTAGGATCAAAAACTTCTGCTAACGGCAAAGCTGGTGCATAAAACATTTTTTCTCCGCTAAATAACAAAGCACCATGTTCTCCTTTTTTAATTACTACATATTTTGGTCCCATTTCATGAATCTTTTTAGCCGCATTTACTAGAGAATACTCTCCAGATAACTGTCTTGCCTCTTCATCATTAATGGTAATTACATCTACCCTTTTTAAAACCGTGTGTAAATCATCTAGCGCAATATCCATCCAAAAATTCATAGTATCTAAAACCACTAATTTTGGTTTTTCCCTCATTTGATCTAAAACAGAAGCTTGTGTTAAAGGATGTAAATTTCCTAACATTACAATACCAGCATCTTTAAATTTTTCTGGGACAATTGGGGTAAATGTTTCTAAAACATTTAATTCTGTGATTAACGTATCACGTGAATTCATATCATTATGATATTTTCCACTCCAGAAAAATGTTTTGCCGTTCTTATCCACTTCAATTCCATCGGTATTAATACCTTTAGAATTCATCATTTCTAAATAAGAGGCTGGGAAATCTCCACCAACAACGGAAACAACACCGGTCTCTACTCCGAATTGTGATGCTGCCAAACCTACAAAAGTTCCAGAGCCTCCTAATATTTTATCTGTTTTACCAAAAGGTGTTTCAATAGCATCAAAAGCTACAGTACCTACTGCTAATAATTTACTCATTTCTTAGATTTTATGCGTAATTTTACATTATACAAAAATGCGCTTTTTAAAAGGGCAAAAATAAGTTTTAAAAATGACTATTACAGAAATACAAGAAGAAATTATTGATGAGTTTTCTATGTTTGATGATTGGATGGAACGCTATGAGTATATTATAGAACTTGGTAAATCTTTGCCTATTATTTCAGACCAATATAAATTAGATGAAAACCTAATAAAAGGCTGCCAATCTAAGGTTTGGTTATACTCTGAATTAGATACTGATAAAATAAAATATACTGCAGACAGCGATGCTATTTTAACAAAGGGTATTGTGGCATTATTGTTGCGCGTTTTCTCTGGACAGAAACCAATGGACATTTTAAGCACAGAAACTACCTTTATAGATGCAATTGGATTAAAAGAACATTTAAGTCCTACAAGAGCAAATGGATTGGTTTCTATGGTGAAACAAATAAAAATGTACGCCATTGCGCAACAAACAAAATTAACTGATTAAGAACAAAAATTATGACAGATAAAGAACTAGAAGAAATTGGAGATAAAATTGTAAATGTTTTAAAAACAATTTACGATCCAGAAATACCTGTAGATATATACGAATTAGGCTTAATTTATGATGTATTTGTATCTGATGATAACAATGCAAAAATTTTAATGACTTTAACGTCTCCTAATTGCCCAGTTGCAGAGAGTCTACCTTTAGATATTGAAGAAAAAGTAAAATCTTTGAAGGAAATTAATAGCTGTGAAGTAGAAATTACATTCGACCCAACTTGGACATCTGAAATGATGAGCGAAGAGGCAAAATTAGAATTAGGGATGCTTTAGAATTTTAGCTTTTAGCAAAACGAAACCTTTGAAATCAATTTAAAAAATGGCTGAAGAAATTATAAATAGAGTAGTAAGTAGCAAATTAAAAACATTTGATCTTGAGGAAATTTATCCTGAAGGCGATAGAGTTTTATTTGATATTAAAGACTGGTTATTTCAAGAACTTATTTTAAAAGAAAAAGACTTTAGGGCGTATGTAAAAGACCACGATTGGTCTCAATACAGAAACTCTTTTGTTGCCATAACTTGCTCTGTAGAGGCAATTATACCTTCATGGGCTTTTATGCTAATTGCTGCAGAAGTTACACCCTTTGCAAAAAAAGTTGTTGTTGGAGATTTAGAATTGTTAGAAACCGTTTTATATCAAGAATTATTAAGTTTTGTAGATCTAAAAGATTTTACAGATTGCCCCGTAATAATTAAAGGCTGTGCAGAAAAACCAATACCTAATTCTGCATTTGCATTCTTAATTGCTAAATTACAACCTATTGCTAAATCTATTCTTTTTGGAGAGGCGTGCTCCACAGTGCCATTATACAAAGCTAAAAAATAATATTCCCTTTTTTAATTTATTTACTTTGAACAGAATTATCCTTACTCTATGCATCCTCTTAGTATCAAATTCCTATTCACAAGACAAGGAAAAAGATACGATATCAAAACCAAAATGGAAGGTGAAAGGAAGGCTAGCTTTTATCTTTAATCAATCTTCTTTTTCTAATTGGGCCTCTGGTGGACAAAACACGGTAGCAGGAAATATAAACTTGAACTACGATTTTAACTATAAAAAGGAAAATATAAATTGGGATACCAGAATAATTACAGGATATGGTATTAGTTATATTGGTGAAGAAGGGTACCGGAAAACAGATGATCGTTTCGAATTGAACACACTATTAGGAATAAAAACTAGTCCCAATTGGTTTTTATCCTTTATTGGAAACTTTAGAACGCAATACACAAAAGGTTTCGACTATAAACAAGAACCTAAATCAATGGTTTCAGGGTTTTTAGCACCTGCTTATTTAACTTTTGGACCAGGAATGTTATTTAAAAAATCTGATGAATTAAGCTTAAACATTGCACCTGCGACTGCAAGGTATACATTTGTAAATGATTTTTTTTCTGGGAAATTTGGTGTTGAAGAAGGTAAGAACACAGCATTTAGTTTAGGTTTTAACCTATCTGGATATTATAAATTTAGTATCATGAAAAATATTGAAATGGAAAATATCTTAACAATGTATTCAGATTACTTAGCCAATGTTGGTAATGTAGATTTAGATTATCAAACAAACATTCGTTTTAAAGTAAATAGCCATATTAAAATGCACATGACCTTTCATACAATAATCGATGACAATTCTTCGAGTAGAATACAGTTTAGACAATTATTTGGCTTAGGTGTAAACTATAGTTTTCATGAAAAAGTGACGTATTAACAACTTTTACTAAATTTAATTAGTTACTACTAGATAAGGTTCTCTTAAAAAAATTATACCACAAGAAAATCTAGCATACACTTTATTAGGCTAAATTTAAAAAAACATTTGTTATTTAATATTTACTCTTCTTTGTATTCATCATACAAAAAGTTGTTATAAGGAAAACGTTCGATGTGAATTTTCTTCACTTCATTATATGCTGTTTCCTTAAACTCTTCTAAATTCTCTTTATTTAAAGCAGAAATAAAAATAGAAGTTTCATTTTTATCGTTCATCCAAGTTTTTTGCCAATCTTCAAGTGTATAATGTATTTTACTTCTTTCTGTAACAATATCGTCTTCCTCAATGGTTTCATGCGCATATGCATCAATCTTATTAAAAACCATTACAGTTGTTTTATCTGCACACTTAATGTCCGCTAAAACTCCGTTTACAGAAGCAATATGATCTTCAAAATTTGGATGTGAAATATCTACAACATGCAATAATAAATCTGCTTCTCTAACCTCATCTAAGGTAGATTTAAAAGATTCTACTAATTGTGTTGGCAGCTTTCTAATAAAACCTACAGTGTCTGTCATTAAAAACGGAATATTCTTAATAACCACTTTTCTAACCGTGGTATCTAAAGTTGCAAATAATTTGTTTTCGGCAAAAACATCACTTTTACTAATAACGTTCATCAAGGTAGATTTCCCAACATTGGTATAACCAACTAGTGCAACACGTACCATTTTACCACGATTTTTTCGCTGAACAGCCATTTGCCTGTCAATGGTCTTTAATTTCTTTTTTAGAAGGTCTATTTTATCACGAATAATACGTCTATCTGTTTCTATTTCTGTTTCACCAGGTCCACGCATTCCAATACCCCCTTTTTGCTTATCAAGGTGTGTCCAAAGTCTTGTTAAACGAGGTAATAAATATTGACATTGTGCTAACTCTACTTGTGTTTTTGCTGAACTCGTCTGCGCTCTTTGTGCAAAAATATCTAAGATTAAATTGGTTCTATCTAAGATTTTACAATCTAAAACTTTTTCTATATTTCGTATTTGTGCTGGCGATAACTCGTCATCAAAAATAGCGGTACCAACACCGTTAGATTCTATATAAGCTCTTACTTCATCTAGCTTACCAACTCCTAAAAAAGTTTTAGGATTTGGTCTTTCCATCTTCTGAACAAAGCGTTTTACGGCAACTCCACCAGCCGTAGATGTTAAAAACTCTAACTCGTCTAAATACTCATCAGACTGGGTTTCATTCTGTTGTTGTGTAATTACACCAATTAAAACTGCCTTTTCAGAAATTGCTTCTTTTGCGTCTATCATAGACTACAAAAGTACGAACTATTCTTCTCTTTGAGACATAAAACGGCGGTAACAAATACTAAAGGTAAAATGAATAATAAAAATAATAACTACTTCTTTCCTTGCTGACTAAAAGCATCTCTTAACTTTTGATCATTTAAAATATATTTCTTGTATTTACCATCTCTATATCTATAATAGATAAAGAAAGGCATAAATAAAAATGCTAGATATAAAATACCTAAACCCATTACAATCTGTGCTTTTTCATGCTCTGTATTTAATAAATACGCTCCTACCGCCATCCAAACTAAAAAGACAATAAACATTATTTTTAACGCTAATTTCATGTTGCAAAACTACAAAAGTTATATCTTTAATTTTTTAAAAATAATATGGAAAAAATAAATTACAAAATAGACCACTCTACCAATAATTTAAAGGCTTATAATAATTCAGATACGCTACAATATACCGCAAGTTGGTTTTTAGAGTTTGGAAAAACTACTTCTGAAATTTATAATTTAAAAAATGAAACTATATACACCATTGCTAAAAAATTTAAATTTTGGAAATGGAGAATGTCTTATAATATTTCACCTAAAAACAAAGAAAGTCTTGTTTTAATTTCTAGTAATACTGCAAATTCTATCTTTAAATTACAATTAGATAAAGATCTTTATGAGGTTCAAGTTCATTATTTCCGGAAGCAATCGGTTTTTAAAAACGGAAATAAAATAGCAGAAATAAATGATGCTTTTGCTGAATCTTTTGAGGAAAACACCAGCAACGTTTTACTTTTAAATTCTGAAGATTTAGAAATTATTTTTTTACTTTATACATGTTTAAAAACAGGTATTGTTAATCAAAAGTCTGTTATAAAGTCTCAAAAAGAATTAATTTCTCTTAAAGAAAAATGGGGTTCTTAATGGAGTTTAAATCTTTCTATTACCCTAAATTAATATGTAAAATTGAAGAAATACCAAAAGCACTAAAATTGCAAATGAAATAATTAATGGCTTAGAAATTTGCTTCTTTTGGTGCAATAGCTCTTTACCCAAATTTTTATTCCAATAATATTCCACTAAAATAGCGTACCCAACTAAGTTGAAAAGTATGGTTAAAAAAAATGTTTTTGGAAGGTAATCTAAAAGTATAATGGTTAGAAAGGTATAGGAAATTCCGAAAACAAGCACTTCAACTCTTGCTTTTGGTTTGTTCATTTTTTTTAAATTACTCATTAATAAAACAGCACCAAATAACGTACTAAAAAAGATGGTAAATCCCTGTATTGCTCTTTTTGAGTATAAAATTGGAAAGTCTGTTGCTTCAGATGAAGCCTCATGGTTAGCTTTGTCTAATTCTTTTTCTTCGATTAAAACATCTTTTTCGAAAATAACTGGCTTGTGAGTAATGGAACCTTTTTCAATGATATTTCTATTTTCTAACTCCCAAATTACCGCCTGTATAGCTTCATCTGTATACATCTTTTTATCTTCTAAAATATTTTCTAACTCGTCGTTAGACTTCTTTAACATGTTTTGAGTAAAATTGTTTGCTCTCATTTTAATTTATTTTCTTTAGCTTGTAACTTCGATTAATTTATTTCTATAAGCTGTTAACAACTTAGACTTAGAAATAAAGCCAATGTATTTATTGTTTTCAATAACTGGTAAATTCCATGCACTACTTTTTTGAAACTTCTTCATAATATCTGTCATTCTATCTTTTCCAACAACTATAACTTCTGGTGGTTTTTGCATTACTTCTCTTGCAATTACAGTGTTATATAATGTTTGGTCAAACATAATAGGTCTAATATCATCTAACAAAATAATACCTAATAGCTTATTACTTTCTTCGTCTACTACAGGAAAAATATTCCTGTTCGATTTTACCACTGCTTCTTTTATCATTTCACCCAAACTCATATTGGCATAGACAGCAATAAAATTACTTTCTATAACTTTATCTATCTCCATTAAGGTTAAAACTGCATGGTCTTTATCGTGGGTAATCAATTCTCCTTTTCTACCTAATTCCATTGCATACACAGAATATGGATGCACATATTTTGCAAGAGAATAAGAAATTGCAGCCGTTATCATTAACGGAATAAAAAGGCCATAACCACCTGTAACCTCTGCTATTAAAAATATTGCAGTTAGTGGTGCATGCAAAACAGCCGCCATTAAACCAGCCATACCAACTAGGGTAAAGTTACTTTCAGAAATAGTAGAAAGTCCGGTATTATTTATAATTTTTGCCACGACATTCCCTAAAATACTCCCCATAAATAGGGTTGGTGCAAAAATACCACCAACACCGCCAGCACCAAATGTTAAAGCACTTGCTATAATTTTAAAAAAAACCAAACCTGTTAGTAAAAGGATAACAATCCAAACATTAGTTAAATCTAAATGCATGAAATTATTTTTTAAGGCTTCCTCAGGGTTTCCGGCAATTAAATTATTAATAACCTCAAAGCCTTCACCATATAAAGGCGGAATAAAATAAACCAAAATACCTA
>Ga0307488_10003831_pt1 | contig 12544 bp, 14 predicted proteins | sample SB02metaG_FD_202248 | JGI IMG/M metagenome (GOLD analysis project Ga0307488, IMG submission 202248) | Sea-ice brine microbial communities from Beaufort Sea near Barrow, Alaska, United States - SB 0.2 | ecosystem: Environmental > Aquatic > Marine > Coastal | place: USA: Alaska | collected...
GATTATTACAGATGACTTGGGCGGCGCAGGATTGTATGGTGTAGAGTTTTTTGTAAACGTTAGTGGCGCTAGCCCAGAAGTTATCTTTAGTGAACTAAGTCCTCGGCCACATGATACTGGTATGGTTACCATGTATACACAAAACCTAAGCGAATTTGATTTACACGCCCGTGCTATTTTAGGATTACCAATTCCAGAAATTACTCTAGTAAGACCCGGCGCAAGTCATGTTGTATTAGCAACTGAAAATAGTAGTCACTTCTTTATTGATGGTATCAATGATGCACTCAAGATTCCAGATGTTGATGTTAGGATGTTTGGTAAACCAACTACACGTCCATATAGAAGAATGGGTGTAGTACTAGCGCCAGACGTAGAAACAGCTAAACTAGCCGCTGGTAAGATCCAAGTATTTGATATTACACCGGAGGATCACCTCTAATGGAATATGACATATTAGACAAGTTTGAACGTGTACTAAGTGAATATACTGGTGCGCCATATGTTGTGCTAACTGATAGTTGCACACACGCTATTGAACTTTGTCTTCGTTATCAAAAATGGAAAGGGCCAGTTATTCTTCCCAAGCACACTTATATAAGTGTTCCAATGACTATGCATAAACTCGGATTAGACCTTTACTGGGATGACGTAGATTGGGAGTATGAGTACCGTATTGCTCCCACGAACATATGGGACAGTGCAAGGGCGTTTGACGAAAATATGTTCGTATCTGGCCGTATGCAGTGTCTTAGCTTTGGCTGGGATAAACGTCTAAACATTGGACACGGTGGTGCTATACTATTGGATAGCAGTAATGACCATTGTATACTTAAACAAATGGCGTATGATGGCAGACAACTATGGAATAAGACTCCCTGGAATCAACAAAATCATTGGAGTTTAGGCTTCCATTATAACATGCGGTTGGAAGATGCGCAACGTGGGATAGAATTAATGGCTAACCCTACAGAAAACTTACCTAGGCTAAAGTCACAGTTAAAGAATTACCCAGACTGTAGTCAAATTAAAATTAAATTAAATTGACTCATAGTCTAAATAACCATACAATATATTATAACCTATACTAGAAAATAAGGATTACAATGCCACATAGAGTAAATCTTACAGAGAAGAATAATGACTATGCGATATTTACACCAGCGTTAAGTACGTTTTATAGTAATTATGTCAGCAAGCAACGAGTTGAGCCAAATTATGTACCGGCAGACCGTATTCCACCAAAGTTTGAGAATGGAATTGAAGGCTTAAACTTCCTAAATCGAGAACAAGGATACTTTACATATGACTATGCATTGTATAGTGCGGGTCATGCTGAACTAGATATGAATAAGGCAGTGCTTAAGGAAGGTATGATCCATGATCGGGATCGTAAAAATACTATCCTTATTGGCGACAGCGGAGGGTTCCAGATTAGTAAGGGCGTGTGGCAGGGCTTGTGGACAGAACCCGAAGGTGGCGATGCTAAAACAGATGCTATCCGTGGCAAAGTACTTAACTGGTTAGAGAATACAGCAGACTACAGTATGGTATTGGATATTCCAACAAACGGGTTAAACTTTATTGATGAGGCTACTGGTAAACCCAGATGCGGACTTAACAACTACGAAGAGTTTAGAAATGCCACTATCGAGAACAACAAGTACTTCTTTAAACATCGCCAAGGCAAAACAAAATTCCTAAACGTATGCCAAGGTAGTACATACCAACAAGCAGATGATTGGTTTGAGAAAGTTTGCCTGCCTTTTGTGCAAGACACAAGTGGATGGGCGTTTGGTGGTGTACAAAAAACTAATCTTAACCATAGCCTAAGGCGTTTATTGTATCTTAAAGAGATTGGACTCCTACAAAAAGCAGAATGGATCCATTTCCTAGGCACAGGTAGATTAGACCAAGGTGTAATGTATACTGCATTACAACGTGCTATTAGAAAAGAAATTAATCCTAATCTAGTTATTAGTATGGATTGTGCTAGCCCCTTTATTGCAACAGCTAACGGTCAAGTATATACGGGCAATACCTTTACAAACAAGCGTATAGGTTATAACATGCAACATATGGTGGATGATAAGTCTCCAGAAAATAAAGATGCTCCGTGGCCTTGGGATGATAGTCCTATTGGCGAGCGACTAACTTGGAAAGATATTAACTGGTATAATCCAGGGATGGTTAATAAACTAGGCAATGAGGGTAGAACAAGTTGGGATAGTTTTGCATACGCATTAATGATGGGTCATAACATTTATAAGCACATTGACAGCGTACAGATGGCAAACAGATTATTACATCGCCCCACGGGAATGAGTCAATGGATTCCAGATCAGTATGTTCAATTCCAAGACTTGTGCGTACATTTGTTTAGTAAAGACTATGGTAGTGATATGAAAGAGATTGATAGGGAACTTGATACACATGAGCATCTAATTTCTAAACTTAGCCGTATCAAAAATCTTAAGAATACAAACGCATTTGATAGCTTGTTTAGTTTTGATGTAGCAACAACAAATACTGATGTTGAACGCACACAAGAAGAAGATGACGCACGATGAATACCATTTATATTGTTCCTATTGAGCCTATTGATGCTCGTTATACACGACAATGGTATGATAACATTCCTAAGATTCTTGAGCAACGTATTACTGCTAGCAATTTAGACTATAAAGTAGTCACAGTGTACGGTGCAGGGATTGCAGATAAAACTTCAGAGGGTGCATTTTTAGACTTTGGTGCAACGAATGTTTATAAAGCATCACAAACTGAAGCTATCAGTCGCTGGTTTAGTCAAGGCGCTATTAAACCTGGAGACAAGTTTTTGATTACAGATGCTTGGAACTTTATTATTACGCCAATTAAGTATATGAGTGACCTACTGGAGATTCCAGTAGAGATCCATAGTATTTGGCATGCTGGTGCTTATGATCCTAGTGATATATTGGGTTATAAGATGCAAAAACCCTGGCCCGGTCATGTTGAGACTAGTTGGTTCCATAGTAGTGATTACAACTATTATGCTAGTGAGAGCCACAGAAGCATGTTTCTAAAGAACTTAAACATTCCAGAAGAATATCATCACAAAGCAATCCGTAGTGGGCAACCACATGAGCTTATTGTTGACTCGCTAACCCAGTACCAAAGTACAGATAAACAAGATACTGTTATGTGGCCGCACCGCTACAATGCTGATAAACAACCAGAAATAGCAGAAGCATTGTCTGATACTTTTGATATTATTATTACACAGAAGATGAAACTTGACAAAGCAGACTACTATGCTAAAATGGGTCAGAGTAAACTTATCTTTAGTTGCGCATTGCATGAGAACTTAGGTATTAGTGTTATGGAAGCAGTGCTAACAGGCGCAGTTCCAGTTGTGCCTGATCGTTGTAGTTACAGTGAAATGTATCTGCCTGAATTTAAGTACCCAAGTGAATGGACTGAAGACTACGCTGCATTTGTTTATCATCGCAATGACCTAGTTAATTTTATACAGGACAAACTAGACAACTTTGAAACATACCAACAACTAATTAAAGATCAACAACAGATATTAATAAACAATTACTTGTCCAGCAAGATTATGCTAGACACTATTTTAAAATAAGGAACATAGTATAAATGAAGACTTCCGATACAATTAAACAACGACTAAAGAACAGTGGTGCGCCCTTTTGGGCTGGTAATAACATTGCTGACTTTATCAAAGATGGCGAAAAAGAAAAACTTATTGAAGAACTAACAGAGAAGTTTGAAGGTGTTTTGGACAGCCTAATCATTGATAGAGAGAATGATCCCAATAGTCAGAATACACCTAAACGTCTTGCCAAGATGTATATTAACGAAGTTATGAGCGGTCGATATGAGCCCCGTCCAAATGCTACTGCTTTTCCCAATCATACAAATGATCGATATGATGGTATGTTGGTAGTGCGCAGTGAACTTAAAAGTATGTGTTCACATCATCATCAGCCAGTAACTGGTGTTGCATACATTGGTGTTATTGCCGCTGATACATTAATTGGTCTCAGCAAATATACCCGACTAGCTCAATGGTGTGCTAGGCGTGGCACACTCCAAGAAGAACTATGCAATGACATTGCAAGAGAAATAATGGAAGCTACAGGTAGTAGTGATGTTGGTGTGTACGTACAGGCAACTCATGGTTGCTGTGAAAACCGAGGCATTATGGCAACCAGTAGCTTAACGCAGACGACAGTATTACGTGGTACTTTTCATAATGATCCAGGATGTAAAAAAGAATTTATGGATAATATCAAGTTACAACAGAGCTTTGTATGTAAATGATACTGTTATTCGATGTTGATGGCACGTTAACGCCTAGTCGGGGAACTATGGATACTGAATTCAAACGATTCTTTATGCAGTTACCCAACTTTAGTCTAGTCACTGGTAGTGATGTGGATAAGACTATTGAGCAAGTTGGGCAAGATGTCTTTGAAAAAGCAGACTATTGTTTTAATTGCAGTGGAAATGATGTTTACCAGAAAGGCAAGCAGATATACACTAGCGATTGGGAACCTTCAGCAGAACTAATCCAATTCTTAAAACAGTGTTTGGAGGCTAGTCCATATACACAAAGATATGGCAATCATATTGAGATAAGAACAGGTATGGTTAACTTTAGTATTGTTGGCAGAAATGCAGTCGGTGATCAAAGAACACAATATCACGAATGGGACAATATGGCAAAAGAGAGAAAAGATATTAGTAGATCTCTTAAATTTAAATTTCCCAAGTTAACTGCAGAAGTTGGTGGAGAGACAGGAATAGATATCTATCCACTAGGCAATGACAAATCCCAAGCTATAAAATATTTTCCAGATGCACCTATACACTTTTTTGGTGATAGATGTGAGCCAGGTGGTAATGACCACAGTATAGCAACTAAACTTGACAACGTGTCACATGTTAGGGGTTGGCAGGATACCTGGAAAATACTTAAATATCCAACTGATCATAATGATTATCATAATGATCACGGATTAACTTCAAAATAAGGAGAAATATATGTTGAAGTTCTTAGAAGGCGTGGATCGTAGTTTGGTTTACAAACTTGTATTCATGCACACAGTAGTAATTGCGCTATCAAATTATCTAGTGCAGTTTAAGTTTAACTTGTTTCCAGGTGCAGATATTCCATTCTTTGGTGAATTTCCACTTGCAGTAGCGGCATTTACATTTCCAATTGTAGTTGTTGCAACAGACTTGACCGTACGTCTACTCGGCAAGGAAGCAGGCAGGGCAGTGGTTGCCCTAGCAGTTATTCCAGCAATTATTGTGAGTATTTTGGTTGTGTGGGGTGGCGGTGCGCCAATTGAAAAGGCACTACGTATTGGTTTAGGAAGTGGCGCTGCATACGGCGTTGCTACCATGCTAGATGTTTATGTTTTCCAATATATTCGCGAGAAATTCACAGAAATGTGGTGGGCTGCTCCGGCATTTTCAACAGTCGTTGCAAACATCTTGGATACTTATGCGTTCTTTTATACAGCGTTCTACCCAGCACCCTGGGTGCATGCTGTTGCATTAAACCAATCAATTACAAAGATTGTTGTTGGTTTAATTGTGTTCTTACCAGCATATGGTTTACTACTAGGCCATCTGCGTAAGAAACTAGGGCGTACTCTATAACAATAACGCTATGAAACGGAGGGTCCGTGTTGGCCCTCCGTTTTCATAAAGGACAACTTTAATGCCAAAGATATACGAATCCTCAGACGGTGGTATTACTATACGTGCAAGAGAAATAGGCGATCCTATTTCAAGTACTATTACAATGGGGGGCTCGACCTCAACGGTGACAAGTACTGGATTTGGAAATGCAGGTAACATTGGTGCCATTACCATAACTCCTCCAACTGATCCTCTTGAGGAATATCTGCAACAAAGACTTGATATGATGGACAAGTATCCAGAATTAAAAGAAAAATGGGAAGAGTTTGCAGAGTTAGAACGCCATTATAAAGCCTGGGAATTACTTAACGCTATATAGTTTCTAAAAACGGTAGACAAATCTAAACTCCGTGTTACTATAATAGTATGTTTAAAGAGAACATACTCTTTTTTATTAGTCAACACAACTCACGGGGTTATATATTATGAAACTCAAAACAATTTCCGGAGCGTTGCTTGCCACAACAATGCTTACAGCATGTCAGGGTGGCAGTAGTGCAGTATCAACGGTTAAGAACGCTCTTAACCCTGCAATTAACTCAAACTTTTCTGCTATTAGCGCACAAATTAGTGAGCTAGAACAGGCAGTTTCATTCGCACAATCGAGTGCGACCCTTAGTGCTCTCCTAAATCCCACAGATAAAGATAAAGCCTTAGCAGGCGATATTGTTACACGTATTGACAATGTTATTGCAGGGTGGGAAGAGCATAAGTCAGGAATGAGCCAAGGTCTACTACGGGCTAAACTTGCTGATGAAGGATTCCGTAAGGCAGAAGCCGTAGTTAAACTTCTTAAAGACGAACTGCGACCTATGATCACGGATGTGACACAGGGCAAGGGATATGATACGGCAAAGTTTAAGTTCCTTGATAATAAAGCATCCTTGGATAAAGTTATTAATGAGAAAAAAGCATTAATCTTTGATCAAGCAACTCCAACTGTTATCAGTGCAAATACTAGTAGTGTTACTGTAGCCCAGTCTTCCGCTGTTAACTCTCCAGACAGAGTTAAAGAAACTATTGTTGCCAACAGCGAACAGATTATTACAGGCGGTGCGGATCAAACTGATCTAACTCGTACTGCATCTTGGACAGAAACTACAACCAAGAAGATGATTTATGATCGCACATGGACAGTAACGCTACAGAATATTACAAACTATGTGTTTAGTGATGGTACCACAAAGCAAGAAAAAGGTGCTATTCGTGAAGTCCCCAACACACAGACTCTAGATGCAGCTGATGTAGTTACTGATCTTGCTAAAACAAGTAATATCACATACACTGTTGAAGATCAGAATACTCCTGTTACTGTAGTTACTCGTGGCGAGACGGCTGTTGGCAATGTGTACGAGGATCGTATTGAAACTGTTACACAGGATGACACTAGTAAACTACACAATACTATTCGTAAGACTACAAAGACGAGTACGACTCCAGTAACAACTACACTAACTTATCCCAAGATTAAAGTGTACACCTACTCAGATGGTCATACATTTACTTGGGATGACACAGATCAAGTTGATGCAACAACCGTTGACGAAGTTATTGTTGATGTTTCTGAAGCAATTACAGAGGCAACAACAGAGCACGTAGTTGCAAATGAAAATATTACTAATGAAGTTATTACTGAAGAAGCTGAAGCTGATCCAGTATTTGTCACAGTGCACGAAGATAAGACTACCGAAGCAACTGTGGATACTACTAAGACAGTAACAGTTACACGGCACTATACCACAACAGCAACTATTGTTACCACCACAACGACTAAGACTACCCCAGTTACCAAACAAATTTGGACTGACGGGAAAGAAAAACTTATTCGTGGTGATACTGTAACAGTTACTAATACTGAAAACACAGTAGTAACTGATAGCTGGACAAAGGTTATGAGTGAAACTACCACAACAGTGGACGCAGTACCAGTTGCTGATAAGATTGATAATAACAGCGATCATGCGGATATGGGCACACGTACTCCTGGATTTAGTACTGATGTTAACAGCTATAGAACTTCAGAGTTTAATGGCTCAACTGGTACCAACTACAAGTCAGCTATTAAAGCAGATGTAGCGTACAGTAGAGGTTGGACTGGTAAAGGTAGTTTGATTACTATTGCTGATACTGGATATGATAAGGACCATAGCGACCTAGCAGGTGCAGTTAAACATCAATATAACACACTAACGGGTGGCGATGCTACGTTTATGGATGATAACGTAGGACACGGTAGTCATGTGTTGGGTATTGCCGCTGGACGTAGAAATGGGTCAGGCACTCATGGTGTTGCGTTTGATGCAGACGTTGCAGTAGTTAAAGTAACTGATAGCACTGGTTATAGTTTCCAACGTGCGCTATCAGGTGCAGCATGGGCACGTGATCTTGGTTCAATTGCATACAATGTAAGTGCAAACTGGAATGAGGATAGTTCCTTTCGTAATAGTATTACAGCAACAGGAACCACTGGTGTAAGTTTTAGTAATCACTGGTTCTACGGTGAGAATGGTTATAATGGCGCTGTTGATGAAGCTAAGAAGTGGGCAACGGCACTGGGAACTAATCAGGTACTAGTTAACAGTGCTGGTAACTTTGGCAAAGATTACGTAAGTGGCTCAGCACAGATGGCTCATGCTACTGATGCAAGCGGAAAACTTATTATGGGTGGACGCATGTTGATTGTTGGTAGCTATGATACCAACACCAATCAGATTGCCAGTTATAGTAGCAAAGCTGGTACAGTTTGTGCAACATATGACTTTAGTGCAAACGTATGCAAGGATGCCGCGAAGGCAAGTGACTTTTATATTCTTGCTCCAGGGAGTGCTATTGAAAGTGCATACAAGGATGGCACTACTGTAACAATGAGTGGTACGTCCATGGCAGCGCCAGTTGTTACTGGAGCACTTGCTGTTATTCATCAGATGTGGCCTCACATGAAAGGCGAAAATCTTGTTAAACTGCTAACGGTTACTGCCGATAAAGACCTTCCAGGGTATGCTGTACATACACATGGTCAAGGACTATTAGATCTAGACAAGGCAACACAACCCGTGGGCGCAACTGGTATCCCAACAAGCGGGCGTACTAGTGGACAGATTTCAAACATTGCTACACTAAGTGGTGGTGCTGGTATTGGCAGCGTTAATAGTGAGGCATTTGCTGCTCTAAGTAATGTTGTCGTACTTGATAGTTTTGAGCGAGATTTTACAATTGATCTAAGTCAAACTCAGGCTATTGATACCCGCCCTGGCTCACAAGTTGAGGCAATTAGTTTTGGTAATACCTATGATGGTTACTGGAATCTCGCTAATAGCGGACAATTCTCTACAGACGTCTTGGGTATTCGCACATCGTTTAAAATGGATCCAAAGCAGAGAGGTAACGGTGATTTGGGGATGCGTACTGAGTATGATGCATACAAAACTGAAGACACTATTCTTACAGCCGCGCTTGGTATGGTCAAAGAGACAGGCAAGTTCCTTAATAACGTTCAACAAGGCTTCATGGGAGTTGGCGAGAATCATACAACAAACTATGTAGGAGTAAGTTTGAACCATAAGTTTGATGATAACTGGTTTGGATTCGGCAATTACCAGATGGGTATTACGGACGTTGAATCTAGTAAAGAGTTTAGTTTGGTGACTGGGTACAGTAATCTAGTTAGTAATACATGGGGTGCTGGTGCCGGTTACAAGTTTAAAAACGGACTTTCGATGGGAGCAAGTGTGAGTCAGCCTCTCGCAATTACAAGCGGTAAGATGAACTACAAGGTTCCAGTTGGACGTACCCTGGATGGCCAAGTATTGTTTGATGAAGGCAGTGCTGATGCAAGTACAAAGCATATTGAAGTTGACACAGGCGTGTTTATCAAATATAATGTAGATAATGTTGCGGTTGCTGGATATGCAGAGCATCGTAGAAACGTTGCTGGGGTTAATGATAACAATGAAGTTAATCTAGGCATTAAAGTGAACTATAAGTTCTAAGGAGATATGTATTGAACTTAACTGACCTTACACACGAAAATGTAAAATCGCTACAGTTCGATACCAACCATGACCCGGTGAGACCCGAGCTTGACCTAGACTTTAGGTTGGGCCCGGGTCGACGGGTATATGTGTTGGAAGAAAACGGCGAATACAAAGCAGCGATTTGTGTTGCTTTTACTAAACAAATACCAACTACAGTTAAAGAACTGGATGAATTAAGTGAAGAAGATGGGTCTATAGGCGTAGCCTATACAGTATGGAGCCGTGCACCACGTGCAGGCAGAGATATTGTATTCCGTTTGATAGATGAATGTCGTGCTAACGATAATATAGATAGGTTAGTTACACTGAGTCCTAAGACGGATATGGCACGTAGATTTCATTTAACCAATGGTGCAGTTACTTTACAAAACAATAATGCAACTGATAACTATGAATACAGTCTATAATGTTTAAAGATAGGAAGCATGTAATCCTAGACCGTATCGGGCAGGAGCCGTATTTGGTTAGGTATTACTTGTTCATTAAAGATCGCAAATGGTTTCCATTTAACGTCTTTTTACATAAGTTTTTACAAGGGGATCCAGACGAACTACACGATCATCCTTGGCCCTACTTTACGCTAATCTTACGTGGAGGTTATTGGGAGACCACTCCCAAAGGACGCTTCTGGCGTGGACCTGGACATATGCGTATTAGTGGATCAAATAGTCTACATCGTGTAGAACTAGACCCTGGCACACATGCTTGGTCACTGTTTGTTCCTGGCCCTAAACTGCGTGAGTGGGGTTTCATTGTCAACGATAAATGGATGCACAATGAAAAGTATTTTGAATGGCGTAAGCAAAAGGTAAGAGATGAAAAAATTATATCTATCTAATCGCGATATTGAAAAGAGTGTACATGACACTGTAAACTCAATGTATGCTGCCAATTGGCGGCCTGATTACATTGTAGGTATCACACGTGGTGGGTTGATTCCTGCTGTAATGATGAGTCATCTAACTGGCATTAAAATGCATACACTAGATGTTCGTTTACGTGACGGACAATCTGATGGTTGCGAAAGTAACTGTTGGATGGCAGAAGATGCATTTGGTACCTTTCAAATGGGTGGCGAGTATGAATGTAAAAAGATACTTATCGTAGATGATATCAATGACACTGGCGCTACATTCCAGTGGATTAAAGAAGATTGGCCATCAGGTTGTTTACCAGATAATGCACGTTGGGAAGAAGTATGGGGCAATAATGTTCGCTTCGCTACGGTAGTTAATAATCTTAGCAGTGAGTTTGATGTTCAATATTCATCCATTGAAGTCAACAAAGCAGAGGAAGATACTTGGGTAGTATTTCCCTATGAGGAATGGTGGTAAAATGACAACGTTATTTGAAACATATAATAATTGGATTACAGAACAAGAACATCAAGAACTTCTTAGTGAAGTTATGTATTCACCTAAGTGGAGGTTTGGACAAACAAGTGACAATACTATAGAACCAAATTATCCTTGTTGGTTTCAAAATTTTTACAACCATACCAAATGGGACTTTGTGGCCAACTGTAACACACTCGTAAAGACACTAAGTGATCGTTTTATGCAACTGGTCCCAGATGATTATATGTTAATACGATGTATGGCAAGTGCTAATACATTTGGCCAGGACGGTGACTTTCATGTTGATTGGCCCCGCTCAAATACAAGTATCACAGGTGTATTGTATACAGATAAAACATGGGATACTAATTGGGGAGGTAGTACGCTCTTCAAACAGGACGATGCATATGAAGCAAGTGAATACGAGCCGCGCAAATTTATTACATTTGACAGCAGTGTGTCGCATATTGGTGCCGGACCACAGAGGAGATGTAAAGAAATGCGTAGTATTATTGCCCTACAGGCTGTCCAGTGTGATGCACTAAAAGAGAAGCTAAAACTAAATTGACACTGATTCATAAATATAGTACAATAGTTAATATTAAAGAGGACTTCGTGTTCGCCCCTCTTAAAAAATTCCGCACACTCCATAACCAAGGAGTATAAAAATGGCAAAATATATTAGTACAAAGACTTACACACACCTAGGACCAGTAGCATATCGCCAATGGAGAGCCGACAGTCATTGTAATATGATTCACGGCTATGCACTCAGCTTTCACTTTGAATTCGAGTGTGACACATTAGACGCACGTAACTGGTGTATGGACTTTGGTGGACTACGTCCATTAAAAGAGAACTTAGAAGATTGGTTTGATCATACGTTGCTGGTTGCACAAGATGATCCAAAACGAGAACATCTACTTAACTTGGGTAAACTGGGCCTTGCTAAGATTACAGAAGTTGAGAAGACTGGTTGTGAGGGTATTGCTGATTTCTTATATGAGTATTGCAATACTATCCTACTTCCGGACTATAGTGAAGAGCATCGTGTTTGGTGTTGTAAAGTTGAAGTACGTGAAACAACAAGTAATATGGCTATGAGAATTGGCCACAGAGAAGATGGAGAATTTAATGTTTAAAATATTTAAAAAATGGTGGAATACTAATACTGTTCCTGACTTCGAAAGCATGACTAAGAAAGCTATCGACGAATGGGCAGCGGCAAAAGGCATTCAACTAGATCGTCGTGAAACAAAAGAAAAGATGATCGAAAAACTTAACCAACTAATTTAAGGGCGGACATGAAAGTTAGATACACAGAAGCATTTTATAGTGTACAGGGAGAAGGTAGATGGACAGGAGTGCCAAGTGTCTTCCTCCGTATGTATGGTTGTAATTTCACATGCGGAGGATTTGGGTTGCCGCCCGGCACCAAGACCACTGAGCCAGATGACA
>Ga0307488_10003833_pt1 | contig 12542 bp, 9 predicted proteins | sample SB02metaG_FD_202248 | JGI IMG/M metagenome (GOLD analysis project Ga0307488, IMG submission 202248) | Sea-ice brine microbial communities from Beaufort Sea near Barrow, Alaska, United States - SB 0.2 | ecosystem: Environmental > Aquatic > Marine > Coastal | place: USA: Alaska | collected 2017-05-06
AGCAAAGTTGGGTTTGTGGGCACCTGTACTATTGGCATCGATCATTTAGCCACGGATTATATGGATGCCAACAACATTGTTTGGCGTAATGCGCCTGGGTGCAACGCCGAAGGGGTAGGCGACTATGTGATTGCCTGTATTAACCATGCGTGGCAAACTCTGGGTATTGACCCGCGCCAACAAACCATTGGCATCGTGGGTGCAGGTAATGTGGGTGGCCGACTAGCTAAACGGTTGCAAAAGGCTGGCTTTAATTTGCTGCAATGTGACCCCATCAAAGCTGAGGCTGGGCATCAAGGGTATGTTGAACTTGATGAGCTGTTAGCGCGCTGCCAAATCATCTGTTTGCATACACCACTGACTAAAACGGGTGCCCATGCCACGGAAAATATGCTGCATCAAAAGCGCATTAAAAATCTAGCTAAAGGCACCGTGCTCATTAGTGCAGGGCGAGGCGAAGTGGTTGATCAGCAGGCCCTTTTAGAGCGGCAACGACAAGACCATGACCTGCATCTTTTTATGGACGTATGGCATCAAGAACCGCATATCGATAAGAGCCTATTTGACTACAGCCATTGTGTGACTCCGCATATCGCCGGGTACTCTTTAGAAGGAAAAATGCGCGGCACATACATGATATATCAAGACCTGTGTGAGCACTTTGGAGTGGCGGCCAACCTCAAGTTGGAAGACTTAATGCCCCAGCCAGAGCATCCAGCATTAGCCCTTAAACCGGATGCCACTGTGCAACAAGTGATGGCAGCGGCATGCAGCAGCGTTTATCCATTGATGGAAGATAACGCCCGTATGCGCCAAGGTGCAGATTTTGATCTGTTGCGCAAAAACTACCCCGTTAGACGAGAGTTTTCTAGCCTTAAATTGCAAGGCATCACTAACACTGAATGCCAAACCATAATGCATGGTTTGGGTTTTGGTATTGAATATGAAACACATTAAATGAGCTTTAATATTGGTTTAGTGGTAAACCCCTTAGCTGGTCTTGGTGGCAGTGTAGCCTTAAAAGGCAGTGATAATGTAGCGCATGAAGCACTGGCTCTGGGCGCCGTTCCCAAAGCTAATCTACGGTGTTTGCAGGCATTATCAGAACTGGCTGGACTGGACGTGTGTGTTTATGCCTTTGCTGGCGACATGGGTGCAGACTGCGCCCTTGACGCTGGCTTAAAAACGCAGATTGTAGGCCAAGCGCAAACGCAACCATCCAGTGCAGTCGACACCATCGAAGCTGCACAAATGTTATTAGAAAAAGGCGTCGATTTGCTAGTCTTTGTTGGTGGCGATGGTACCGCAAGAGACCTACTTCAAGCCATTGGTGATCAAGTGCCCGTAGTGGGAATACCTGCAGGGGTAAAAATTCATTCGGGTGTGTATGGTATTACACCAGTAGCAGCAGGCCAAGTGATCGCCCAGCTAGTAAAGGGCGAGCTGGTGAGCTTACGCAGCCAAGAAGTGCGCGATATCGATGAGCAAGAGTTTCGTGCAGGCCGAGTAAAATCGCGCTATTACGGAGAGCTGCAAGTGCCTGAGTCGCACCAGTACATGCAGGCCACTAAGGATAGTTCCAGCGTAGGCGCCAAAGAAGTTGAAGCCTTGGTGTTAGACGACATAGCTGCCCATATAGAAGAGCTTATGGAGCCTGGAATTAGGTATGTTATGGGTTCAGGTTCTACTGTGGCAGCCGTCATGCAGTACTTGGGTCTAGATAATACCTTGCTAGGTGTGGATGTGGTTGAAAATGGGCAAGTCATGGCTAGTGATGTCACGGCCCAGCAACTACTCGATTTAACCCATCATCATAGCAGCCGACTAATTATTACCTTAATTGGTGGCCAAGGCCATGTATTAGGTCGAGGTAATCAGCAGCTTAGTCCGCCACTCATTAAGCAATTAGGGTTGGCTAATATTCATATTGTTGCCACTAAAACTAAACTTACAGCCTTGGCAGGTCGGCCTTTGTTGGTCGATTCAGGTGACCCACAATTAGATCAAGATTTGACAGGTTTAGTGCCTGTGATCTGTGGTTTTCACGATGTCGTTTTGTATCCTTTGGGCAATCCTGCAACGCATAAGAATAGCCCACTTTAAGGGGGGTGAGAGGCTTACGCCTTAATAGCGTAAGCTTGGCAAAAACCAAGGCTGCCAGCGGTGTTAATGATGTTAGTTACGCAAGGTACCTAAAAAAGTAGCAATACGGCCTACGGCCTCAATGAGCTGCTCCTCATAAGGTAAAAACACAATGCGGAAATGCTGATTGTCGGGCAAATTAAAACCACTACCTTGAACGACAAGTACTTTTTGTTGCGATAACAGGTCAAAGGCAAACTTTTCATCACTTTCAATGGGGTAGATCTCGGGATCTAAACGGGGAAATAAATACAATGCACCTTCGGGCTTGTGGCAGGTCACACCGGGTAGGGCATCTAACATTTGCCATGCCAGATCACGTTGGCGTTTTAAACGACCCCCTTCACAAATGAGTTCCTTAATGCTTTGGTAGCCCCCTAGCGCTGTTTGAATAGCGTATTGGCTGGGCACATTAGAGCAAAGACGCATGCTAGCAAGCATGTCGAGGCCTTGAATGTAGTCTTTAGCTTTATGCTTGGCACCAGACAACACCATCCATCCAGAGCGAAAGCCAGCAGCACGGTAGGTTTTAGACAGGCCATTAAAGCTTAAAAATAAGATGTCATCGGCTAAACTTGCCATGGGGATAAATTTAGCCTGTTCGTAAAGAATCTTATCGTAAATTTCGTCGGCAAAGATAATCAGGCCGTGCTTGCGGGCCAGTTCAATAATGGCTTCAAGGGTTTCCTTAGCGTAAACAGCACCCGTGGGGTTGTTGGGGTTGATCACCACAATGCCGCGGGTGCGGTCAGTAATCTTAGCCGCCATGTCTTCAAGATCTGGCTGCCAGCCATTGTTCTCATCACACCGGTAATGCACTGGAGAGCCACCAGATAAGGAGGTTGCAGCAGTCCAAAGAGGGTAATCTGGCGCCGGGATGAGCATTTCATCGCCCTCGTTCAGCAGCCCCTGCATGGCCATGACGATCAACTCACTAACACCGTTACCAATATAAATATCTTCTATGGTGACCTGCTTGATGTTCTTACGCTGACTTTCATGCATCACCGCTTTACGAGCTGCAAATAGGCCTTTAGAATCGCAGTAACCTTGGGCATTAGGCAGGTTATGAATCACATCTTGGACGATTTCTTCTGGGGCTTCAAAGCCAAAAGGGGCAGGGTTGCCAATGTTGAGTTTAATAATGCGACTGCCTTCATCTTCGAGGCGTTTGGCTTCTTCAAGCACTGGGCCGCGAATGTCATAGCACACGTTTACCAATTTTTGTGATTTGCGTATCATGCTCATAAACGTGGTCTCGTCCTTTGTAAAAAGTTAATGTGATAATGATAACTTATCTTACGTGGTAAAAATATTTTATAAATCCATAAACCCGTCATCAAACAGCATTATTTAACCACCACCAACGATTTAATAACCAAAAAAGGAACAACAACATGGCCGAACATAACAATGGCAAGTCAGGGGCCTCTAAATCTGAAGCCCAGTGGCGTCAAGAGTTAAGCCCAGAAGCTTTTACCGTGTGCCGGCAAAAAGGCACCGAAAGACCTCATACGGGTCAATATGATCAACATTTTGAGAATGGAAAGTATCATTGTCATTGTTGTGGCGCAGAATTGTTTTCTAGTCAATCTAAGTTCGATGCTGGCTGCGGTTGGCCTAGCTTCAGCGCTCCGTCAAATGAGCCGGCCATTAAAGAGGCTGTTGACGTGACTCGAGGCATGACCCGCACTGAAGTCATGTGTGATGATTGCGGTGCCCACTTGGGTCATGTATTCCCCGATGGTCCGCCAGAAACAGGTCTACGCTACTGCATTAACTCTGTCGCTTTAGACTTTAAAGAGGCCGACTAATGCAAGCATCAGTGGCCGACTAGGTTAGGTAGCCCTGCAATGGCTAGTTTTTGGCCAAGAAGTTAGCAAGGCTGATGTCACTGAAGCCTCTTTCTAGGCTCGTACTGAGCACTTCACTGATGATTTGTTGATTTTTTTGAGCATCGGGCAACTGCGGAAACTGATGGCTGCGCTGGGTTTGGTAATGTCCAGTGTGGCTGCTGTCGCCTACGCTGGTAATCAGCGTGATCTTAGCGTCTAGGCTAATGGTATTAATTATGCCTTTGGTGCGGGTGTCATAACTTAGTTCTTTAAGGATGAGGCGCAAGTGCGCCGGTGCTGCAGAACTAGAGCCATCAAACCCGAGCTGGGCAGCCGAGTCTTGTGCGGCAAGCAGTAGGGCCGCATTAATGTCGTTGGCAATAGTGATCACGCTTGAATCTTGGTAAACCCCACCACGACTGCCTAAAACGCTGCTGGTGCGATGATCTTCTACCTCAATGGTGAGCACGCGCCCTTGCCCATAAAAAGGCCCTGTAAGGGTTGCTTGGGGGCGCAGGACAATAGTTTGAGGGCTAACGGCGCAACCACCTATTATCAAGCTTAAGCTTAACCAGAAGATCAGAAATAGTGGTTTCATGTGCACATCCTTAAATTAATATTGGGTTGGCCTAACTAATGTAGTTAAGCTAAGACTATTACAAATGCGCTTAGGTTCCCACTAATGTGTTGCAGGTGTCTATTTTTTCATAAAGTTGGTTGCTTTTTAACCAGTATGAAGAAATATTGCTTTTTTTCGCCTAAACATTTGACACGGCTGAGGAAATCATTAAAATGCGCATCTCCTTAAGGCAACGCCGAACACGGTTAGCCACAGGGAAATGCGGAGCGGTAGTTCAGCTGGTTAGAATACCGGCCTGTCACGCCGGGGGTCGCGGGTTCGAGTCCCGTCCGTTCCGCCATTTATTTTCTTTAAGCCACCCTTGAACTTGGCTTAAAATAGAAAATAAATAGCACTTAGTACGTTGGGTGATTAGCTCAGTTGGGAGAGCATCTGCTTTACACGCAGAGGGTCGGCGGTTCGAACCCGTCATCACCCACCAAGTGTACGTTGGGAGTAGTAATATAATGCGGAGCGGTAGTTCAGCTGGTTAGAATACCGGCCTGTCACGCCGGGGGTCGCGGGTTCGAGTCCCGTCCGTTCCGCCATTTATATTGTTGTAGGAAATGATTAGGCCGCTTAGATGCGGTTTTTTTGTGCCTCAAATAAAGTCCTTCTAGTAATCACTCATCGCGTTTGACGATGACCCACCCTAGTATTCACCAGTCGGTTTGAGTTAACTTAACAGTACTTTACTTATATGCTACCCATTATCATGAAGATATTTCGTGGTCACAGTATACGTGATCGATTATTTACCGCATTTGGTGTTTTGAGCCTCCTCACCCTGACCACAAGCTTGATTGGATGGTCTTTGCATAACCAGCTAGGTAATCAATTAAAGTCTGTCGTGGAACAAGATATCCCATCATTGGGTTTGATGGTGCAACTGAGCACTGAAGCAGCAACAATAACCTCCTTAGCACCAGCACTCATGGCGGTGCAAGATGGTGAGTCTAGACAATTGCTATGGCGCCAACTGAATCAGGGCACCCAAGCCATTGCTAGCGTGTTACCTAGAATTCCCACGGCAAGGGCCATTACCTCTGATCCGCAAGTGAGTTTAGATGACCAATTACAGGGCGTCACTCAAACCCTCAATGCACTTAATAAAAATATTCTTAAACAACTCAAGTTAAAAATGGACAAAGAAGCTGAAAGTCAGGGTTTGCGTTGGGCGGTCAGTGGTTTTTTGGCTGACATCGATCCTTTAATCGATAGCACTCAAAAATACATCAGCAGTCGATTTAATGAGGATATTCCCACTTCTGGTATCGTAGTTAACCGCGAAGGTGATCGCTCAATTGGCCAACTAAATACCGATTTGCAAGTGCTTTTTAGGTTAAAGGCTGATACTAGTTTACTGGTCAATCTTGTTGGCAGAGCGCACCATTTACCCGATCCAGACTCCCTCATAGCAACCGCAATACAGGCCGATGAACTGCACCAAAGTATGGTTCAATACATTGATAACATGAGCTACTTTAAGGGTTTCTCAGAGCTGCGGGTAAGGGTAGATGAAGTAGTCGGCTTTGTAGAGCGCGATGTGAATATGTTTGAACTACGCCGCCAGGAACGCTTACAGCTTGAGGCTGGAGAAAAGCTACTCGCCAGTCTCCAGCTTCAATTAGCCAGTTTCAATGATTATATAAACGCCCACGTTAATGCTGTGCGGGGGGCTTCTATGCAAGCTGTAAAGCAATCTAACCATGCCATAGCCCAAGGTAATCGCTTAATGATTGCGACTAGTCTTGCCAGTGTACTCTTAAGTGCCTTGATTGTTTGGTTGTATGTAGCAAAACACATTGTTGGGCGCATTCGTTTGTTAGATGGCAGCATGCGCATTATTGCGGCTGGTAATCTGCAGCAGTCAGTGCCAGTAAAGGGGCGTGATGAAATTGGTACTATGGCTAACTCCCTGCGCAGCTTTAGGGATCAACTCACAGAAAAACAGGCGGAATTGGTACAAGCCGGTAAATTGGCGGCCTTAGGGCAGTTGTCAGCCGGTATTTCCCATGAAATTAATCAGCCCATTACCGCCATTGGGCATTATGCCCATAATGGTGTGAGACTGTTGCAGCAAGGTCGAACTGAGGAAGCTGAGCAGAATTTTGAACAAATATCAGCCTTAACGAAGCGCTCTACCAGCATTATTGCGCGCCTCAAATCGATGGCACGTAAGCGCCGGCATAGTGTGCAGCCCGTGTGTTTAAATCAGGTAGTGGACCATGTATTGACGCTCTTACAAAGTCATCCTCAAGCGCACTGCACAGACATATCAGTGGCCATGGGGTTACCCACAAATGTAGTGATGGCAGAACAAATACAATTGGAACAGGTGGTGCTCAACTTATTGTCTAACGCCCTCGATGCGGTCGCTAATAACAGCCACGCCAAGACCATAGCCATTGAGTGTGTGCTGAGTGAGAGCCAAGTTGAATTGCGCGTTGCCGATAATGGGCCCGGTGTGGCTCCTGAGCTCTACGAACAAATATTCAACCCCTTTTTTACCACCAAAGAAGTGGATCAGGGTTTGGGTTTAGGTCTATCCATTTCCTACAATATTATACAAGACTTCGGCGGCCAACTTGCGGTCGTACGTCACCCCTTAAAGGGTGCAATATTTTGTTTGCGCTTGCCCTACAACAATGGTTATCAAATTGAGATTAAGTAATGAGTAACGCAACGTTTTTAGGCCAAGTATTGGTGATTGATGACGAACAATCTGTGCGGCAGTCGTTTTGTCAGACCTTGTCCTTGGAAGGTTATGAAAGTTTGGATTTTGAGCACCCTAAGGAAGCGTTGGCACTGTGCAACGAACAATGGATGGGGGTCATTGTGTGCGACTTGCGTATGCCTAAAATGGATGGTCTTTCGGTGCTAGAAGCGGTACAAACCATAGACCCAGAAATCCCCATTATTCTGTTTAGTGCCCATGCCGATATTACCGTGGCCATTACCGCCATTCGTGCAGGCGCATACGAGTTTCTCGAAAAAACCGATGACCCACAAAAACAAATGGACACCATCAAGCGGGCCTGGCAAAAACGCCAATTAGTTTTAGAGAATAGAGCCTTGCGCTTATGCTTGACTGAAAAACATGAGATTGAGCATCGTTTGTTAGGGCATAGTGCGGTGATGAAAGATATCCGCCAGTCAGTATTGCAATTAGCCCAGCTGGATGTAGACCTCATCATCAATGGCGCTACCGGAACCGGTAAAGAAGTCGTTGCGCGTTGTTTGCATGACTTTAGTAACCGTGTAAAACGACCGTTCGTGGCACTCAATTGTGGCGCTTTAGCAGAGTCTATGATTGAAAGCGAACTGTTTGGCCATGAAGCGGGGGCCTTTACTGGCGCCCAAAAGCGCCGAGTGGGTAAGCTAGAGTATGCTAACGGTGGTACCATTTTTTTAGACGAAGTAGAAAGTATGCCGCCGCACTTGCAGGTGCGATTATTGCGCGTGGTCCAAGAACGTTGCTTGGAACGTTTGGGTGGTAACGAACTCATTTATTTGGATGTGCGTATTATTGCGGCCAGTAAAGTCGATTTAAGGCAAGCGGCAGACAGCGGAGACTTCCGTGAAGACCTCTATTATCGGCTTAATGTGACTAGCATTGACCTACCCACTATGGCTCAACGCAAAGAGGATATTGGGCTATTATTTGGGCATTTTGCCGGATTGGCAGCGCAAAAGTATAACCAACCTGCACCCACCATAGATGCTGAGCAATTAGGCTACTTACAAGCCCGCGATTGGCACGGTAATGTGCGTGAAATCAGTAATGAGGCAGAACGTTGGGCCTTGGGTTTAAACTTGCATACGTCGGACCACGCTGCTAATACGCTGGAGGGTGGATTAGACGAACAAATGGATGAGTTTGAAAAGGGTGTCATTGAAATGGCTCTGTTGCAGAATCAGGGTCACTTGGAGCGCACGGCCACAGCGTTAAATATCCCGCGTAAAAAACTCTATTTGAGAATGAGAAAACACCAGGTTAATAAAACCTAGGGTGCGCAGTATTGTTGGGTTAAAAGTGACTCATTTTAATGCATGCCCATGGGCATTTATGACCCATTTATATTTAAGTGCACCTGATTCATGCATTAATATTTTTTTAATATTGTTTAAAAACAAAAGGTTGATAATTTATTGAGATCAGGCATAGGACTTGCAATCTAATTGATTAGCCAGACCGCCGTAAACTGTTTACATGGTCTGCGCATTAACCCTTTGGAGCATAAAAATGAGTATTAACATAAAAAAACATACGGGTCTGCTTACGACGGCGATTACTGCGGTCACTTTGTTAGCGGCAACCAGTGCCACAGCGGCGACCAAGTGGGATATGCCTACGCCCTATGGTGATGGTTATCATCAAACCATTAACGTGCGCGCCTTTGCTGCCGACGTCAAGACGGCCACCGATGGCGAGTTGGATATTGTGGTTCACTCAGGAGCCTCTCTATTTAAACACCCTGAAATTCATCGCGCTGTGCGTACTGGGCAAGTGCCTATTGGTGAAATGTTTATGGGTATATTGGGTAATGATGATCCCGTTTTTAAACTGGATAACATTCCCTTTTTAGCCTCAGATTTTAGCCAAGCTAAAGATTTGTGGGACGCTTCTCGCAGCGCTGTTGAAGCGGCGATGGCAACTAATGGCCTACAGTTACTCTATGCTGTGCCTTGGCCAGGACAGAGCCTCTACACTAAGGATCCGGTCAGCACTATTGCTGATTTAAAAGGTTTGAAAATGCGTGCATATTCGCCCACCACTTCACGTTTGGCGGTATTACTTGAATCTACCCCAACGACGGTGCAGGTGCCTGAAATTCCTCAAGCCTTTGGTGCGGGTATTATCAATGCCATGATCACTTCACCTTCTACGGGTGTTAGTAGTCAAGCATGGGACTTTGTGCGTCATTACACCGATGTGCAAGCATGGATTCCTAAAAACATGGTATTTGTGAATAACAAAGCCTTTAAACGTCTAGACGCCGATGTACAACAAGCCGTATTGGCTGCTGCAAGTAAAGCAGAAGCTCGCGGTTGGGAAATGGCAGTTGAAGAAGCCCGTGTTAAAACTGACGCTTTGGGTGAAAATGGCATGGTTGTGGTTCAGCCTAGTGCAGAATTGCAAGGCGCGTTAAAAGCCATTGGTGCCACCATGGCTGCTGAATGGGCTGCAGAAGCAGGCGCCACTGGTGCTGAAATTATGGCTAAATATAACAAGTAGTAGTTAGCCACACCTAAGTAGCTAAACGGCGTTAAACCCCTTTAGCTGCTGTCTTTGGTCATTATAGAGGTTTGATATGCGGCGATTTTTAGATGGTTTATATAGGCTTTCAGGCGTTTTAGCTGGGCTGTTTATTGTGGCTATTACCTTAGTCATACTGGTTCAGATTGTATCTCGCTGGATGGGCTTTATTGTGCCATCAACCGACGATTTATCAGGCTTCTTTTTAGCTGCCTCAAGCTTTTTGGGTTTGGCATATACCCTAAAAAAAGGCGGGCACATTCGAGTGAACCTTGTTATCCAACGCTTATCAACCACCCAACGGCATGGGCAAGAATTGATGGTGTTAGCGATTGGCGCAAGCCTAGCAACGCTGATGTCTTGGCATTTAGGTTATATGGTGTACGAATCATGGTTGTTTGATGATGTGTCTGTGGGTTATTTACCGATACCCTTGTGGATACCTCAGTCGAGTATGTTTATAGGCATGCTTATTTTTAATATTGCCTTGGTGGATGAACTCATACGCGTGGGGCGTGGCAACAAACCGTGTTATCAAGAGCACGAAGACAAATTTAACCTGGAGGAAGTGTAATGGATCCTCTAGTAATTGCGGCGGTGTTAACCGTAGCTTTGTTTACTCTATTGGCCGCTGGAGTATGGGTTTCAATGACACTTATGTTATTGGGACTATTAACCATGGTGATGCTGGATAACAGTGCTTATGGCCTTATTTTTGCGACCACTACGTGGGGAGCAAGTTCTAGTTGGGCGCTCACTGCGTTACCGTTATTTATTTGGATGGGAGAGATTTTGTTTCGTACTCGCCTGTCAAAAGATTTGTTTGAAGGTCTGGCACCGTGGTTGAGTAAATTCCCTGGCCAGCTGTTTCACGTTAATATTTTAAGCTGTGGTATTTTTGCTGCAGTGTCTGGGTCGTCAGCAGCTACAGCCGCCACTATTGGCCGCATGACCTTGCCTGAACTTAAGCAGCGCGGCTATGATACTACCATGGCCATTGGCACTTTAGCCGGTTCCAGCACCTTGGGCTTACTCATTCCGCCATCGATTATCTTAATTGTTTATGGTGTAGCTGCAGAAGTTTCAGTGGCGCGTTTGTTTATGGCAGGGGCAGTTCCTGGGTTATTATTGGTGTGTTTATTTATTGGTTATACCGCACTTTGGGCCAAGTTCAATCCACAGTCAGTGCCCCATGACACCAGGCGCTTTAGTTGGGCTGATAAATTTAAAGCCATTCGCAACCTATTACCAGTATTAAGTCTTATTGTGTTTGTTTTAGGGTCTATTTATACCGGACTCACGACCCCCACAGAAGCCGCTGCCTTTGGTGTGGCTGGGGCCTTAACCTTATCGCTATTATCGGGTACATTATCAGCCCAAAGCTTCAATGAAAGTTTGATGGGAGCAGTAAAGACCTCCTGTATGATTGCCTTAATTCTTGCGGGTGCTGCATTCTTAACCATCAGTATGGGGTTTTTAGGGCTGCCTAGAATGTTGGCTGAAATGATTACCACCTTGCAGCTTTCGCCTTATATGTTGCTGGTTTACCTTACGGTTTTGTTCGTCATTCTAGGTTGCTTTTTAGATGGTATCTCGGTTGTGGTGCTGACTACTTCGGTGGTGTTACCAATGGTTCAGCAGGCTGGTATTGATCTGCTGTGGTTTGGCATTTACATTGTTTTGGTGGTTGAGATGGCCCAAATCACGCCCCCTGTAGGGTTTAATTTGTTTGTCATTCAAGCGTTAACAGGCAAGAATATTCTATACATTGCACGTGCTGCATTGCCGTTCTTTATGCTCATTATGTTGGCTGTGGTGATCATTACTATATTCCCTAGCATTGTCACCGCTTTGCCAAACTTAATGGTTAACTAGGCATGCAAAAAGCTGCATTTAATCTTTTATGGTCTATGGTCCTGGTGCTAGTTCATACTAGTGCATGGGGCCAAGATACCGCTATCATTAAGGCCGTGGGTACTTGGCACAATCTCACCAATTACCAAAAACACGAAGGCCCGTTTTGGAACCAGCACATTGCTCAAGCCTCCGGTGGCAGCATTATAGGTGAGATCAAACCGCAAACAGCTTTAGGCCTTAAAGGCTTTGAAATTATGCGTTTGGTAAAGAATGGCGTGTTTGATTTCGCCTTTGGCTTACCTGGCTATGTGGCGGCTGATAATGCCATATTTGAAGGCGCAGACTTGTCTGCTCTATCACAAGACATCGCCACTTTAAAATTAGTCTCCGATGCCTATCGGCCCACCTTAGACCGAGCCTTCAAGAATATTTATAATGCCAAGCTGATGATGCTCTACCCATTTCCAAGTCAGACTCTTTGGTGTAATACACCGGTGACTAAAATTGGTGACTTAAAAGGCAAACGCATTCGAGTGTACTCAACAACCTTAGGTGATTTTGTCGAAGGTGTGGGGGGTATTTCGGTGGTGGTGCCGTTTCTAGAAGTGAACGCGGCCCTCACCAATGGGGTATTAGATTGTGCAATAACAGGCACTATGTCTGCTTATACGGGGCAATGGTACAAGGTTGCAAGTCATGCTTTCACGCTGAGGGTAGGTTGGGGCCTTGCCTTTGGTGCCTTTAATTTAGACAAGTGGAACGCCTTGTCAAAGACCCAGCAAGGGTTATTAGAAAAAGAACTTGGGGCATTGAACCAACGCATGTGGGC
>Ga0307488_10003835_pt1 | contig 12540 bp, 14 predicted proteins | sample SB02metaG_FD_202248 | JGI IMG/M metagenome (GOLD analysis project Ga0307488, IMG submission 202248) | Sea-ice brine microbial communities from Beaufort Sea near Barrow, Alaska, United States - SB 0.2 | ecosystem: Environmental > Aquatic > Marine > Coastal | place: USA: Alaska | collected...
GATACTGTAAAAGTACCTTTGTTAGATCAAGAGGGAATATTGCTTTCTGTAAAAGGAAAGAATTGTATTGCACAATTAGAAAAGTTAGGAGCGCTAGTGTCATTTCAATTGATTTAATCAGTTGAAATTTTTTATGTCTTATGAAATCATTACTGTGGGTAATGATAGCGAAGCTATAGAGGGAATTAAGGTTTTCCACTTTAAAGAGTATGGTGAAGTATTACAACAAAAACGGATTATAGGGGGTGAGAAAAAACATAAAATTATATAATGAATATTAGAAAAATTGCAGAAGAAGTTTTTGAAATTGAAGCGAAAGAAATTGCCAATTTATCAAAATTATTAACTGAAGATTTTGAAAATGCAGTCAATTCAATTTTTGAAAGTAAGGGGAAACTTATAATATCCGGAATGGGTAAATCTGGAATAGTCGGAAAAAAAATTGCAGCTACTCTAGCCAGTACTGGAACGCCTAGTTTTTTCTTACATCCTGGAGAGGCGTACCATGGAGATCTTGGAATGATTGAAAAAGAAGATATAGTGCTTTTAATTTCAAATTCTGGTGAAACAGATGAAGTCTTAAAAATAATCCCATTTTTAAAACATCAAAAAAATAAAACAATATCCATGAGTGGAAATCCTGCTTCTACTTTGGCAACTAATACTGATTTCCATTTAAACATTTCAGTTAATATTGAAGCTTGTCCCTTACAATTAGCGCCAACATCTTCTACTACCTCAACTATGGTAATGGGTGATGCTTTATCTGTAGCATTAATGAAGTTAAGAGATTTCAAAGAAGTTAATTTTGCTAGATTTCATCCTGGTGGAAGTCTTGGGAAAAGACTTCTCCAAAATGTTGGAAATGTTATGAAAAAAGATGACTTACCCTTAATATTAGGTAATGAATCCATCAAAAAAGTTATTAATATTTTAAGTTCTGGAAAATGTGGAATAGCCGTTGTTATTCATAGTGACAATATTGTTGGTGTAATTTCTGATGGTGATATAAGAAGAGCAATGGAATTTAATGAGTCAAATTTCTTTAAATTGAAAGCATTTGACATTATGACTAAAGAGCCTTACACAATTCTGGAAGACATGAAATTGAAAATTGCTGGAGATATAATGTTCTCAAAAAAAATAAATTCTTTAATAGTTATAAATGAAGAAGATTTATTAGTGGGAATTATACAGTCATACGATTTAGGGCTTTAATTTTATGAAAAAAATCATTGTTATTCCGGCGAGACTTTCTTCATCTAGACTACCTAATAAAGTACTTTTAGATTTAAAAGGTAAGACAATATTGCAAAGAGTTTATGAGCAATGTAAAAAAGTTAGTGGAGCAAATGTATTTATAGCTACAGACAGTTCAAAGGTGAAAACAAGCTGCCTAGAATATACCCAAAATGTCATTATGACTAGTGTAGAACATAAATCGGGAACAGATAGAATTACAGAAGCTGTCAGGGAATTAGATTATGAATCTATTATTAATGTTCAGGGTGATGAACCTTTTATCAATCCTTTATTAATTGAAAAATTATTTAAACTGTTAGAAGACAAAAAGGTAAAAGTTGCTACTGTAGTTGAAAGGTTATTATCTTCTGATGAACTGTATGACCCTAATGTTGTAAAAGTAGTTAAAGACCTAGAAGACAACGCATTATATTTCTCAAGGTCATGTATTCCGTATATTAGAGATAAGAGTCAATTATTAAGTGATCAAAAGAAATTCTTTGATAGTACAAGGTTTTACAAACATGTAGGTATTTACGGATACAAAAAAGATTTTTTAACTAAATACCCAACCTTAGTTAATAGTAGTTTAGAGGATATGGAAATGTTAGAGCAGCTTAGGATTTTGGAAAGTGGATTTAAAATAAAAATATTAGATACTAAATTTAAATCTCTGGGTATAGATACTGATGACGATTATCAAAAAGCATTAAAATTAATTGCAGATGATATTTAATAATTATACTAATAATAAAGCTCTTAAAATTAAAGCTTTTTTATTAGATGTAGATGGTGTTCTAACTGATGGAAGTATTATTTATGACAATAATGGGCTAGAATATAAAAAGTTTAATGTTAAGGATGGTCAAATAATATCTCATTTAAAAGATTTGGGGTTTAAGATTGGAGTGATTACAGGTAGGAATTCATTAGTTGTGAAAAATAGATGCGAAGAATTGAAAATTGAGTTTCATAAACATGGAGTTAAAAATAAAAATATTGAATACCTGAATTTTAAAGAAATCTATAATTTAAAGGATGAAAATATTATTTATATCGGTGACGATATTATTGATTTAACTATATTAACTAAATGTGGTATTAGTGTTACTCCAAATGACGCAAGAAGTTATATGAAAAATAATGTAGATATTATTACCAGTACCAAAGGAGGCGAAGGAGTTTTTAGAGATATTGCCGATTATATTTTAGAAAGCCAGAATTTACTTGAAAATCTAATTAAAAAATTAAAAAATTAAATAAAATGATATTAAAAAATATTCCTAACATTAAAAATACAGACGCTAATAATTTCTTTCTACTTTCAGGGCCTTGTGCAATCGAGAGCGAAGATATGGCCTTACGAATTGCTGAAAAAGTTGTTAAGATTACTGATGCTTTAGGGATTCCTTATATATTTAAAGGTAGTTTTAAGAAGGCAAATAGAAGTAGAATAGATAGTTTTACAGGGATTGGAGATGAAAAAGCATTGAGAATTCTAAAAAAAGTTTCTGAAACATTTGGAATACCAACTGTAACTGATATTCATGAAGTATCTGATGCTGAAAAAGCTGCAGAATATGTTGATGTTTTGCAAATTCCAGCCTTTTTGGTTCGTCAGACAGATTTAGTGGTGGCTGCAGCAAAGACTGGAAAAGTAGTTAATTTGAAGAAAGGACAGTTTATGAGTCCTGCTGCAATGAAACACGCAGTTCAAAAAGTTAAAGATGCAGGTAGTGATAAAGCATGGATTACAGATAGAGGGACTATGTTTGGATATCAAGATATGGTAGTAGATTTTAGAGGAATTCCAGAAATGAGAATGTTTGCACCAACAGTATTGGATGTTACGCATTCATTACAGCAACCAAATCAAACATCTGGTGTTACAGGAGGGAGACCAGAAATGATAGAAACAATTGCTAGAGCAGGTATTGTTAATAATGTAGATGGTTTATTTATTGAAACGCATTTTGATCCAGCAAATGCGAAAAGTGATGGTGCGAATATGCTTCATTTAGATCACTTAGAAAAACTATTAACTAATTTGGTTGCGATTAGAAAAACGGTAAATTCTTTGTAATTAAAATTATAAAAATAAAGTGTGGTTAATTTAGAAAAAAAAAACAGTATTTTTATTGGTTTTTTATCAAATATTGCTGGTACTCTTGCCATGTTTGCGGTAACTCTTTTTTTAACAAGAACTGTTGATCAAGAAATCTATGGGGAATTTAGATTAGCTTTTTCTTTTGTCTCATTACTAGTAGTTGTTTTATTGTTTGGGAGAGACAATGGTGTTATCTATTTTTCTCAAAAAGAGAAAGATGAAAAGGGTATAGATAAAATTATAACAGAAGAGGCTTTATTCTCATTGTTAATGTTAGTTATTGGTGTTATTCTTTTAGGAGTTTTTAAAAACTTTATTCTTCAATTTATTTTTAATAATAATATTAGTAGTAGGAATTATCTGTTATCATTATTAATGATCCCCTTATGGGGGTTTTTTAATATAGGTATTGCTGGCTTAAAGGCTAAAAAACTAATTAATTATAGTTTTACACTTACAAACCTTACACAAAGAGTAATTAGAGTACCATTTTTTATTCTTTTAATCACCTTTAGTCAATCTTTTTTTTCTTTAACTTTGAGTATGCTATTTTCTCAAGTTGTTTTACTCTTTATTTTGATTCGGAAACTACCATCAATGATATTAGTTAAAAAAGCCGCGATCAAAAATTTTTTTTTAAGATTTAAATACAGTATACAGTTAGGGTTAACTGCTATTATATTTGTTGTTTTAGGCAAAATAGATATTATCATGCTAGGTAATTTAAGTAATGTCTCTAATGTTGCTATTTATGACGTTTGTATCTTATTATCCTTTGTAGTCATATTCCCTTATTTAGCATTGGTTAAGTCATCTGAACCGATTATAAAAAATATTATTAACGATACTTTACTCCAAAAAAAATACAAACAGAATTTAGAACTAGCAATTAGTATTGCCTCCTTAGTTGTAGCAATTTTTGTAATGCAACCAGGACTTATACTTTCATTTTTTGGAAACAACTATATACAAGGTAAGAATGCATTGATAATTTTAGCAATAGGTTATTTATGTATAAATTTTTTAGCAAGTCCTTTAGAGTTTTTGAATATGAGCGGCTACGTGAACACCTCGCTTTCAATTCTTGCAATTACTTTAGTTTTAAACATTTGCTTAAATTATTTTTTAATCCCAATATTTGGTTTAAATGGTGCTGCAATGGCAACTATGATTTCTTTATTAACCACAAAGTTAATTGCTCTTTTTTATGTAAAAAAAAGATTAGGGTTGAATTTAATAGGATATAATTCTTTTTTGAGATTAGCTCCTTTTGTTATTGTTTTGAGCTGTAATAATTTTTTTCTATTTTATTTTGAACCTGTTTTCAAAAATTCAAGAACTGATTTATTTTTTTCTATGTTTTTTTTATTCATTATGCTTGTTTTGGTTGTTTTTTTTGACAAAAAATTGAGAAGAAATATGTTTAAATTTTTAAAAAAATGAATCTTGTTCAACATAGATCAAAAATAAATATATTAGAAGTATTATATTTAATTCTTACTGTTATAGTTTTTGAGCTTTTAGACAAATCAACTTTGTTTATTGGTCAAATAGTTTTTTGCATTTCATTACTATCTAATATTCAATTATTATATAAATATCGAAAAGTAGATATATTTTTTATTTTTTTGGGTTTTTCATTTATTCATATATTTTACATATTTGTTTATTATTTTTTTGATATCCCATATCATTATATTTTAAAGTATCAGACTTTATATAATACAAATAAAATTATTTTTATCCAATTCATAGTTTTAAGACTAATTTTTAATGGAGTAAGTTCAAAAAATTACATTATTCCAAGATTAAACTTGTTGCCAATTAAAAATAAATATGCTTTTTGGATATTTTTATTCATTTTAATCATCTTAATTCCAATAAGTAATTCTGGTTTAAGTACTATATCCTCTGATTATAGTATTGAAACTAAAAGTTCAATTTGGTTTGAGTATAGTGTGATTTTTATAATAATAGCTAGTCTGTATGCAAATACTAAAATAAAAACACACACACTTAAAACTATAGGGTTTATTTTTATGTGTATGCCATTGTTATACGGTAAAAGGCTTGCTTTTTTAATGGTTGGATTAACACTTTTCAATTTATATTACAGCGGTAAAATAAAAACTAAGTATCTATTGTTTTTGTTTATCGGAGGTTTTTTAGTTTTAAGATCATTTGCTGTTATAAGGTCTAATGGACTAGCTGGGCTGAGTGTACAAAGTGTGATTTTTTCAGTAAATAACTCTGGAACATTATCAAATGGACCTGGTGGTGTTTTAGTTTCTTCTGTTACTTATTTTGGTTTAATTAAGGAAGGGATCTTCAACTTAGTCTTTTCATTAAAATCATTTATTGGAATGTTTTTATCTATTTTAATTCCATCCTCACTAAACATCCCTGAGACATATGTGAATACTCAAGCTTTAAAATATGAAAATATCCCTGGTAATGGTGGTTTTCCAGGAATCTATTTTTACTTATGGGGTAGGTATATTGGTGTTTTTATTGGATCATTATTATTGAATTTTTTTATTAAGAAAAGTCAGTATTCGACAAAGTACGCTATTTATGGTGTATTTCTTCTTTCAACCTTTCCTAGGTGGTATACATACAATATGCATATTTTAATTAAAATGGGAGCTTGGCTTTTTATTTTGCTAATTATTTCTAAGATTTATATTAAAACTACAAGATGAAAATTATTTGCATAGGATATTACGATGATTTTGCACGTTTCTTTCTTGCATTAAAAAAAGAGTTACACAAAAATGAGGAAACGGAGATTATTTTTAATTACTTAAGTATTTATTTAAGTGGATATTTATATTTTTTGCTAAGATTGCAAAACGTCTCTTTTTTTTCTATGAGAGTTTGGCTACATAAAATTAGAAACACAAAAAAATATACATTAATAGCAAAGCAAGAAAAAAAACACAAAGGAGTTTGTTTAGAAACAGTAATCAAGTATCATATGATTGTTGACCCATCTAGTGAATTTCAATTAAAAGTTTATGCTATAGCTTATATAGAAATTATTAGCAAGTATTTAACAAAACAAATGCCAGACACATTAATTTTAAGTGGGGATACTAGAATGTGTACAGAGATTTTTGATTTTTTTGCTAAAAAACTACAGATAAAAACTTTTTATTTTGAGCAAGGTCCTTTTGGAACAACTATTTTTGACACCAAAGGAGTAAATGGGAATGCATCAATTAGAGATATTAGATTAGAAGACTTAAAATTAGAAGATGATATTCTTTCTCATCAAAAAGTAACGTCCTTTTTAAACAGAAAAAAACAAAAAAAACACAGAAGAAACCCTATATATAGAGCTGCTGATTATGGGTTTGATTTTGTTTTTAATAAATTAAAATTATCTCCTTTAGATACTAAAATAATTAAGCAGCCAAAAAATGATAGTAAAGGTTATGAAGGTTTGAAGGTCAATAATCTAAAACCAAATACCTTTTTATTAGTACTTCAAGTGCCACAAGATGCTAATATGACACATCATAGTCCTTTTTTTGAGAATCATTTTTCTATCGTGAAAGATGTTTTTAATGCTTTACCCCCTAGTTTTGAATTGGTTGTTAGAGAACATCCCTTATATAAAAACAGGTATGAAAAAGCACTATATATTTTTATAAAAAACAAATCAATTTCATTGGATAATGGATCGTTAGATAATTCTATAGAAAATGCAAGGGTGGTTGTGGTAAATAATTCTACCGTGGGTATAGAAGCTATCGCCAAATACAAACCAGTGGTAGTGTTAGGAAATAGTTATTATGACAATGATTTTATATGTCTGAAGCTAAAAGAAAAAGAAAATTTAAAAATACTCTTACAAATGAGTCTTGGCTTTCAGGTTGATAAGTTGATTGTTCAACTGTTTTTAAATTATTTCTTTTATGAATTTTTAATACCAGGACATTATAGGGACAGATTTTTACAAACACGTAGAATAGTAAATAAATTAAGAATTTAATATGGTGGATAAAATTATTTGGGCCATCAGAGGTTTATTGTATGCTCCTTTTTTTGGGGCTTATGGGCTTCCTAGTTATATTGGTAAACCAATTTTTATATCAGGTTTTAAAAAGATTTTTATAGGTAAAAAAGTAAGGATATATCCTGGTGCTAGGATTGAAGTACATTCAAATAAAGGGTCTATTATTTTTAATAATGATATTTCAATAGCTCAAAACTTTCATGTAATTTCAGGAACTAAATTAGTTATTGAATCCCATGTAACTATTTCTGCAAATGTTTTTATAACCAATATAGACCATGAATACCAAGAGATAGGGAAACATATTTTAAAACAACCTATTTTAATTAAAAAAACCTATATTGGAAAAAATTGCTTTATTGGATTTGGTGCGGTAATACAAGCAGGGACTATATTGGGGGAACAATGTGTTGTTGGAGCAAACTCTGTTGTAAGGGGGGATTTTCCAGATCATTGTGTTGTTGTTGGAGCTCCTGCGAAAATTGTAAAAAGATATGATTCAGAAAGGAAGGTGTGGAGAAAAACGAATAGTTTAGGACACTTTTTATGAATAATGAAATAGAAAATTTAAAAAATAAAACATGAAAATACTAATAACTGGAGGTGCAGGTTTTATCGGTAGTAATTTAGCTTTGGCATTAATAGAAAAAGGACATAAAATTACAGTTTTAGATAATTTGTCTCCTCAAATACATGGAGATAACCCTGATGTAACATCACCATTATACAATAGTATAAAAGATAAAGTAACTTTCATAAAAGGTTGTGTTACTTCTAATTCAGATTGGAATAAAGCATTAAGAAATCAAGAAATTGTTGTACACTTTGCTGCTGAAACAGGTACAGGACAATCTATGTATTGTATTGAAAAATACACAGAAGTAAATATTCAAGGTACAGCAATTATGTTAGATATATTAGCCAATACAGAACATAATATTAAAAAGATCTTAATAGCATCTTCACGTTCAATTTATGGAGAAGGCAAATATAAGCATCCTAAACTTGGAGAGGTTTATCCAAGTCATAGAGATGAAGTTGATATGTTATCTGGGGATTTTGAAGTTAAATACAAGGGGTATTCTGATTTAGAACTAGTAGCTACTGATGAGGATTCTAAAATTCATCCATCATCTGTTTATGGAATAACAAAACAAAATCAGGAACAAATGGTTATGACAGTTTCTCCAACAATAGGGATTAATCCGGTAGCTTTTAGATATCAAAATGTATATGGGCCAGGGCAATCCTTATCAAACCCGTACACTGGTATTTTGTCAATATTTTCTACTCAAATAAGAAACGGTAATGGGATCCAAATATTTGAAGATGGAAAAGAGACTAGAGACTTTGTGTTTATAGATGATGTAGTTGATGCTACTATTCTTGGGATTGAGAAAAATGAAGCTGATGGTCAGGTGTTTAATGTTGGAACAGGTGTAGCCATAGATGTAATTACTGTTGCAAATTCATTAATTGACGCATATAAAATTGATGTTCCTGTTACTATTTCAGGTAAGTTTAGATTAGGGGATATTCGTCATAACTATGCAGATTTGTCAAAAATTAAGAAATTATTAGGTTTTGAGCCAAAAGTATTCTTTAAAGAAGGAATTTCGCTGTTTACTGATTGGGTTTTAAAACAAAAGATTGAAAAAGATGAATTAGGGAAATCGTTAGAGGAAATGAAGAAAAAAGGATTATTGAAGTAATGGAGTTTACAAATTTAATAGATAAAAAAATTTTATTTTTTTCTGTCCAAACTTTTAATTTAGAAAAAGAAATAGTAGCAAAATTAAATTATTTTGGTGCTTCAGTAGATTACTATGATGAAAGACCTTCCAATGGCACTCTAACAAAAGGTGTCTTAAGATTGAAAAAAGCTTTGTATAAGAAAAAAATAAAAAAATATTATGAAAAAATACTAGTCGAAATAGAAGGGGAAAGTTATGATTATTTGTTTGTTAATAGAGGAGAAGTGTTGCCTTCTTTTTTTTTAGAAGAATTTAAAAAAAAACAGCAGACATGTTTTTGTATATTTTATACATGGGATTCAATTAAGAATAATAAACATCCATTAAAAATTTTAAAATATTTTGATAAAAAAATCACCTTTGATTATTATGATGCAAAAAAATATAATCTAAAATTTAGACCTTTATTTTTCTTAGATTACTTTAGTGAAGTAAAGGTTGAAAGCGAAAATTTAATTTATGACCTATTATTTATAGGTACAGCTCATTCGGATAGATACTCATTAGTAAATGAAATTACTAAATGGTCTTCTACAAAAGGGCTAAAGTATTTTACTTATTTTTATGTTCAAGGTGTTTTTGTTTTTATTTTTAAAAAATTATTTGATAAATCTTTTAAGAAATTTAAATTGGCGAAAATGAGTTTTAAATCTCTTAAAAAGTCAGATATTTTAAAACTGTATAACTGCTCTAAAGTTATATTGGATATTAATCACCCTAATCAAGCAGGGCTTACAATGAGAACTTTTGAAAGTATAGGGGGCAAAAGGAAAATGATAACAACAAATAGTGAAATAAAAAAATATTCATTTTATAATCCAAATAATATTTTTGTACTAGACAGAGATAATGTTAAAATAGATGAAAATTTTTTCATTTCAGATTATCAAAATATTGAAAACATTACCTATAATAAACTTTCTATTGGGGGGTGGATTTATAGTGTTTTTATAGACAATGAATTAAATGATTGGGAAAAACAAATGTTAAAAAAATGAAAGGAATCATACTAGCAGGAGGAAGTGGTACTAGACTTTATCCAATTACTAAAGGAGTATCAAAGCAGTTATTACCTGTATACGACAAACCCATGATTTATTATCCCTTGGCGGTATTGATGTTGGCAGGTATCCAAGAAATATTGATCATTTCAACACTTGAAGATTTACCTAATTTTGAAAAACTATTAGGTTCGGGTGAAGATTTAGGAATCCAATTAAGCTATAAAGAGCAACCCAGTCCAGACGGTTTGGCACAAGCCTTTATTTTGGGCGAAGAGTTTATTGGAAATGACAGTGTTTGTCTTGTCTTGGGCGACAATATATTTTATGGTCACGGTTTATCTGAAATGTTAAAAGCAGCTAGGAGAAATGTTGAAAAAGATCAGAAATCAACCGTATTTGGGTATTATGTGAATGATCCAGATAGATATGGTGTTGCAGAATTTGATCATGACGGAAATGTTATATCCATTGAAGAGAAACCACAAAAACCAAAATCTAATTATGCAGTTGTTGGTCTATATTTTTATACTAATGAAGTCGTTGAAATAGCAAAATCCATTCAACCTTCAGACCGAGGGGAACTCGAAATTACAACTGTGAATCAAAAGTTTCTTCAAAAAGAGAATTTAAAAGTTCAACTCATGGGAAGAGGCTTTGCATGGCTAGATACAGGGACTCATGATTCTTTGATGGAGGCTGGACAATTTATTGAGACGATTGAAAAGCGTCAAGGATTAAAAGTTGCTTGTTTGGAAGAGATTGCATTCTATATGAATTATATTGACGCTAAGCAATTAAGAGAATTAGCAGAACCTTTAAAGAAAAGTGGCTACGGTCAATATTTATTAAAATTAGCAGAGAAAAATGAAGTTTATTAATACTGAAATCCCAGATGTTTTTATCATAGAGCCCGATGTTTTTGGAGATGAAAGAGGCTATTTTTTAGAATCTTTTAATTTGAAGAAGTTTGAAGAAAATGTATGCCGAATTAAATTTGTACAAGACAATGAATCGAAGTCGTCAAAAGGAGTTTTAAGAGGCTTACACTTTCAACTCCCTCCTTTTGCTCAAGCGAAACTAGTGCGTTGCGTTGAAGGTCGCGTTCTAGATGTTGCTGTTGATATTAGAAAAGGGTCGCCAACTTTCGGAAAACACATTGCTGTTGAGTTGACAGGAGAAAACAAAAAGCAATTATTTGTTCCAAGAGGATTTGCCCATGGATTTTCTGTATTGAGTGAAACAGCGGTTTTTGCTTACAAAGTAGATAACGATTATGCTCCAGAATATGATTCTGGAATTCGATGGAATGATACAAGTTTAGATATCAATTGGGGCTTGGAAAAAAATGAGGTGCTTGTATCTGAAAAAGATGAAAATTTGTCTTTTTTGTCTGAATTCGACTCACCTTTTAATTTTTAAAGAATGAATATATTAATTACTGGTTCAAACGGACAGTTAGGTTCAGAAATAAGGAATGTATCACAAGACTATAAAACGGTGAATTTTATATTTAAAGATTTACCAGATTTAGATATTTGTAACTTTGAAGAACTACAAAATTTCATCTTAAAAAATAGTGTTAATACTGTTATCAATTGTGCCGCATATACAGCAGTTGATAAGGCAGAAGAGGATGAGGCTATTGCAAGAAAAGTAAATGCAGAAGGGGTATCCAATATTGTAAAAGCATTACAAAAAGTAAATGGGAAGCTAATTCATATTTCAACAGATTATGTGTTTAATGGGAATCACTTTTCACCTTACAAAGAGTCAGACCCCATAAGCCCAATTGGCGTCTATGGAGAGACCAAAAGAGAAGGGGAGTTGGCAGTCATTAATAGCGCACTAGATGCAATTGTTATTAGAACTTCATGGCTATATTCATCCTATGGGAATAATTTTGTAAAAACAATGCTTCGTTTAGGTGCAGAAAAAGAACAATTGGGTGTTATTTTTGATCAGGTAGGTACACCTACCTATGCAAGAGATCTAGCGAAAACATGCCTAGAGATTCTTTGTGGTAAAAATTTAGAAGAAATTAGTGCAAAGGGCAAAATGTATCATTTTTCAAATGAAGGGGTTGCTTCTTGGTATGATTTTGCATTAGCAATTATGAAGATAGGAAAGGTAGCTTGTAATGTAAACCCAATTCAAACAAAAGACTATCCTACCCTAGCAAAAAGACCCCATTTTTCTGTCTTAAATAAATCGAAAATCAAAACAGACTTTGACATTGAAATTCCATATTGGCGAGATTCATTGAAGGTATGTATTTCAAGATTAAATAAGAAGTAGAATAATTATGAAAAATATTTTAGTCACTGGAGGTGCTGGTTTTATAGGGTCTCATTTAGTGAGATTACTAGTAAATAAATATCCAAATTATCATATTGTAAATATGGATATTTTAAC
>Ga0307488_10003836_pt1 | contig 12540 bp, 16 predicted proteins | sample SB02metaG_FD_202248 | JGI IMG/M metagenome (GOLD analysis project Ga0307488, IMG submission 202248) | Sea-ice brine microbial communities from Beaufort Sea near Barrow, Alaska, United States - SB 0.2 | ecosystem: Environmental > Aquatic > Marine > Coastal | place: USA: Alaska | collected...
TGAGTCCAGATCCCTGACTAAAGATTGGAATGTTCTTTGTTCATATTCTTTAGATGCTCTAGTTAATGATTGTACAATTTTTGCCATTATAATAAACCTGCTAGGCCTCCGTTTGCAAATTTATTCATAGTGACATCCTCGTCATCTAGGTCTTCAGTTGCTTTATCATAAACTCCTTTTAATTGCGAAGCGGTTCTATAATCTAAACCCATCAACGATGGGTTTACTGAATACATACCTACTCTTCCTACTAATCTAGTAAGAGGGTTATTGATAATTGGATTATATCTAATTTTATCTATAATACTTGTTTTATTTATTGTAGGAGGGTTATTATTACCACCATTATTATTATTATTATTACCACCAAACTGTGTATCAGAACCATCACTAGGATTAGTGCCACCTTCTCCTCCAGTATCCCCCGGTCCTGGAGTACCTCCACCAAAATCATCTGATGAGGCATCCATTCCACCACCTCTAAAATTTATTCTACCACCTTTTTTATAGTTTACTCTACCACCAAAGAAGTATCCGGCTCTACCGCCTTTTGCATAACCACCAGCTCCTGCTGCGTCATCACTTTGAGCGTCTGCAGATGCTCCTCCATCATGGTCATTACTACCTTGACCCTGACCTGGATCTCCTCCGTCAAATTGATTTGTATAATTTCCTGCAGCAGTTATTCCAAAACCGGGTGTACCATCATTACCACGAAGACCAGGATCACTTGGCCCATACTGCGCCTCAATCGCTGCATTTATTGCATCAATTTCTTTTTGTTTGTTTCTGTTATTAGTTTTATTAAGTGAATTAATTGCATTAAAAGGTCCTCCAACCATATAAGCTCCTCCAGCTCGAACCATATCCATAACACTTAAACCTGTTGTTTCTTCATCATCTTCTTCAGCAACAGTGCCTACTCCTATATCTTCATTAAAAGCTTCTACTTCATTTTCATTATTAGGATCAAAAGCAGAATCATAACTACCGGGAGGTCCAGGATCAACGGGTCCATCACCGCCTCCGCCACCTTGATTAATAGGTGGATAAATAATTGGAGCTTGAGTCATGATACCTGAGTTAGCGTACGATACAGGAGAACCATCTCCCTCATAACTTATACCTTCTGTAGGAATATAATCACTTTGTAAATATTTTGTTTGAGGAACAAATTTATCTCCAGCATTATAAATAGCTTGGTCTTTTGCATTATAGAACGCTACCATTATCTCATTCCTCCTGGTGCAATGTCTAATCTAAATGTACCGAGTTTCCAGTTTTGTCCAGTGCTTGTATTAGATACCTTTAATGCGATAGACCTTGCTCTAAGTCTTGTACTTTTAAAAGTTGTTGTTGAGGTAGTATCAAAATTTGTAGTAATCGGTGTGCTGTTAGGATAGTTCCTAGTTGTAAAACTTACTTTAGTATCACCTGTTTGTTCAATAAAATCTGGTATAAATCTACTTATTCTCATAATGTATTCACCATCTCCTCTAAGATCAGGTGTACCTACAGCTTGACCTGTATTACTTCTTTTTTGAGTAATGTCAAAATCACCTGATAAAATATTTGCTTCGATGGCGGTAACAACACCATCTGCATTTACTTGATCGGTCCCTGTTTCGTGTTCATAGTATATACTACTTCCGTCTATATTTCCAATAACATCGTAAGAGGCATTATCATCGGCGTTGTAGAGTGTAGCATGAGGTTTTGCATACACAGAAGAATCAACCCAGGCAGATCTATTTAAAGACCCTGTTGTCCAAATAGGTCTTTCATTTGATGAATCTACGTAATTATAACTTACTACTCTGTCAACCGAAGTAGCATCAGCTGAACAGTAGAACCAGTTTATTTCTCCATATAAATTATTTAACCCACAAGTAACTAAATCTCTTGCTACAAAATTAATACCAAGTCCAGAATCTACCGAGTAAACAAAATCTTCCACCAAACATGGCATAGATTTTACTTGACCGTCATAGAAGAAAAATCCATTTTCGGACATCCAATAAGCAGCGCCATCAACTTCAATACCAGCATTTTTACCAATTAAACCACAGTTGGTCCCTGCTTGTTGAAATGAGAAAGTAAAGGGTTGACCTACAAATTGCATTAAAAATATTGAGGTATCGGTCCATACATAAAGAGCATCCCGACCTTTAATAGCAGACATAATTTTAGAACCTGCAGCAAGTCTTTGAGTACCGGCTGTATTTTCTGCTCTTACAGTATACTCATTAATATTTTCTTGGTCCGAAAATCTGATAAACATATTGTCTTGTGTGGATTTATCTCCAATAGTTGTCTCTGTTCCAAAAAATACTAGGTGTCTGTCTGGTGTCGACACTACCATGTGACGTGATGCTGTAGGAGCTCCAGATATAATTGTTGCCCGAGTAGTTAATGCAGCTGGATCGGATGCATCCCACTCAAAACATTCTCCATTATATATAAGAGCAATTAATTTTGTACCAAAATTATCAAGAACCCATAAACCAGGGTCGAGTGTGAACTGTGTGGTTGAAGAAGCTTCACCCCAGCCGTTGTAATCCGTAATATTTGTAACTACCGCACTTGATGAGTGTGTTGTTGCTGTTGTGCTGTTTGCACCCCTAGCCCCGCCGCTTAAAGTATTTGTTCCTGTGTTATTTGCCGTGTAGGATATATTTTCTGTTCCTATTCTTATGGTCCCTGATGCCGGAAACGCGTTTGAACTAGTAAGAACAATGTTAGTTGTAATTGTATCTGTTAAAGCTGTTGCAAGAGTTGTGGTTGCTGCCCCATTTACCTCACCACCAAATAAACCTGAACTCCAACCGAAACCAGATTCTTGTGTAGAAGACCCTACAGTATAATAACAAAGAATTGATGCAGAGCCTGCATTAGTTACAGGTGTGCCTGCCTCATTAGTGGTCATCGTAATTGTAAAAGTGGTACTACTTGGTGTAGAAGTTACCATAAATTTTTGATCTTCAAATGTTGCATCTGTAAAAGTAGATCCCGATAATCCGGAAACAGCATCAAATAATACTATGTCATTATCTAACAAACCATGATCAGATGAAACAGTTATTGTGACTGTTGGTGATCCCGTTGTACTTGTAAAATCTGCGCCAGTAATTGTGGTTCTTATGGGATGTATATCGTAGTAATCACCGTTTGAAAAAACATAGAGAATTCTATTAGTACCAATTGCGGAATACTTTATTCCAATATTGTTATCCCAGTTATGTATAGCTCTTGCAGCACCGGTTAATTTATCAGTACCCAATTGCTCCCAACCGCCTATTTTCTCGGGTGTGCCATACCTAAAACGTACATTATCACCATCAAACCACTGACCTTCAGCGCCTGTTTCGGTAACTTGTTTATTAAATCCTGGGGCAAAGCCTAATTTTTGTAGCATATAAAAACCTATTGAAATACTTTAATAAACCTTATATATTAATTATATAGATAATGAAAGAGAGAAATAATAGTAAAATAGCCCTACTCTTTATTTTTATTTATTAATAGCCATTTTTGTATTCTTTTTTCTGTTTCTGTAATTTTATATTCAGGACCAAGGTATATAGAATTAAATTTAAATTTTCTAGTGTCTTTTGTGTTATCATAATAATAATATAAAGCTGCCCCTAATGATTGACTAGCATCATTTGCAATAGGGTCAATAAATAAATTTATATTTTTAAAAGTATTTTTAATAGCACTATTTCCTAAAATATTTAATGCACACCCCCCAGAAAATACTATATTTTTATTATTTGTCTTATTTAATATATATTTTATTTTTTGTATAAATATTTTTTCCAATGCTTTTTGTAAGGCAAAAGCATAATTAGCTTTGTATTCAAAAGAATTATTTTTTAATTTTAAATTATTTTTAATATCTAATGTTCTATCATTTTTAAAAACATTCATGTTTGCTTCATTGTTAAAAAGTATATTAGGGACATTTTTTGATATTTTTCCGTAGGAAGATAAACCCATTGTTTTTCCACCGTCCAATCTATTAAACCCTAAATAGTTAGAAGAACTTCCATACATAACCCCTATATCTAATCTATGGCTAATATCTAATTTAAATTGTTTAAAATTATTTTCTAATAAATCTGTATTACAGTAATGATGTCTATTAGGATCATATGTTAGTTTTTTATATAAAGGATTTATTTTATTAGGGTAAGAACAGTTGTATATAGAAGTAGTTTCATAAAATATATTATTATTAATATTAACTTGTTCCCCCCATCCATCTATGACTAAAGAGGTTGCTTGTTTAAACCCAGATAAATAAAATGCAGTACAAGAATGAAATAAATGATGGTTTTTATCATCAATAATAACGTTTTCAACATTATTTAACAGTTTTAAAAAATTGTTTATTTGATCTTTATTATAAAAATTACAAAAAATTAATTGATCTATCTTTATATATTTTTTTAATATTTCAGCTAATGATGGATCTAATAACGCAGAATGTTTTTTTCTATTTAATCTCTCTTCTTGAATAAACAAATCAATTTTATTATCTTTTAATATTGTTATAGAAGCATCGTGACATGCTAAACTAATTGCAGCTGTTATCATTTTTAAAAAGTGTTTTTAATTCTGGTAAATATAGATAGTTTAAATTACTTTTTTTAAAAGTATCCAAAGCATCTTCAATAGTCTCTACTAAAGGGTCTCCAGCTAAATTAAAAGAAGTATTTAATAAAATTGGAACTTTAGATAATTTATAAAATTCATTTATTATATTATAATAATGTTTATTTTGATTCTCAGTTACGGTTTGTATTCTGCAAGAACCATCCACGTGAATAACCGCCGGTATTTTATTTTTATTTTTAATGCATTTAAAAGAAAAAGTCATATGAGGAGACTCTTCCATACCTAACATATTAAACCATTTACTAGCTTCTTGTTGCAAAATACTAGCTGCAAGAGGTCTAAACATTTCTCTTTTTTTATAAATATTCATTTTATCTTTGTTTTCTTTGTCTAACGGACTCATTAACAACGAACGATTTCCAAGTGCTCTTGGACCAGCTTCGGATCTCCCCTGAAACAATCCTACAATTTTATTATTTAATAATAATTTAGCTACTTCTCTATAATTAATATTTTTAAAATGTTTCATTTATTTATAGTTTTATTAAAAATCCAAATATCCACATTGTTCTTGGTATGTTACCAGTCACAGTGGAGCACCCGTGATTAACATCGGAAACTAAATAACACCACATGTCTCCTTTTTTTATTTTTAAAATTTCATCCTCTATAATAGGAAAACCTCCTTCAGAATCAGATAATACTACATTACAATGAAGTGTTTTTAACCCCTCTTCCCATATTGGGTCTTTATGAATATATACATTATCTCCTACTGGTGCATAACTTGCTATCATGCCTTCGTAAAAGGGTGGGTGTCTTACTTCAGGTAATTGTAACAGGTTAATTAGTCTTTCTTTAATAGAAAAAACATCTTTTGGAAAAGGAACCTTTTCAGAGTATCTGGTGGTTACTCTTTTTCCGTTCATATTAGCATCTTTAAAAAAGTCTTTGTTTTTATTATCTACGATCCATTTATTTAAAAGAGTGCATTCTTCTTCGGACAAAAAATTTTTTATTAATTTATAGGTTTTCATAATCTACTTGTTCTGGTTTATAAGGGTATAAAAGATATTTTATCGTTTTTAAATTCTTTATTTATTACATCAAAACCTAATGTAATTCTATTTCCTTCATAAGGTTTGTCAACTACTACTTTATGTCTTAAATCACAAGGGCCAATATAAATATTACCAATTTTATTTATTATTTCTGTTCCATCTTCAAAAATTGTTCTCGTATCTTTTGGATCAATTGATACATAACCATGTAATAGCCAACTATGATTATGCCAATTTAATACCTGGTCTGTTTTGTGATAATTAATCCATGACTGCATCCAAAGATTTTCATCTTTTTTGTAATATTGTTTTATTATATTTTTTAATTCTTGAAATAATTCGTAAAAATATTCATCTCCTGCTGTAACTGCAAATATATTATATATCCCATAATTCCACGTTGTGTCCTTAGAATTTATTATTTTAGAAAATTTTTTATACGACTCATTACATTTATCAATAAACAATTTTTTATTATTTAAAATAACTTTAGATTTAATTAACATTATTCAAATACACTATTTTTCATAATAATTTATATTTATTACTATTCTTTTTTTTGTGTCAGTTTGTGGAATTACAGTGTGTTCAGCACTACCCTCTATAATTAATGCTTTGTTTTCTTTAGGATATATTTTAGTCATTGTATCTTTAATAACTGTAGGTCCATTACATTCATTTATATAAAATATACAATTTTTAAAATTTTTAAAGTCTTTATCAATATGCCAACCTTGCTGTATTGGATTATGTTCTTTTAATAATAAATTAGCTCTTATCTGTATTATCGAAGAATAATTTAATTTTTCTAATAAAGGTTGTACTAAATCAAAAGCAGGTGACGATATTCTATCTCTATTAAAAAAATTATGTGTAAAATAGGGACAATCTTCTGGATTTACAGCGGCGTTTATATAATACCATGGAGTATCTTGATTAAGTAGAAAACTTTTTAAATTTAAAAAATCACTTTCATCTAAAAAGTTTTCTATAATTTTGTAATTCATTATTTACGTATAAACATTTGTAAACTTAATCTTGCGGGGGCATCAAATGTTGTCATTGAAGTTCCATGTTTTAAGTTATTTGTATTTATTATACATTTGTTAAATTTAGGTTCAATAGCTTTTATTTCATCTTTATCTTCGTATAAAAATAAACCTCCAAAATCTCTTTCCCATGATTTGTTTAAATATATTGTAGAACCTATTCTATTTTTTCCATCATCATGAAAAGGTATATAACTTAATTTTGGCCATACATATAAATTAAAATAAAAAGATGAATCCAATCCTATGCCTAAACTTTTATATTTTTTAATTAACTGTTTAATAAAAGGTAATTGATTATCTAAAGCTAATATGTGAACTGTATTAGAGTCTTTAATTATAGACGTATCCCATTTTAAACTATTAGACCATATGTTTTTATCTGCATTATCCGCTGCAAATCGAAACAGTTCTTTAAGGGTATTCTCTTCACAAAAATTGTTGATTACTTTAAGCATTTAAAATTTATTATTTAGGTATAAATGTTTGTATCTCTTTAATATACTGCACCATATCATAGTTTAAATAATCCTCTATAGCATAACTAGATTTTTTAATAGAATCAGTATTAATTCTATGTAAATTTTTTATATCAATATCCTCATAATACGTATTATTTACATTAAATTGGTTTAATGTTTTAGGTTTTTTTATAGTATATCCAGTATATTTACTTAAATTGTTTAAAAATATATCAGTGTTGTTTACCAAATCCTCGTAATAAAATATTTTATATTCTTCTCTATTCTTAATTAAATTATATATACTATACACATTGTTACCTATAACTCCTGTTTCTGGATGCAGGATTTCAAATAAATATTCATTAATATTGTTTTTAGTATAATTTTTATTATCTATTTGTAGTTTTGCAAAAGAAGCTACACATTCATCTAAAGATCTAAGTAATACTATAAATTTAGGTTTCTCAATTAATTTTTTAACTAAGTTTAAATTATTAGGTGTTCCCCACGGTCCTCTGTCTATTATTAATTCAGCTTCCCAATCTTTATAATATGTAGGAAGACAGGACTTTATTACATTATCTAAAGAACTGTGTTTTGGAAAATTTTTAAATATAGATGTTTCTTTTAAAGAATGTAGTTGATATACAATATCTAATAATATTGAATTAGGACTTAATTTTATTTTTTTATTTTCATTTATAATTGAACCAAGTAAGGTATTACCTGCTCTTGGAATAGAGCATAAAAAAATTATATTCATTATACAACCTAAAAATTATTAAACAATATCTCTATAAAAAATTGATTCTCTTTTATAGGTGTGTTGTGTGTTACTTTTACATTATTATCAAATAATACAGACCTATTTGAGACATGGGGAATTTTATCCATATTATTTATTTCTATAGAGCCCTCAGAAGAATTTAAATAGTGAATTAAACATAAAAAGTTATCCTTAATATTATTGTCTATCTTTACCCTATTTGTTTCTTGATCTTTTAAAAAAAAATAACAACTAGCGTTTAATATTTTGTTTTTAATTTTTTTTGTAAAAGGATCTAGCAAATAACAAAAGTTACTAATCATTTCACTATTATAAATAAAAGTGTGTTTTAAAAATAGTTCGTTTTCTATAAACCAAGGAAAGTTTTTTTGTTTTAATGTTTCTTTTAAAGAAATATTTTGTTTATTATCTAAATAATTATTTTCGCATTTATATATCATTTTTTGTATCTATTTCATTTGATTCACTCATTTTTCTTTTTAAGTCTTCATCAAAATTATTTTGAAAATCTACTAAAATTTTCATTAAATTGTTTCCAAAATATTTTAAAGCTGTAGGTGTAAAAATAATCTTCCCTCTTATAAATAAAGTAATTCTTTCTTTAAAAGAAAATTTTAAATCACAAGAACCATCTTTATATTGTATAAATTTCATTTTTTTCCCCAAGATTTAAAGGGTCCATTCTTATCCACATAATGAAGAAAACATTGAGAAGTAAAATCTCCTTTAAATTTTTTTCTATGGTGCGTTAATTCTTTTCCTAAATATATTATAGCATCTCCAGGTTTCGTTTCGATAGCTGTTTCTTCCATATAAATTGGCCAACTAGGCCCAAGACTATCTATATGAATGCTAACACTAATTTCACAATCCTCTATATCCTTATGAGGTAATAGTTCGCTAAGAAACGTATACATTCTCCAAAAAGAATGTGTAGGTAGTAACTGTTTTCCAGTTACTTCTTCTATTAATTTTTTTTTATTAAAAAGTAAAGCTTCCATTAAAGGATCCATATTAAAACTACTTTCCATATTTACTTCTTTGCAAAAAAATGCTGAAGGACCGAAATTATCTCTGTGTCTTATTTTACAATAACTAGAAAATATAGTTAATAAATTTTTATCTAAAAAACCCTCAACTTTTTTAAATTTAAAATCTTTTCCTATGATGCCCATGATACTACGGAGTATTTAACTCCCTCCTCAACTGGTAAAACTTTATGGGGGTATAAAAAATTACTGGGAAACATAATTAACTTATTTTTTTGTATATTTACTTTAATAACTTCATTAGTAGGTAATTCAAAAATTAGTTCTCCTCCTTTGTAGTCATCATTTATAAAATAAACATAGCTTAAAGTTCTAGGCATATTTTTTCCTGAATCTGTATGTGTTTTATAGAAACCTCCTTCAAGGTACTTTAAAATTTGTATATCTACAATTTCTGCAATAAAATTTGTATTTGTTATTTCACCATATTTTTTACTAGACTCCATTAGTGCTGTTGCTAAATAATTACACCAATGAATTACCGTCATACTATGGCTAGTATTAGATAAAGAAAAGGTCTCTGTTATTCTTACTTTATTATCAATATGATTTTCTTTTGTAACACCTGTATTTATTTCTGCTTTTTTAAATTGAAAAAAATTAAAATCTAATATTTCTCTAAGTTTTTGATTTTTACTGTTTGGTAAAAAATTTTCAATAGCAACTATATAATCTGATAATTTATTTTTTAATTCCATGAAACTTTATTCCAAAATTTATTTTTATATTTTTGCATAAATGTTAAATCATAAAAGAATTTTTTTTTAACGATTTGTTTTTCTTCTTTTATTTCCATATTCCAAGACTCTCTTTTATAAGGAATTACCTGAACATAAGGAGTACCTTTTTTTAAAAAGGTGTCCTGCACTGGATATTTATCACCATTTAATAAAATAGGAAAATTTATTGGTAGATTGTATGTATCTGTGTTTACTATGCCTGGAATTATAGAAAATCTATCATCGGTATTATTCATGGGAGGTAAAAACAAACAGGAATAACCTTTAGGCGTTACAATAGTCCAAGGACTTAAAATTTTGTAGGCAGGGAAATTATTATTTTTTTTCCCCATTGAAGACCCTTCAAACTGTTGAGTTGGATGTATCTCATTAAAATTTTTTGTGTTTAAATTGCAACCATGGTTATTTGATACAGACGGAGTAAGATTTGATAGATAATCATCTCCTTCCTTAAAATTATGTTTTAAGTAAAAATCTTGAGGAAGACTTAAAAGATACCCAGTAGTTAAAGTATCTAAAAAAGGCATACAGCCTTTTACTGTGGCAGCATTAGGTCCGTGGTTTAATTTTTTAAACCATTTTGGAATATTTAATTTTATAGGTTGTGGAAATTCTTCTTTTAAATTTAAATACTGTTTAGGCGCTTTAAACCTTATTTTATTTTTAAACATAAAATTTTTATATATCTTTATATATAAAAATATATAGATATCTAGGGTAATTGCAATAAATTTTTATAATTTATAGAATTATCTTCGCAATATTTTTCCCAACTTGTGTTTATCGGGTAAGTTACAGCTGATGTATCAAATGATTCTAAAAATGATATATAAGTATTCCAAAAATTTTGATCAACATGACCTTCTGCACCTTGACTTTCTGTAAATACTTTTATGTTTTTAATAAGTATTGAAATGTGCGTATCTAAAAAAGATTGATCAGGGAATACAATACCACTGTTTTCTGAAGATTTGACAGTATCTTCCCAAATATAGTTAGTTCCGTTGTGTCCAGCAATTTTTTTAGTTCCATTTTTTAAAGAATTAAATTCCTCTGTCGTTATATTTTCTGATAACATTCCAGGATATTTTGCTTTATCTGAATCATTCTCAGCTATTCTAGCCATTTGAGTTTTTTCTGAATCTGGATTATAAATAATATATGCCATTTTATATTTCCTATGTTAAAGAATTTTCAAAAAGATTAATTGAACCATTTGATCCTGTACCACCAGCATTCCCTGGATAACCTGGAGCTCCACCAGCTCCACCGTTTCCACCAGCTCCATATACGCCACTATCATTTCCTATTACAAATCCTCTTGTAAGTAATGTACCCCCTGGTGCATTTCCAGGAGTTCCACCTGATGCGCCATTTGCTGTAGCAAGACCTGTTACCACGGATGCATTACCTGCACCACCGTTTCCACCAGCTCCAAATCCACCGGATCCACCGGATCCACCGGATCCAACGTTGTAAGCATATCCAGTGCCTCCAGTAACTGATCCACTAAAATACCCGAATCCACCTTTTCCTCCAGTATTTCCGTTACCATTATAGGACCTACCTCCGTTACCACCGGATCCACCACCTGTTACATAAGCAGTAAACACATTAGCAGAGGGGTTTGCTGTGTAAGTTCCACTTCCAGAATTAACCGCAAGTACCATATACATGTTAGGCGAGCCACCTGCTCCACTTGAAGCTGCAGTTAATCTTCCTTGAGCGTCAACAGTTATGTTTGCAGTTGTGTAAGCACCTGCAGTTACTGCAGTGTCAGCTAATTTATCTGCTGTTACTGCATCGTCTGCAATTTTAGCAGTCGTAATTTGACTGTCTGCTATGTGAGCTGTATCGATTGAACCGTCAACGTATTGATCACTATCAACACTATTGGCTGCCATTTTAGCAACAGTTACATTGCTGTCTGCAATTTTAGCAGTTGTTACTGCACTGTCTGCAATTTTAGCAGTTGTTACTGCACTGTCTGCAATTTTAGCAGTTGTTACTGCACTGTCTTGAATCATTGCAGTAGTAATTGAATCTGCAGCAACTTCTTGTAAACCTAAAGAAGCTTCGTAAACACCTGTGTTAGTTGCAACACCATCTATGTAAACAAGTTTATAACCTTTATCAGTAGCTGACCAAGTGACTGTTGCACCCGAACCAGATTCTGCTTTTAATTGTACTGTGTAAGCACCTGATGTGCTGTTTTTTATAATGTAAAAAGTTTCTGTAAGAAGAGGGACTGTTACAATTTTATTTCCTGTAATTGCTTCTGGTGAAACTGCACCAAGAATAATAACTCTGTTTTGAGCAGCACCTGTTAAAGCACCATTAGCTATAGCTAGTGCTGTAGTGTTAGCTCCTGTGCCTGCTGCGTTTAAAGTTTGAACTTTAAACCCACCTGTTAATTGTTCAATTAAACTTAAATTTGCGTTAGTTTTTGTTCCCCAAGTACCAGCGTTTTCGCCGGTTGCCATTAACTCTAAACCAAGATCTGTAAATGTTGATGCCATAATTTTGTTCTCCTAAGCTACGTGTGTTACATCTGTATACGATGTTTCGCCTACAACGTCAACAGTATTATAACTTGTATTCCCTACAATATTAACATCTTGATAACCTATTATAATAATGTCTCCTACACTAGATGTAGCTTGTTGCCCCTCTAAACCAACGGTCATTGACGTAGGTGTTATTGCACCCACTGCAGATGTTACTGAGACTCCAGTTAATGGTACACCTATTTCAGGAACTAGGGATCCTA
>Ga0307488_10003837_pt1 | contig 12537 bp, 12 predicted proteins | sample SB02metaG_FD_202248 | JGI IMG/M metagenome (GOLD analysis project Ga0307488, IMG submission 202248) | Sea-ice brine microbial communities from Beaufort Sea near Barrow, Alaska, United States - SB 0.2 | ecosystem: Environmental > Aquatic > Marine > Coastal | place: USA: Alaska | collected...
ACCATGAGACTACTGCACCATTGGCAAAACAAATGAAATACTTTAGGTTTACCTTCGCAGAATGCAGTGGGCTAATTATTGAAGAGTGGAATTTACCGAGATCATTAGTAGCTCCATTAAAAGCGTTGTCGCATCCGCAGAAAAAACAAATGAATTTAGATGAATGTATTCTTTATATTGCAATGGCAATTTGTGAATGCGAATCTGAAGGTACTGATGTTAAGATTGAAAATATCCCACTAATTAACCTCGAAGCGTTAGAGGCGGTTGGCTTGAGCAATGAAGACTATGATATGATAATGGGGTATTCTCGTTTAGAAACTTCTAAAATTGCGAAGTTGATGAACTCGTAAAATCATAAACTTTACATAGCTATATCAACAACATGTCTAGATTTAAATATACTCCAGTTCTGGGGCTTTGTTTTGTGCTCCTTATTTTGTCATTTCAGGCAAGCGCGTCTAATGACATCTTGAAAAAACTTTATCTAAAAGAAAAAAAACTAAAACAAAAATCTCAAGGTTTATCACTCAGTGGTGAGTTTGGTATGTTAGCCGCAAGCGGCAATACCAATACAACCACATTTAAGGCTGCGCTTACTTCTGAACATGAAATGCGTCGATGGAGCAATAATTACCACAGCGAAATCGTTTATAAACAGAACAAAACGGATACTGATACTATTGTAACGGCGCAACGGTTTTTAGCGAGTGCACAGCTGGACTATAAGCTGCCTTCAAAAAACAACCGCTTATTTATTTATGCAGAATATGAGACTGATAGATTCAATGGTTTCCGTTACCAAAGTGCCATTGCAGCAGGCTGGAGTGCTCATGCTTGGAGAAATAAAGATAGTCAATTCAGATACAGTGTTGGGCCCGGATATGCTTACTCGGAGCGAGCAGTAATTGATGAAGATGCCTCCAAATCGTATGACGTTTTAAGTGAAATGATAGTACGCGCCTCACTCGATTACCGTTTTGCCTTGAGTGACTCAGCAAGGTTTAGACAATTTGTTAGTACAGAGGCGGGTCAGGAAACAAATCGCTCTCGGTCTGAAACAACGCTAACCGCGAGTATTATTCAATCTTTGGCAATGAAATTCTCATTTGTGGTTATGTACAATGATGGGGCGCTGCAAAGAAACGAAGATCTAAGCACAGAAACCAGCGTCTCCTTAGTTTATCAATTTTTTTAGCTTGCTAAACTAAAAAAAAACGATAACATAATTGTCGTTTTTATTTACGGCTAGGCTATTCGCTGTTTCGAGCCATCTTAAAATATAATATGAGAAAATTTATGAAACTTTCAACTATATCGGCAATTGCTGCCTTAGGTCTATTGGCGTCTGGAACACAGGCAGAAGAAGCAACATTTACAATGGATGGTGAGCTTGGCTTTATCTTTACCTCAGGTAACACCGAAACCACTTCAGCTAATGGCGCATTAAACGCAAAACAAGAGCTTGAGATGTGGAGCAATGAATTTACATTTAAGGCACTGTACAAGAAAGACACCGTTGATGGTGTTGAAACAACGTCAGCTGATAAAAAGTTTGCTTCTGCGCAAGGTAACTATAAGTTGGAAAATCCTGATCACCGTTTATTTGGCTTTGCTTCATATGAAGATGACCGTTTCAGTGAATTTGATTTTCAATCAACACTAGCTGCAGGTTGGAACCAAAAACTTTGGAAAGACGATATAAGTAGCTTTGAATTCAGTATCGGTCCTGGTTATTCATTTGCTGACCGTTTTGTTACTGACACCGATGGAAACCTTACAACTGAATCAGAAAACGGTGCGGTAGTTCGTGGTGCCTTTGCTTACGCATACAACCTTTCAGAAACGGCAAAATTTACGCAAACTTTTTCAACAGAAGTCGGTTCGAATAATACTAAATCTCGCGCAGAGAGCGCAGTTAGTGCAAAAATTGCAGGTGGTTTGTCAATGAAAGTTGCGCTCAAATTTGATCATAACTCAGACGTGACAGGCGATCGTGATAACTTAGATACTGAAACTTCAGTTAACTTGGTTTATACGTTCTTCTAAACACCATACGTAATAGTAACCTAAGCAATCGTTATAAAAGCTTAGGTTAAATATCCTCAAGAGCTCCGTTTTTCACTACTATTGATACGGGGCTTTTTATTTTTTCTTACTAATTGAATCGCGCACTTTGCCATACTCTTGGCCCCACGTATCACTCATTTGACTGCGAACATCCCAAAGCTCAGGAAAGAATTGCTGACGTGCGCCGTTTTGGAGTATTTCTACTGGGCGACCTTTGAGTGAGTTAGAGTTAATGCCAATTGAGCGTCGAATCAAAAACATATGATTCCATCTGAATTTTTGCATTAATTCGTCAAATTCAATTAATGCTTCAGCTACGGCATAAGCATCACAGTGACTGAATTGTTTGTCATAAATGTCTTGAACCGTCTGTTTTCGGTCATGTAAATAGTGTTTTTCAAAAATTTGCCAGATATCCTTTGGCATTTTCAGTAATGTAACAAAGCCTGGAGATTCTTGACCACTGCCATTACCCAGTTGCAATCTAATTTGCTGGTATTCCTTTGGCGACATTGTCTCTAGTAAATCCAATTGTTGGATCATTAGACGTTGAACCATATGGACGCGCTTCAATTGTGACAGGACAGGTATGGATTGCTCTAATTGTATTTTTTCAATTACATCAATGAGCGTAAAAATAATTTGTTTCATCCAAAGCTCTTCTACTTGATGTACCAGTTGAAACTGTAATTCATCATGGGTAGAAAGTTCAGCTAAGGGTTTTTGGCAGGACAATAGCTTATCGCATTGCAAGTAAACGCCATAGTCGAGCATTTGCGGGTTATTTAATTCGTTGATGTATTTTTCGCGAAACATTGTGCACTCTGAATTTATATTTTATGCCCTTATATTATTCGTTATTGTAAAAAACATTGTTCTTTATGTTTCATTAAAACTAGAATAAGAAGAACGTAATTATTAAAAGTGTTTAAAAATGAAAGCTATCGTTCTTGATGATCTAGATTTGCACATTATTCGTTTGCTTGAAGAAGATGGTCGGCAGTCTTTTTCATTGTTAGGTGAAAAAATCGGGTTGAGCAAAACTCCGTGCTGGAATCGAGTTAACCGCTTACAAACTGCTGGTGTAATTGAAGGTTATGGCGCGCGTATTAATCCAGAGAAGCTCGGTTTAGAAGTTCGTGCGATAGTGCAAGTAATCGTTGAATTTGCGGATTATAAAGCGTTCGAGCAAGCGGTTAACAAACACCGCAGTATTCGTTGGTGCCAAGCAATTACAGGAGAATTTGACTACATCATGGAAGTGTTAGCAGACAATATAGCAGAACTAGACAGCCTATTGCGCGAGGAACTTAGCGGCTTGCCGGGTGTGCATCGTTTTACGACGTCAATCTCTACCCGTGTTATCAAAGTAGCAAAAGGTGTGAGTGGTCGTTAGCGATAGGCAGCAACCAGCAAGCAGGATCAGTCAAGTTTACAGTAGGAAGTTCAAAGCCTCTCTAAGTAACTTATCAAATGACGGAGTTGGGAAAAGAATGAGGAAGTAAAAATCCGGCTATTGAAATACTCAAAAGGTAGCCGGATTTTAGTTGTCGTTGTGGCTTTTTTAGCAGTAATGTCTTTATTTACCAAAGCCCAAAAGTTTACCCCAAAATTAGTGTAATAAGCGGGTTTTTATTGTCCCTTCTATTGCCTCTAATTGCGCAAATGCATCGTAAGCTCGGTCTGCTTCAACATCAACTACGACATAACCAATCTCTTCGATTGTTTGCAAATACTGAGCGGCAATATTGATATTTTGATCAGCAAAAGCTTGGTTAATTTGTTTAAGCACACCGGGACGGTTTTCGTGTATATGCAATAAACGAGAGCGATTGATATGTGATGGGAGTGACACTTCTGGGAAATTTACCGCTGATAAAGTTGAGCCATTATCGCTATACTTGACCAGTTTGCCAGCTACTTCAATCCCAATGTTTTGTTGTGCTTCTTGTGTACTTCCACCTACATGAGGAGTCAAAATGACATTATCAAAAGCACATAACGGAGACTCAAACGCTTCAGTATTTGATTTCGGTTCAGTTGGAAATACATCAATAGCAGCGCCATTAAGCTTACCTGACTCTAGCGCCTTGACCAGTGCTTCGATATCTATAACTGTGCCACGTGAGGCATTAATTAGAATAGAACCTTGTTTCATTTGCGCTAGTTCTTTCTCACCAATCATGTTTTGGGTATGGATTGTTTCGGGCACATGCAATGAGACAATATCAGAAGTATTGAGTAGCTGTTTTAATGATTTTAATTGAATTGAGTTACCCAAGACTAACTTATCTTCAATATCATAAAACTGAACACGCATACCTAAGTGCTCAGCTAGAATACTCAATTGTGTACCGATATGACCATAGCCGATAATGCCTAGCGTTTTTCCGCGTGCCTCATATGAGCCTACTGCCGATTTGTCCCATTCCCCTCTATGCGCTTTTGCATTTTTGGCTGGAATACCTCTTAACAAGATAATAATTTGGCCCAATACTAATTCAGCGACTGACCGTGTGTTGGAAAACGGCGCATTAAAAACGGGGATCCCACGTATTAACGTTGCTTTCAAATCAACTTGATTGGTGCCGATACAAAAACAACCAACGGCAACTAGTTTCTCAGCCGCTGCAATGACCTTTTCATTTAGCTGGGTTCTTGAACGAATCCCAATGAAATGAACATTTTTGATTTTCTTAATCAGTTCATCTTCAGTCAATGACGTTGTTAAGGTTTCGATATTGGTATAACCGTTGGCCTGCAAAGTTTCGAGGGTACTAGGATGTAAACCTTCAAGTAGTAGAATTTTAATTTTTTCTTTCGGGAGCGAGACTTTAGTCATGGAGCAAAACCTTAACACATAATATAGGTATATTCAGACATCTAGACGTCTGTTGAACGATAGCCAATAATATAACAAATTAAAACGATACTGCACAGTGTTAAATGATTCATTATTAACTCTTTATAACACCTTGTTCTGTGCCGGTCAGAACAATATCTGCGCCGCGGACAGCAAACAAGCCATTGGTCACAACACCAACGATGTTATTAAGCTTATTTTCTAATTCAACGGGATTTAAAATTTCTAAGTTGTATACGTCAATAATGATATTGCCATTATCGGTAATGACACCTTGTCGATATGCTGGATCACCGCCCAATTTAACAATTTCACGAGCAACATAAGAGCGTGCCATTGGAATAACTTCTACGGGAAGTGGAAAACGTCCGAGAATAGGAACGTGTTTGGTATCGTCAATAATGCAGATAAAGGTTTTAGCGACAGCGGCAACAATTTTCTCTCTGGTTAGGGCAGCGCCACCACCTTTAATCATATGCTTATGCTCTGTAATTTCGTCAGCGCCATCGACGTAGATATCTAGGTCGTCTACCGAATTTAAATCAAATACTTCAATCCCGAGTTTTTGTAATCTTTCAGTAGAGGCATCTGAACTTGAAACGGCTCCAGCAATATCATTTTTTTTACTCGCTAGTGCATCAATGAAAAAATTAACTGTAGATCCCGTTCCGACTCCAACAATGCTATCGGATTTAACGAATTCAAGTGCAGCTTGGGCAGCTGCTTTTTTCTTCTGATTTTGGTCCATTTTCAATGTCCTTGTGTTGGTATTACAATTATTGTCAGTAGCGGCGATAAAAAAAGCCGACCTTGATGGATTAAATTTAGTCTTATATACATTCGAATACAAAGAGTTTACGAAAAAGAATAGAGTTTGTTTGATGTGAGTATATAAGGCAGCGCAATATCCCAAGTTTCAGTAGGTAAGGCTGCGCTTTTCTGCAATTCGTGCGCGAGTCCGACAACGATAGGTTGGGATTTCTCCCCCAATTTTTTTAATCGAGCTAAAGTCCGGTCGTAAAAACCGCCACCCATTCCGAGTCTATTTCCGGTTGAATCAAAGGCGACTAAGGGAGTAAATATGATACTCAAATTTTCAACAGGACAAACTCGTTGAACATCTAATGTAGGCTCTAAAATACCAAAATGATTTTCACGCATTTTTGTACCGTGAGTGAGTTCTTGAAACAGTAAATGGCCCTTGCAGAAAGGGTGTAAAATAGGCACAAACACGCCACGGTTCAGTGACCATAAATAATCAATTAGTGGCTGGGTGTTAACTTCACCATTAAAGGATAGATATAGCGCGACGTTTCGAGCATCTTGGAATAGCGCATTTTTCTGGTATTGTTTAACTAACCCTTGAGCGGCTGTTGTTTGCTGCTCGCTAGACAGAGAGAGGCGTTTATCGCGAAACGCCTTACGTAAGCTCTGTCGTGTTTCAAAAGCCAAGATTCAAGCCGTCCTTCATAGAGCATATCGGTTAACAAGTAAATCGGTTAGTCTAGGGTGGTCGACTGCTGTAGCGACATTAATGCTAGATGCTTCCAACCAATCTGGGCTCATAGTCGTCCCATAGGGTGCGAAGCTTGTTTGTCCTCGATTTAGGCTATCAGTAGAGACTCGCACATTACCTGGAGTCATCTCAAATAACGTTGGGTCAACAATGTAGGCAATTGGAAATGCATCATGAAAATAGCACTGCCTCGTTTCTTTGCCTTGTGAGTAGAAATCCATGTAGAACTTAGCCGCTTTTTCTATAAAACCACCAAGCTTAGGGTTTTTCTGCGCTAAAATGTTAGTGAAGTTTGGTGCAAAAGGGAGATCGTATGTAACGTCTAAACCAAACATGTTAAGTGTCCAGTCAGCAGCTAACACGATTTCAGCAGCATTAGCATCATTCCAAATATTAGCTTCAGCTACTGGGGTCACATTACCGGGTACAAAAGCGGCTCCACCCATAATGTTGACTGCTTTTACTAACTTGGGTAATTCTGGCTCTAGGCGCAATGCTAACGCCAAATTACCTAACGGGCCGACAGCAACAATGGTGATTTCACCGGGATATTTACGTGCCATTTCAACGATAAATTCAGCAGAACTACGAGGGTCGACTTTACCTACCGGGGCAGGATGGTTAATGTTACCGAAGCCATCGTCGCCATGCACAAAATGAGCATACTTTGATTCAGGACCAACCCAAGGCATAGCAACACCGGTGCACACTGGAATATCCACTTCAGCAAGCTCACAAAGGCTGAGTGCGTTCTTTGCTGCCATTACCGCGGGCACGTTGCCAAAAACGGTCGTTAGCCCTAATACGTCGATGTCGGGTGATTGAAATGCAAAAAATATAGCCATTGCATCATCGATACCAGGATCCGTGTCTAATATGATTTTGTGTTTCATGGTTGTCTCTATTCTCATTTTATGCACATTTGCTTAAAGAAAACATGCTCTTTTTATTATTTTCACTGCCACTCAATTCAATTCGTGATGAAGTCATACTATTGCGCTTTTAAAAATGCAGTCACTTCGTCAACGTTTGGTATTGAAGGCGCTGCACCTGATTTCATTACTGCTAATGCTGATGCAGCACACGCATATTTTAACGCATCGACAATAGCCATATTTGACTGGTACGCTGCTAAGAAAAATCCAATGTAGGTGTCGCCTGCGGCCGTCGTATCAACGGCTTTAACGCTAAATGCAGGACAAAACTCTTGAGTATTACCTTCGACAAACCAAACACCGGCTTTGCCTAATGTTAAGAGAATCTTAGTATTCGGGTAATCAGATTGAAGTGAACGCTTGATTGCTTCAACATCACTTTCACCGGTTAGTTGCTCTGCTTCCACTTCATTTACCACTAACAGCGTTAACTTATTAAGTGCAAGCCGTTTTACCGATTCGGTCATGGGTGCAGGGTTAAACGCGATATTTAAATTTCGTTTGTGCGCTTCTTGTATGACCGTATCGATGCCATTGGTTTCGTTTTGCAATAACACCCAATCTTGTGGTTTTGCTACGGCTAAAGCGCTGGCAATGTGGTCGTTGCTAATTGCTTGATTAGCGCCACCAAATAGAATGATACTGTTTTCTGCTTCAGGTGTAACCTGAATGATCGCATGGCCTGAGGCAACATCACTCAATTCACGAACGAAGTCACAATTTACCCCCGCATCTTTCATTTGGTCAATAAAACTACTGTCAGAGGCACCGATGGCACCGACATGAAACACTTGATTGCCCGCTTTAGCTAACGCGACAGATTGGTTTGCTCCCTTGCCACCTAAAATGGATTGGTAACTGTTTGAGGAGAGGGTTTCGCCAGGTTGCACGAAATGGGGAACCGAATACACGTGGTCAATGTTAATTGACCCAAAGTTAAAAACCGCCATGGTTATACCTTGTAGAATCAAGTGCTGTAAATGTAATGGTGCTTCCCAAAATGTCGCCGTACATTTTTCGTCGTGTGCCGATTAGGACACAGTGGAGGTATCTACATTACCGCAGGTTTCTCGATACGGGTCGAGCTTACGCAATAGTAATAGTGTCAACTTCCGAAGTTTTTAGCATCGGCAAGGAACATGAAATGTACTCGCAAACATTCCAGGAAGCATTGAACCCTGCGAATTTCGCTAGGGATCTAGATTCTACATGAAACGAGTGCATGAATGAAGTGTTTCTCAGAACGTTTTTTTAGTTTGCTATTGTTTTTACGATGAGCGGTGAAAAGTCCAACGATGATTCCACTTTCCTTACCTATTTGTTAAGATACCTACATATCGAACAAAGGATGAATTAATGTCAATTACTTCTACAGATTATGAAACTTTTTCTGCCATGCTATCCCAAGAAAATATCATTGTTGATGCTGCTGAAGTTCAAGGTATCTTATGTGGCATGTTAGCCGGCGGTATGACTGCTGACGACCAGTCTTGGATCGAAGCGTTAAGTGATGTAGTTAATCAAGGCGATGGCTTTAATGGTAAAGTCAAATCTCAAATAGTGGGATTATTTAACGAAATTTGTCAGCAATATGTTGACCCGGACTTTACGCTGGCACTTTGCTTGCCTGATGATGCCTCACCGATTAACGATCGAGGTAGCGCGCTATTAAATTGGGTGCACGGCTTTTTGTTAGGCTTTGGTTTGCATCAAGCTGACTTGACAGGTTGCTCCGCTGATGTAAAAGAGGGATTAGAAGACTTCACTGAAATTGTGCGTATGGACGAAGAAATGAAGGCAGACGAAGAGTCTGAGCAAGCGTTATTTGAAGTCATGGAATACGTTCGCATTACCGCTATGCTTTGCTTCCATGAATTAGGTAAATCACCGCTTGAACCAGAAACTAAGACCAATTCGGTACATTGAACGTAATAGACAACACGTAACAGTTTGTATTTAAGAAAACTCAATAACCGCTTTGTTATTACTTACTTTAATGTGTATCAAAAAATGATACGTCAGTTGTTGATGCGTCAACCAATGTCTTAAAATACCAAGTAAAGGGAACTCGCCTAAAAATGACAATACTACTGTCAGAATTTCAGCAACGCCGTGATCGCCTATTAGCCGAATGCGAACCTAATAGCATTTGCATAATTGCAGCTAGTTCACTGGTAACAAGAAGCAATGACACTGAATATCCGTTTCGCCAAAATAGTGACTTTTGGTATTTAACTGGTTTCAATGAACCTAACTCGTTTTTGATTTTGTCGAATCGCGTACTTTCAGATAACAATGTCACAGAATCGACAGTCGAAAATGAAACCGCTTCAATAATATTTGTGGCGCCAAGTGATGAGCATGCTGAGATTTGGCATGGCAGACGTTTAGGGGTAAATAATGCGGCTAAAAAACTAGGTACAGATTTGGCGCTTGATGTTGAAGACATTAATGAAGAATTAATCGATATTATTGATGGTCACAAACATATTTATTTTTCACTGGATGCTGAATCCAGAGTAGAATCTACTATCAGTGTCGCGCTTGCAGAATGTCGAAATGCACCCAAACAGAGTAAGGTAGCTCCTTCAATTGTGCATGATATTCAACCAATTTTACATGCAATGCGTTTAGTAAAGTCTGATGCTGAATTAAGTATAATGCAGCGGGCGGCAGATATCTCAGCAATGGCTCACGTTAGAGCCATGTTATTTAGCCAAACAGGAAAATTTGAATATCAGCTCGAAGCGGAAATTCACCATGAGTTTGCGATGCAAGGTGCGCGATACCCGGCTTATGGCACAATTGTGGGTAGTGGCGACAATGCTTGTATATTGCATTACACCGAAAATGCGGGACAGCTTACATCTGGCGATTTAGTCTTAATTGATGCAGGTTGCGAGCTTGAAGGCTACGCCGCTGATATTACGCGCACATTCCCTGTGAATGGAAAATTCAGTCCTGCGCAAAAGCAGTTATACCAATTGGTATTAGACTCACAAGAAGCGGCTTTAAAGAAACTCAAACCGGGTAATACTATTTCACAGGCGATGCAAGCTTGTGTTCGAGTTATTGTCGAAGGGCTAGTTAATCTAGGAGTGCTAAGCGGTCCGGTTGAGACCAACATACAACAAGAAACGTGGCGAAAATATTTTATGCATGGCTTGGGTCATTGGCTTGGCCTTGATGTGCATGACGTTGGTATCTACAAAATTAATGATATTGACCGTCCTCTGGAAATCGGCATGGTAATGACTGTTGAACCAGGGCTTTATATTCCAGTATCGGCAAGCGTTGATGACAAATTCAAAGGCATAGGCATACGCATTGAGGATGATATTGTGATTAGTGCAAGTGGGAATCACATTATGACAAGCAAAGCACCTAAAACAGTAAACGAAATTGAAACGTTAATGGCAAAGTAAATGGCCCAGAGCAGCCAATTCATTGGTGGGTAATACTTTATTCCCAGATTGCATAAATAGATTGGCTACTTTTGCCACAGGAGATCGTTAAGTGAGTTTGGTAAATGTTGATATAGCTATCGTTGGAGCAGGTATTGCCGGACAAACACTGGCTTTGGCGCTGGCTCAACATGATTTTAGCGTGGCTATTATTGATGCCAATGACCTATCGCAAAATATCACTGACGAGTTTTCGCCGCGGGTCAGCGCTATTAGCAAAGCAAGTGAGCGCATTCTGAGGAATGTAGGTGCTTGGCAAAACATACAGCGAATGCAAGCTTATACCGATATGCAAGTTTGGGAAGACCAAGGGTTTGGTCATATTGCTTTTTCCGCTCAAGAAAATGAAATTGACAACTTAGGCCATATTATTGAAAATAATTGCCTTACTCAGGCGCTGTTCGACACGGCTTCAAGCATTAAAAACATTCACTTATTTGGCGAACAAAAAATTTCAGCGATTAATCGTGGCGATGATCAGCAACTCATTAATCTTGAAAATGGTGACATAATAAGCACGAAACTAATTGTAGGCGCAGATGGGGGAAACTCATTTGTGCGAAAAATAGCTGGCTTTGCCGTTACTTTTTGGGATTATGACCACATTGCAATCGTGGCTAATATTCAAACTGAGCTACCTCACCAACTCATTGCAAAACAAGCATTTACTGCAACTGGTCCTTTGGCTTTTTTGCCACTGTCAAAGCCGAATATGTGTTCGATTGTGTGGTCGCAAAATACCTTAGAAGCTGAACGATTGTTGGGTTTATCTGACGACGAGTTTTGTAAATCATTGCAGGTGGCGCTCGACGGTCAGCTCGGGAAATGTGAATTACTAGGTCAACGTTTTAATTATTCTTTAAAAATGCAGTATGCCCAGCAGTGGGTAGATAATGGAATTGTGTTAGTTGGCGATGCAGCGCATACAATTCATCCTTTAGCGGGACAGGGAGCTAATCTAGGTTTATTGGATGTGGCTGCCTTAGCACAAGAACTCAGCGCGCTGAAACTGGCAGGCAAAGCATTTAATACCAAAAAAGCGTTGCGTCCATATGAACGCTGGAGAAAATCGGAAGCGGCAAAAGTAGTGGCAACCATGGAAGGCTTTAAACGACTGTTCAATGGTAAAGACCCGGCACTTAAATTAGCGAGAAATTTAGGCTTAACCGCTGCTAACGCAATACCAATAATTAAGAAGTTCTTTATTCAACAAGCAATGGGTAATGCTGGCAAAATGCCAGAATTAGCTAAACATCAGGATGAGCAGCATTCTAGGGCTAGTTAAATGCCAGAATTAGTTAAACATTAGAATCAGCTGAATGAAACAACACTTATTAGTATGTCAGCGCTGTAGGTAAAGTAAAACTCGCACGCGCCTTTTGGAAGACGCGGCACTTAGTAAAAATGGCAAAGGCACGGATATTTATTGTTTAGCTTTCTCAACCATTTTTCTAACGTCACTTAATAGCGCTTTTGCGTCATACACAATGCCATCTTTTATAGTGTAATCAATACCACCTGTGCGTGTTGGTTGGTTGTTTTCATCAAGTTGATAGTGACCTGTGCCATACAGCACTTTAAAATTGCGTAATGGATTTTCTTTGATAATGACCATGTCGGCTAATTTACCAATGCTAATTGAGCCAATCTCGTCGTCCATGCCCAGTGCTTGGGCACCATTTAAGGTAG
>Ga0307488_10003838_pt1 | contig 12536 bp, 4 predicted proteins | sample SB02metaG_FD_202248 | JGI IMG/M metagenome (GOLD analysis project Ga0307488, IMG submission 202248) | Sea-ice brine microbial communities from Beaufort Sea near Barrow, Alaska, United States - SB 0.2 | ecosystem: Environmental > Aquatic > Marine > Coastal | place: USA: Alaska | collected 2017-05-06
CAAATTCCTGAATTAAGAAAAAATGGTATTGCTTTACAATTTTTTAATGACTCTTCGTTATTCCCTACAATACTTAGTGGATCACGAGGATTTTATGAGGCTGAAATACTTGACCAAGATACTAAAGATCTTAATGATTTTATTGAATCTAAAGAAGTACAAAAGGAAATTGCAAATATATTATTAATAAGAAGCCGAGAAGCTTTAGACGTTATGAAAGGGTATGGAATCCTAACTAAAGGTAAAAGTGGGTTCTATAATAACACAGGAATTGATGAAGTACATATACAAAGAGCATATGACGCATTACCTGCAAAATTAAAAGTTAAAGCATCTACAAAAAATGGTAAAATTAGTGTAGATGTAATAGAAAGTCTAGCAAATTTAATATCTAACAATCAGCTTATTGGTATAATAGAGCAGACTAGATTATTTTTAGGACATCCAGCATTGTATAAAGATATATTTAAACGTACATCAGGAATGGTAGGTACTAAAGTATATCCTATGTACAATGAGTCTATTTTACAAGCATTAAACAATCAGTATCCAAGTTCTTCCATGACTACTACAGGAGAAGCTACTAACCATAAACATAGAGATGTTGTTAGAATGGTAACTAGAGAAGAATATACAAAAGAGTCTGAATACCTTTCTTTATATAGAGATAGATTAAACGCTATGGGAAGACAGGATATAGTAGACGCAGTAGAAGAAACATTTGGGAATATGGATGTATTTGATGGTGGAGGTTACGTGTCATTTGATTTTTATAGATCTGTCCTTATTATGACAGACAATTGGAGTAACAGACATGAACAAGCTTATCAAAAAATCGTTCAGGGAGCAGAACTTTCACCCGGTGAAGTTGTGTCCTTCCCACCTTTAAAACCACAAGTATTTGCGGATAACATAGTAGGAGGTATGAATGTCAAACTATTTAACAAGTTTGCATTATTTCCTATACATCCTAATTTATCTAAACTTACAGGTTTTAAAGGGCAATCTACAGTTTTAGATGACATATATGATGATATGATTAAAAATGATATTGATTATATGGTATTTGAATCTGCAACTAAAGTAGGAGCTAAACAAAATTCTAAGAATGAGTTTGAGCCAATGATTGATCCTGAGACAGGCGCAGCAATACCTTTGTCAGGTGACAGAAACTATGTACAAGAATACTCTTTAGAGTACTTTGGTATACAGTTAGATCCATCTGAAAATAAAACTAATGTTAGAATAGGTACACAGTCAGCTACAATGTTGTTTATGAATGTGTTTAACCAAGGATTCTTAAATACAGATCAGTATTCTGATAACTTTGTAAAATTAGAAGATGAATATCAAAGTATTCATACTGCAATGATTGATAAAGACATTATTAAATTGGCAGATAAATTAGGGTTTAGTAAAACACCTGATGGATTTAAAGCAGAGAAAGATAGTAAACAAAGAATGAAAAAAGCAGTTGCTGCTGAAATGAATAAGAGAGATCTTCCAGAACATATGAAAGACTCTATAAATTTATTATTTGATAGTAACCTTTCTTATACTAATTTACTAGCTAATAAACAAAAGATTGATGATTTGCTATACAGTATTGTTACTAACTCAGTTATAGCAAGAAAGATTAACGGTAATATGAATACATTGCAGGCTGATGTAGGTTTTACAGTTAAGACTTCTACAGACCAACAACTGGATGTTCCAGGGTATAGACCATTAAAGTTTTATGAATTTGAAAAAGATGGTAAAACTGTTAAAGCAATGGAAGTATATTTACCACATCATTTAAAATCAGAATTTGGACAGACTATAGATATTAATGATTTAAGTGAAAACGCTAAATCTATAATAGGATTCCGTATTCCTACAGAAGGATTAAACTCTGTAGAATTTATTAAGATTGCAGGATTCTTAGAACCACATATGGGACCTACTATTGTAGTGCCACATGAAATGGTTGCTAAATCAGGTGCCGATTATGATATTGATAAATTAACAATTTATTTACCTCACATTGAAAGAACAGAAAATGGTAAAATTGATTTAATACAACCTGTTCAAAGTGCTTCTGAATTACATGAACGTGATTCTGCATCGTTTAAAACTGCAGCAATTAAATTGTTTGGGTCAGACGAAAATGGATTAAAAGAATTTTTAGCATTATATGCTAAGGCAGTAAAACAAAAGGATACAAAATTAATTACAAATTTAGCGGATAGTCTTTATAAATTAGGATACGACGAATTAGAAGAAGCATTTAAACAGCCTACAAAAGTTGTACAAAACATGTTGTTAGATAGCATGAAAAAGGTTTTAAAACATGAGCAAAGTTTTCCACAGTTGATTGCACCTGTAGGATCTTTCGCTTTAAAAGACGAAGCACATAAAATACATAACGCACAAGTAGGAGCTGACATTGTTGGAGTTAAATCAGAACCTAAAAACTTACTAGATAAATTTAAGATAGATAGTTTAATTGACACATCTTATCAAATGCACCAAACACTAGGTGGTACAGGTGTTGTTGCTACAAGTTTAACAGATCTAGCTAAATCACAACGTTCTGGATTTGCTTTTAACATGGAAACTAAGCCAGATATATTGTTAGGAGATAAAGAAGGAACTCCTATCACATTAAATTTTGAAGGTTTAGACGGTCCTATACAGTTAGGAAGAGTACAAGATACAGATAAGCAGTTTATTAGTAGTGCAATGCAAGAATATATATCTGCATATGTAGATGGGGAAAAAGATCCTTTTGCTATGTATGTAAATGCAGGTCAAGCTGGAGCAGGAATTCACATGTTACTTATTAGAGCTGGAGTACCTTTAATTACAGTTCTTAAGTTTATGTCTCAGCCTGTTATACATGAATACTACAATTTAAAAAATTTACAATCTATATCTAATGAGCAAAGTGTTTATGGTCAACCTTTATCAGAAAGAGAAGTTATAAGTAATATAGAAAAATTAGTAGGAAAAGAAAAGAAAGGTGCACAGTTTAATGAAGAGATGCTAGATGCTCAAGATATAGTAAATGGAGAGCAAGTTAGATCACAGTCAAGTATGTTAGTAACAAATTTACGTGATATGGCAGCAGGTCAAAAAGCATTACAAGCTCAAATATTTGCAGATTTTTTAAAGTATAAGAAATATGCTGAATATGTTAGAAAAGCACAAGAGTTAGCTACATATGATACGTCTAAAGTGCAGAATGGATACAACATTATATATTTACAAGCTTTAGAGTCTTATTTAGTTGAAGAAGGTATCTTTAATAACTTAGATGCAAAAACTGGTATTAGAGAAGATATTGGAGGATTAGGATCTGATCAACAATCTGCTCCATTTTTAAGAAGTTTAAAAGCAATTTACGAAGAGAGCCCTCAATTATTTAAACAAACAGATTTAAAAGAAAACGTTGTATTTAATAAAGGAGATAATGAAACTAATCCTATTAAAGAGCAAATGGTATTAATGGCTAATAACATGTTAAAAGAAGGTGTATCAAGAGATGATATTTTATTTAGATTAAAATCATTTGACAATTTTTTAACATCTTGGACTTGGCACACAAGACGAGGCTCAGACCAGTCTCAGTTAAATGAAAAATATGAAGAGTTGTTTCAAGGACAAAATAGTTTACCTAGAAGAATAGCTAAAGCACAGGATAAGTATGAAGACAATGTTTTAATAAGAGATTTATTACCTATACTACAAGAGTATGAAACTAATGCTAATGTAGATTTTTCTATAGATAAATTACAACTAAATAGTAAAAAATATAGTTCTGATGAAGTAGAAGATTTAGCAGATGCTTGGTATGAACTATACCACATGGGTGGAGAGGCACAAGTATTAGCAATGGACATAATAGATTACAGTTTAATAAAATCTGGTACAGACTTTCATCCAAGTTCTTTCTTTCACGTACTTCCAGGAGCTATTATACTAGAAAAAACTACTCCGATGCTTACAAGGCTGCATGAATCTATGTATGATGTAATCCCAGGTAATGAATATATAAATGCAGGCGTAGCTAAAGAACTTCATGATGAGTGGTTATCAAATTCATGGGATAATCCTAAAATTGTAAGACAAATATTTGACAAAAATTCTAGATTTAAAAATACTTATTTTGAAACTAAGGAGTTTAAAGATGAAATGGTTACAATAAGAAGTGTTAGAGATATTAGTGATCGTAAAGGTATTGTAGGACCAGAAAACACATACTTTATGGCTACATTTAAAAGAATAGCGTACGATAAGAAAAGTAATATTTCTCAGTATAGTATGATTAATAAAAAAGGAGTAGCAGGACATTTAAAAGAAATAGGAACTGATAAAAATTCTATAGTAGAAGCTAATAACTATCCTTTTGGTAGACAAAATGTTAAATTACCTACAAAATATCTTAATAAATTAAGTGAGAAAAAGCAAGATTGGTTAAGTTTTCCAATGAACGTTAACGATCCAAAAATGGTAATAGAAGGTATTATAACAACTCCTCCTGGAGTAGATATAGCTGTAGAACGTGTAACGCATGCAAGTCTAAAAGATTTGTATAGCAATTTTAATTATATTAAATTTGGCGTTAGTAATAAAGCAGAACTTCAACAACTTTTTGCCGATAAATTAGGATATAAAAATTGGGCAGAGTTTGCAAAAGATACAAGACATGCAGGATTTATGAAGAAGGGTGCTAGGTTACAATTCTTTGATGCTACAATAGTTAGAATAGCTCCTGCACAAACATCTACAAAAAATAATGAAACAGAAGCTCCTGTAACGCAATCGCTTAGTAGTTTAAAAGCAAAATTTAATAATAACGAGTGTTTATAATATGGCATGTAATTTAATAAGAAACGAGCGGGGAGAAATATCAAATGTATTTCTAAATAATGGTCAAGAGTCTTCATTGTTCGCAGTAATAGATAGTATAATAGAAAATAAAGAAGCATCTTATGCTGCTTATTTAGAAATCTCTCAACAAAGTGAAGATGGAGCATTAGGCTTTGCTCCTATGAACGAGCAAGGTGAACCTAATATATATATGAACGACAGAGCAATGCAGATAGTAACAGCTGCTGCTCTAGAACCGGGAATGTATGCTGATAAAACAAAGCAATTAAATCATAGTCATAAAAAAGAACTTTTACAAGAAAGTATAGAAAACTTTTTATCTGGTATAAATGTTACAATTAATACAGTTGACAATATACATGATCAAAATAATAATAAGTTAGGAGTTAAAGGCCAAGCTAAAATGCTAGATAGAATTATCAATGTAGCAAATGGTGCAGGTGTAGATACTTTATCTGAAGAGGCAGCGCATTTTATAGTTGAATTGTTAAGAGCTGACATGAATCCTTTGTATAAATCTATGTATAAACAAATAGAGAATTATACAGAGTATAAAGAAATGCTAAATAAAGATAATTTTTACTTTAAACAGTATGCAGGCGATACAGACATGATTAAACGTGAAGCTATAGGTAAAATTATATCTAAACATGTTCTTGGAAATGATATAGAACTTGATATTAGCGAGAAAAGCCCAGAGAAATTATCGAGATTACAAAGATGGTGGGAAAAAGTTATGAGAATGTTAGATAAATTGCTAGGGAAGGGTACAAATCCTTTCATAGAATCTTCTCAATTAATGCTTAACAATAGGTTGAATGATGTTATGAAAACGGACCCTAATATTGTAATGTTACCAGATGTAGAGTTTTTTGAAGCAGAAGAAGCAGCTAAAGATCCTGAATTAACTCCTTTTGATAGAGTAATGCTAGACCAAGAAAAATATAGTCAAAAAGATGTTGATGTAGAAGGAAATCCTAATTGGTTATTTTTATCTGAAGATTCTGCTTTAAAAATAAAACGATATTATAATTTAGAAACAGGAGAAGTTATAGAAAACCGTATGTCTGATGCATCTTCTAGATTGTACAAGAAAAATGGAAGAGAGTTTTTTGGATACACAGAAGAGCAAGAAGCTAGTTTTAAAATGCATTCTAAACTTAGAACTGATGCAGGAAATAGAATACACGGAGCACTCGAAGAACTTGTTAATTATCATACAGGACAATCTAAAGTAACGCCTGCACAGCTTCAAAAGAAATATACTGAATATGGTAAATTTTGGAAAGATGTAAATGCATATTCTAAGTATTTAGTTAATGAAATTAGAGGTATACAAAAAAAGATAGACCCTAAAGGCGAAGTAAAAATACGTACTGAGTTGATGGTTATTAATAATAAAACTGATTCTGGTGGTACACTAGATCTTGTAGCTTTTTTTAGTGATGGCTCGGCATTAATATATGATTATAAATCTAAAATACCAAATGTTGCAAAAGCTGGTGCTAGATTGATAAATGGAGAAGTTGTATTAAGTAAAGACTTGTGGTTAGATTCTGAAGAAACTTACAACTTGCAAATGGGTCAATACAAAAAAACATTACTAGATCAATATGGAGTAACAACAGTACGTAGATCGAGAGTTTTACCTATCCTAATAAAATTTAAACAAGGTAAAGATAAAATACCTCTTAATTTAGTACAAGATTTACAGTTTGAAACTGGAGACAGTCCTTTTATTAAGCAATTACCATTAGCTTTTGAAAAAACTGGAGTAGAAAAAGTAGATGATTTAATAGAAACCGAAGAAAGAAGATTAAAATTATTGATAAACGAACAAAAGACTGCGTCATTTGCTGAGAAAAAACGTTTACAAGGTAAAATAAATACATCTAGAGGTATTATTAGAGATTTAAGAGTAGATCTTTCTGCTGAGTCTGTAATTGCTGAAGCTTTTAGAACTGCTAAAGTTACATTAGAAGGCTTAAAAGAAAATGAACCAACTTTAAAAGATGGAAGTATAAATCCAAAGTATATGTCTAATGAAGATTTAAACAAAGCATATAGAGATTTAGTTCATTTTAGAAGTTTTACTACTATAGATGATGTTGTTGCTCTATTACCTGAAGGCGGTAGAAAAACAATGCTACTAAAAAGTTTAAAAGAAACAAAATTTTTAATAGACTCAGCCTTGCTAGGAAGTAATAGTATCAAAGAGAAGATGATGGAGAGACTAGTAGATGCTACGTCTAAAGAAGGAATTAAAGGTATTGACACGTTTAATAGAAGTATAGGTAAATTGACAGGAGACTGGGTAAGTAGATCTAACCAATCACATCCAGCTTTAAGAATGATACATAAAACTAAATCTTCTATAGAAGCTAATTTAGTTAGAATAGAAAAAGAATTAGCTGCTGAAATAGAAGAGAAAGTAAAAGCATTAGAAAATGTTTTTGGTACAGGAGCACAAATTTATGATAAACTTATTAATCCTAAGACTATGAATCTGTGGGCTAAGTTTAATGAGAAGTTTAAAGAAGATAGAAAGAATGCATATGAAGAAGCAGACATTGTTTGGCTTAAAGAATATTATGAAATAAACACAGATTTATTTAAGAAAGAATATCAAAATTGGAAAGCTAATACGGTTAAATTATTGCAGGATGAAAAATTACCACTAAGTCAACAATCTAAAAAATTAGCACAGTGGGAAAAAAGAATGGACCCTAAATATGATACAGCGTGGCTAAATCCTACTAATCCATTTATAAAAGTTAAAAAAGATAATGCTAAAATAAATAAATATCTTTCTACAGAATATCAAGAGATTCAAAGCACTCCTGCTTTAAAAGATTTTTATGAGTTTCATGTAAAAAGAACAGGAGAGTTTTTAAGATTAATGGGAGTAGATAAAGGATATAACTTTATTACTAATCTACAGAAAGATATGGTAGATCAAATGTTAGAAGGAGATTGGACTCTTGGAGGTATGAAACAATCTATGCTAGATATGTTCCAGGTAAACGAACACGACATACAGTTTGGAATGGAAGACATGGATGGTAATTTTTTAAGACATGTACCTAGGTATGGAATAGCAGAGTTAACTAGGACAGATGAAAATGGCAGAAAAATAAGAGATGTATCTTTAAAAAGTAGAGAACTTGGTAAAAGTTTATATTTATTAGGTAAGTCTGCATATATGTTTCATTATCTAAATGAAGCAGCTCCTACTATGATTATGATGGAAACTTTATACACTATGCAAAATGGTATTAAAGAGCTTAAAGAAGATAAATCTGGTAGTTTAGCTACAAATATTTTAGGAGAATCTATAAAAATATTAAACAAAACTAATACAGACACAATAACAGAATTTATAAATGCTGAATTTTTTGGAAGAAGTTTAACTACCCAGGATTCTGTATCTGAAAGTGGTGTTAGTATGAATAAATCAATATTAGCTCTTAAAAACTTTCATACTGTATCTAATCTAGGTTTAAAAGGACCAGTAGCTATTGGAGCGCTTGGTTCAGGTTTTGTAGGATTAGAAATACAAGCATCTAAAGGAACATTTATAACTAAAAAGAATCTACGTGCAGCGCAGGCTTCTTATTTTTCTAAAGATCCTAAACTTAGAGCTGTATTTGAGTATTTTGAAATTACTTTAGAAGATATGAGCTCAAGAAGAGGAAATTTACTGTCTTCTAATGTTAAAGACAAGTTTATTACATCTGATAGATGGTTTGAATTTTTAGCAAGAGCAGATAGAACTTTAGATGCTATTATTGCAGGAGCAATGGCTATGAATTATGGATTAGATCCAACAACTGGTAAGTTAGAGTTACTAAAAGATTTACCTGAAGGAACTAAGTCTTTGTGGGATTCAGTAGAATATACAGAAAATGCAAATTACTCTACTACAGGAGTTGGTGAGGCATATAATACTAAAATAAAAGGAATAGAAAACTTAGAAAATGATAATAATAATTGGATAAGTTTCAAACAAAAAGTGCAAAGACAAGGATCTAAAGTTAAAGGTGCAGTTCCAAAAGAAGATTCTTTTAATTCTCAAACTAAGTTAATAAATAGAATGTTTATACACTATCGTTCTTGGTTACCAGGATTAGCTTTTGAAAGATTTGGTAGATTACGTTATGACTATGTAATGGAAAATTTTGATCAAGGTACATGGAAATCTTTATGGAGTAATGTAGGTCCAGGAAAATCTTTTGATAGTTATGGGCGTATGTTAGATACTGAGCTTGCAATGCATGACTACACTACAGCTGTTTTTAAAGATGTAGCTAATATAGCAGTTGATCTTCTTACATTTGGATACAGTAATCAATATAAAATAAAAGATAATAAAGCTAAATTAGAATTTGAAAAGTTTTTAGTAGAGCAGCAAAACAATCCAGAATTTGATTATAAAACTGAAGCAGAAAAAAATAAAGGATACGATAAGTTTATAGAGATGAAGCAAGGTAATATTAGAGGAGCTCTAACAGAATTACGTGCAGTATTGGCGTTGTTAGTTCTAATGCTGGCAATGGGCGGAGATTGGGACGATGATGGAACAAAAGATTTACATCAAAGTTGGGCAGGAAGAAAGTTATCTGGAATTATAAACAGAATATATAGAGAAGTTGCTGTATTTGCTGATCCAAGAGAGCTAGCTGGTCCAAGATCGTCCGGTATACCTTTACTATCGTTAGCACAAAATGGCCTTAAATTTACAAGTAATTCTTTAGATGAATTTAGAGATGCATTATTTGGAGAAGACAGTGCTAGAGACAGAACACCTGCAGGATACTATACTTGGAAATTTGTACCTGGATTACATGGTATCGTACAAATGGCAGAGATATATCCACAAGATAAAATTGTAAAATAAGGAGCTATACCAGACAAAAAGGGGGGAAATTAAAAGGGAGTGTTAAACTCCCTTTTTTATTTCATGATGGCCAAAATACTACTAGCATCTACTCATTTTTAATAATAGTAAATAACCAATTAAATCACTCACTGTGTCTTCTGTTTCGTCGTTTATTCCCTTGTTTTTTATTCTAGCTAATTTATCATCTAATCTAGCACATATAGCTTCTGAAGCATCTAACTGACTAAAAATATTAGTTGGGTTTAATGCTGTGTTGCCATACGCTTTGTTTTTTTGTTTTAATAAATCTCCTATTTTTTTAAGCTCTACGTCTAAATGATAATCAAAATGGCTAGTTAATTTTCCATTTCTCTCTTTTTCATAATAATGATCACTGTGTGTTGTTGTTTCCATTTTAAAAATATTTTTCTGGGTTAAAGGTTTCTTTTTCTCTGTCTACTATGCTTAATAATTCTGATCCTTCAGGTAATGAACAGCCTAGTTTTACTTCTAATTCTACTTTTCTAGATTTAGATTTAAAAATTACTTGTCCAATTAAACCTTCAACATCATAATCGTGAAATTCTAATAAAGACATTTTATATAATTTACTAAATTTAGAATACTGACCTTTTATAAATTTCTCATAATTTTTTTGTTGTCTGTTAGGTATTCTAAAAGTAAATAATACAAAGCCATCATCAGGATCTTCTTTACGTACAAAGGATTTAAACTTTGTAAGAGTCTGCTCAAATTTTAAAAACAAAGGATCACCAGAAAATCTATAAAGTAGCTGCATATAATGCTTCTCCTCTTCTTTTAGTAAAAAACAATTCATAAACAATTGATTCCACATAAATAGATTTCTAGTTCCTCCAAACATTGGTAAAAGAAATATAGAGCTTTTTGTACGTCTGTCTATATGTAAATCATACGACAAAGTACTATTAGTCCATACTTCTTCTATAATGTTTATTTTGTATTTAAGTTTTTTGATTTTGGTTCGTAGTCCTACCGTTAAGTTAAGTCCTTCTGGTCCTTCTAGAGCTTTAATATTACCTTCACTATTTTTATGTGCGATTAATACTTTAGTTCCTCCAGAAATACGGAAGGTTAAGGGACTGATTGGGGTGTAGATTAATTCTTTACATTTCACTGCCATAAATCGTTTTCGTTATTAGATTGAACATCATAAGTTACTATTTCAGGTAGCTCGATGCCAGTCTCTCTGAGAACGTCTTCTTGAGATTTGAGGATATAAATGAGTTTAAATGTCTCTGCAAATTTATCAATTCCATTGGATATACCAAACTTTTCTACATATTTATTTAATACAAACGATGGCATATCTACGGGTTGAACTAATTCTAGCAATTTATCTGCAGTTTTTGGACCTACTTTTGGTAATCCTTCTATACCATCTGTTGAGTCTCCCATTAAAACTTGCTTCCATAGAAATCTTTCTGCATCTAACTTATTTACTATTATTATTTCTGCTTTACCATAATTATAATGAGAACCTATATTCTGATACAAAACATCTTTATCAGGACTACATATAACTGTATTCTTATTATGATATATAGAAACTAAATCGTCTGCTTCTAATTGTGTAATAAATGTACACCCCCATTTTTGTTTTAAATATTCTTTAATTGCTGGAAAAATTATAGGTTTGTCTCCATACTTTCTGTTTCCTTTGTAAGGTCTGTTTTTAGCTACACCATATCTAAAACATTTACCTTGTGTAAGAAACCCAGCATAGTGAGTAGCCTGTGTAACTTCTAACATTTGATTTATTCTACTATCTATTCCCTCTAACGCCTCTTCTAAAGTAGGCTTTCCCATCTCATAATAAATGAGACTATCCGCATCTATTAACGCTGTTATTTTATTTTCCATTTCTTTTTATTTTAAATTAATATAAGGGGAGCTACGTAATGCCCCCCTTATAATACCAATTAAACACTAGCTACAGAGCATTAATCTCTGCAACTTTCTTGTCACACTGTGCCTTAAGTTCAGACTTTTCTTCAACAGCTTTCGCTCTCATGTCATCCCATTCTGCATCAGTCATAGCTGCGTAGCTAGAGCTGTGGTAAATAGATCCATTCACACCAGATAAGGATGAATGAACAAAATATTGCTTACATCTAATAGCTCCTGTATCATCATCTGGTACTGCTCCGATGTGCATAGGATCTACAAAGATATTGTGAATTTCTCCACTGTAGCAATTAATGTACATTAGACCACCAATATGAAGACCCTTAACACATGAACGTCTATCGTCAACGTTAACTTGGTCCCATGATTCTAATCTATGTGTACATCCAACTTTGATAAAATGCTGAGGAGTAGAATACCCGTTAGGGCCTTCACAAAAGAAAGAGTCACCACTTGAGCCCATCATTGATGGTTCAAATAATCTGTCTTCTACATGCTCTGGTAATCCATCGCCTTCTATCTCACCAGTGTCAATGTTAAAAGTTCTTTTATAACGATCAACTTCTTCACCAGTTTCTTGGTCATACTTATGAAGCACTTCTCTAGAGACTTTGTAACCGTTGAGTAATCCCTCATGGGTGATTTTCATTTGGTACATTTCTGCTCTTTTAGAAGCTGCTTCATCAGTAAGACCTTGCTCTATAAGAGTATCTTTCATTTTAGGGTGAGTATATTTCATATTCACAAAATTGAAGAATCTCTCACAGAAATCGTTCCCATGACCTTGCTTCATCTTTCTCCACAAGATTGGGTTACGCAACCATCTAGTCCACAT
>Ga0307488_10003839_pt1 | contig 12532 bp, 8 predicted proteins | sample SB02metaG_FD_202248 | JGI IMG/M metagenome (GOLD analysis project Ga0307488, IMG submission 202248) | Sea-ice brine microbial communities from Beaufort Sea near Barrow, Alaska, United States - SB 0.2 | ecosystem: Environmental > Aquatic > Marine > Coastal | place: USA: Alaska | collected 2017-05-06
ATACTACATTTTTTTCAGTATTATATTCTTTATATAATTCTGCTTGATACTTTCTGACAGTAGTATTAAGATGATTAAGATTACTGTTATTATTATTATCAATTCTAAGAGGATATTTAACTTTAATAATTTCTTTAATAATCTGATGATATGATATTAAATTTTTACAATTATGTTCCATTTCTTTTGATAATTCCATTTTTTGATTTAAATCATTTATTTCAGATATTACATCTCTATCAAATTTCTTAATTATGTTTTCTTTTTTTTTTATCATTTTATTATAATTTATTTTTGTTTTATCACATCTATCTACAAGAGATTTAATAACATTAAAATCATCAAAATCTAATGTTTTTTCACATTTAATATATTTTTTTATAAATATTAAAATTCGATCATATGAATTATCTACAATAACATTAAAATGATTATTATTCCAACAATACATATCATCATTATTATTATCAATATTCTTATATTTTACAATTATTAAATCATTTGGCTTAATTTTATAACTCTTTTTATTATTTATTATATTTAAAAAAAAACTAAATTTACTCTTACCACTATAAAATACAGGTAACCAATAATGTAAATTATTCTTAATACAATTATTATACCATTTTTTAATATATTTTTGATTCATAAATAAATCAAGTATTTTTTCTAAATGATAAATGTGCTTACTATTATTTGGATAATCAGATATATAAGCTACTATATTTACTATCCATAATGAATATTCTGTTATAAAGTTATCATAACTATCAATTAATTTATTAGGAACTGATTTTTCATTATCTATGATTCTTAATAATTTTTCATTTAATTTAAATATGATTCCAGAAAAATAAGACGTTGATTGTATTATGATATCAGTATTTGTTTGTATATTTTGATTTTTACTTTTAAAATATTTTTTTAATTCATCTTTAATTTCACTATCCTTATTATATTCAAAATGTTTTTTATCATATATTATAAATAAATCTAAAATATATAAATATTTTTTTTGAGACATTTCATATAAGTGTATTAATTTTTGAGCTATTATAATTACTGATTTAAAATACATATTATAACTCTTTTGTAAATGTAATAAATGTTTTTTTGATAATATAATTCTAATACAATGTTTTCCTTTATCATCGACAACACTAATTTCTTTTTCTAATATATTTTTATCATGTTCTTCATTAAGATACCTAATCATTTCTTTATTAGTGTTAATATGTATTACTCGTTTATCAGTTTTCGAATCAAAATAATATGAATAATCATCTACATTTGTGATTTCTTTATCTCCACTTGGATACGCTTTTAAATAATCTCCTTTATACCAATATTTTTTATCTAAATACTGTAATGATATATTATATAATTTAGATTTATTAAAATTATATAACGTTGATAATAGAAATCCGCTTGTGAATTTTTTATCGATTTTTGTAATATATTTCTCATATATTATATTATCAGTTGATAAATGAAGTCTTTCTGATATTATAAATCTATTATAAAAATCTATTATTTTTTTTAACTCTTCATTCTTATTTTCTAAAATTTCTATTAATACATTTTGGATATATTGTAAATATTTATTTAATTCTTTTTTACTATGTTCTTTAATATGGTCTGGATTTATATGAATATTTTTTTCATTATCATCATAAGTAAAACTTAAATAGTTAAAATAATATATTTCAAATATATTTGTATAATAGTTTATAAAATAATTGAGAATAAGTGTAATATACTCTTTTTGTATTGATTCATAATTATGTGTATAGTGAATTGAATCTAAATAAACACACATTTCAATAAAACTTAAATTAGATAATTTACTATTAAAACATCCACTATTAAAGCATTCATATTCAAATTTATTATTGTTATGGTCAATGTTACTATATAAAAATTCGATAATATCAATATAATTTTTTCCTAATTTATTCATATTATTAATTTTATAAATATTCGTTTTTTTATCAGTAAATTCTTTTTCTAAATCGATTCTATTTATATTTATATTTTTGTATATTTTTGATTTATTTATGTTTAAGTGTAATATATCTTGTGCTAGAACGTATACATATTTTAGATTAGTATTATCCGTTATTATTTTCTTTTGATCATTGATTCTCAATCTAATCGGAATATGATAGTTTTTTATATCTGTCTCTAAATTATGATTATAATTGAGTAATATATATTGTGATTGTGGTTTTATAAATGAATCAAATATTTCTTTAAAAATATCATTTTTATCTCCAAAATAAAATAATGAAAAATCAATATTATCGGCTTCAGTTAATTTTCTAAAATATTTATTTAATGTTATATCACTTAAACCAGAATTCTTTATTACATGTAAAGGTTTAAGTGTTCTTAATATATCTGAATTACTATTAGTTTCTAACCTTAAATTATCCTTTAATTGTTTTCGATATTCATCTCTTAAAAATATAATTAAATTATTTAATTCATCTATTTCAGATGATATTCTATCTTCTTCTTTCTCTTTAATACTTTCATTTAATATAATAGTCTCATCTTTATATTTAAGTTCTGCTAATAACTGAAATTGGTTTTTTTTCAAAAAATTAATATCTATCTTTCTTTTTCTCATATTTTTTTCAAATTTATTTTTTAATAATCCTGTGTTTTTATTAAGAGTAACATCTGTAATTATATTGTCCATATAATATAATTATATGTATTTTTTAAAAGATTAATTTAGAATAAAAGATTCAGCATTTATTCTAAATTATATCAGAAAATTTTTCATTAAATGCTTCTTTACTATCATTAAAATTACTATCACCAAAAATATTATCAAATGATATTTTATTGTCTTTAGATTCAACATTATTAAATATATTATTTAAATTATAATCTTCAAATTTAATAAAATCACCTTTAATAATAGTACTTATGTCTATATTATTTTTAGAATTTTTTATCAAATGACTCTTAATATCATTTGTTGTTCCATTAAGATGAATTAATAATTCATCTATAATCATATCATTTAAAGATATAACTAAAGTGCTGTTATTTTCTTTTATGATTGATTTTATATCCTTGTTAATTATATCTGCCATATATTATATATTTAAATAAAAAAATTTTATTTTAAATTATAATTATTATAATTCAAAATAAAAAAATTTTATTTTGAATTATAATAATTATCAATCCAATTTTTATTAAATTGAAACATCATTAATAATTCATTGAAATAATTATTATCATCACATAATATTTCTCTTAATCCTAAAATATACCCTGTTTTTCTTTCATTCAAGATTTTTTCAGATGTATTAATATTTGTTTTGTCTGATTTCTCTTTAATATCATTCTCTGATTTCTCTTTAATATCATTCTCTAATTTATTAATTATACTTTGTTTTTTATTATTATTTCTAGTAATTTCTTCTTGTTTTTCTGTAAAATACTCTTCAAATCCTTTATAATAATAATTACATTCTTTACATTTAGCCTTATAAAAATAATATTGAAACAACCACGAGTCTGTATCTCTTATAACATATTGTAAGCATTTATTTTTATCTTCTTTTGAATATTCCTCTAAATCTTTAGATAATAATTCTTTCTGATCATATACTTGATCTTCAATTTTAAAAGACTCATTTGATATATCTGTTATCAAATTGGATATATCATTTGCTTTTATTAATTTTTGTGTTGATTTTATATTATCTTTAATTTTATTATTATCAAATAAACTAAATATTCGATAATCGCTACTGCTTTTACTTGGAGATTTTCCAAGCTCTTTTAATAATTTGCTTTCTAAACTAGAGTTATCTTGATATTGTCTTTCTTTAGATTTGAATGGATTATATAATCCTCCCTTTTGTGTAATACTTTCAAAATATAATATGACTTGAATTATGATATATTCAAAAGGTAAAATAATCTGTAAAATATTACAGATTATATCATTACCATTTTTCCTTAATTGTGCGATTGACACAAATTTTTTTTTATTTTTCACAAATCTTAAAATATGATGTTTTTTTAATAAATAATATAAATTTTCAACACGTTCATCATTTATTATAATAATAACCATTTTAGAACTTGGTACATAAGATAAATTAATTTTAATAGATTCATTTGAAAACGTATTCTCCTTTAACGTAAATTCATAAAAATTATAAGTTTTATTTTTAACGTTATATTTTAATAAAATTGTATCACCTAGTGATTTTTTTGGCACTTTCATATTTTCAATTTTCATTTTATCATTTACATAAGGTATATATTTTATAACATTATGTAATTCAATATCACTGTCGTTTATTTTCTTAAAAAAAGTAATCATTAAATTACCAGTTTTTTCAAAACTTACATTAAATTTTTTAGAGAATATTCCATAACCATCAGCATGTTTTGAGACAATTATTTTATTATTTAAATCTTCAAAAAATAAGAAATCCTTTTCCCTTTTCATTTTAATACTGTTTTTTAAATGATCTGAATTATCAAAATTTAAAAAGGAAGTATATAGTTCATTAATATTGTGAACATTTATAAAATTTTTAAAATAATAGTTATTTAAGAAGAATTTGTCATATTTATCATTGTCCATTACATTTATATTTTTCTTATTATAAAGGAAATAATTATTATCCAAGTTTATTTTCTCTAAAAATGAACTTATAAAGAAAATTGTTTTTATTTTAGATTTGTGAAACATTATCACATTATACTTTTTATTAAAATCTAGATTAAAAAATTCAGATTTAATATTAAACAATTCTTTACAATATTTATATTGTAATAAAGATTGTTTAAATATTAAGTTAAACTTTTTAACTTTTAGATTACTGTCATTATAGATATTATTAATTTTGTTATAATAAGTATTTTCTGGATCCATAAATTGCATAATAAAACTATTATAAAAATCATAATTTCCAAATAGGTCATTCATTAAAATTGTAAAAATTAATGAATAATTAATTTTATGCTTATCATAAAATGGTAAATTAATTTGATTTTTTTTTAACTCTAAATAAATTTGTGAATATAAATAAAAATCAATATCATTACTATAATATTTTCTTTTTATTCTTTGTGTTTTAAATGTATTATATAATGATTCATTAATTTCTGTATTTTCTATATTCATTGTTTCATTCTTCATATTATCTATTAAAATTTCATTTTCATTGTTCATTATAATATATTATTTAGATTTAATTTGAAAACACTAAACCACCCATTCCACCTAATATTCTTAAAACATTATAATTCGTTGCAAATATTATTAATTCATATCCTTCATACATATCTACACTATCACAATTAAGACTCGCATCTGTTTTTTTAGATAACCATCTTATTGCGAGTTCTAATTGTATTAAATCAATTCGTGACATATTACAGGTACCCGATGGTTGATTGTCTTCTGGATTAAGCGCAAATGAAAAAACATTAACACCTGGACTGGGCGTAGAGGTATGATATTTATAAGGTTGTAAGTAATTAAAAAATATATTATCTTTGCTGGAAAATCTATCATTTCCATTAAACATTAATTTAGCATTATACATAATATTATTAACATTATTAAAAGAGTCACTATTTCTGTTATAATAATTATTTGTATCTAAATAACCATCAATACATGTATTTATAGTATTACTACTTAAATTAAAACCATTTAGAGTCCCTCTAATATAATTTGATTGGATTACATTTTTATTTGTATGATATAAACTTACTGGACCAAGAGGTTTTGAAATTACATTTGGATTATCAAATTTATTAGTAAAATTATTTTCAGAATCATTAAAATCATAATTATATAAACTTGAGGTGTAATTATTCCATTGATTTCTATCTTTAGCATCATTTCTTCTTAAAACCCATATTAATTCTTTAACTGGATGTTGAAATAATAAGTTTAATATATTTACAGAATTCTTAATACTTTCATCTAAATTATTTAATATGAAATGTGATGTTTGTACTTGTGTTATTAAATATTCATGATTTATTTGAGCATATTTACGTCTTTCATCTTCATCTAAAAATATATAATTTACATCTAAATAAGCCTGTTGAGGCCATGTAGCTGAATTTTCATTACTACTATTTATGAATTTCCAAAATAAATCAAAACTATTATATCCATCAGATATCAATTGTTTTCTTAAATTAAAATTATTATCTTTAATCCCACTTAATGTAGTAAAGTTATCTGAAAATGAATTATTTCCAAAATTCATTAAATAACTTTCATTAAATATTTTATCAGGTGATATGGGTGGATTACCAACAGTAAATAGATCATTCAGTTGATTAAATTCAATATTTACAAATAATTCATTATATTGTAATGCAATCAAAGGAATTGCTAATCCTGGATTTCTACAAAACCAAAAAGGTAATGGAATATATAATCGTCTAGCTGGAATTGTTGGAATAATATTTATATTACTAGGATTATAGTTTCCATTATACAATGATGGATTATTACATGATGTAATATTTCCAATCATTGTATCGTATCCGTGTCGTTTTGACTTAGGCACTGTTAATTCATTCCAAATATTTAACCATAATCCATATTGTCTATCTAATACTTGTCCATCCAATAATATTTCAACATTATTTATTATATTCTCACCTAAATTATTAATCCATTTAAAATATTCACCTACTTGATTATCCTTAACTTTTGTTGGTAATCCATGTTTAAGACTATTAATATCATTTTCAATTTTAGTTTCTGGTCCAGAATATATATTAGGCAAATCATATACTAAATAAATATCATGAATTAAATCACCATTTCTATCAATTTTACATCTTAATTTAGAAGTAGAATTTGTATTAAAATTCGGTAATGTAACAAAATCTTGACGTATATATTCTGAAGCAAAATTAGTATGCTTCTTATATACAAATTTAAAAAAAGTTATTGATGGATTTCCAGTTAAATAGATATCTTGAGCTCCATATGCTATAAGTTGCATTTCTCCATGTGGCATTTTAAACTATATAATAATTGTGGATTAATAATTTTAAATAATAATCTATAATTATTATTTAATAGTAAAGATTTTTATTATTTAATTTTTTAATAGTAAAGATTTTTATTATTTAATTTTTTAATAGTAAAGATTTTTAATAAAAAATATCGTTATATAGACACATTTAATTATTACATATTCTTACTCTTTTTTAATAATGTTTTTTAAGAGTTCATCATCAACACTATTTGGATCAATACCTTTTGGTATCTTAATATTTCTTTCAGTTCCATTCTTTTCAACATATCGAATATACATTCCATAAGGACCTTCGAGAAGTTCTGCACGACCATTCATTAATACCTTTAAGGCCTTCTTTTTAGTTTTTCTTTGAATCACTTCGATTGCTTTTGTATTATCAATGCTCTCTAAATCGTTTTTTTCATTTTCATATAATGAAAAAAATGAATCATTATATAAAATACAAAAACCATATTTCCCTTTAATTAATTTTATAGGATTTCCATTATAATTTCCTAATTGTTTAGGATATTTATTTCTTTCCATAATTTGTTCTAATGTTATTGAATCTAAATTTTCACCTTTCAAATTTATATATTTAGGTTTTTTATCTTTTGAACCTTCGCCAATCTGAGCCAGTGGACCGAATTTACCAACTCTAACATATATTGGTTCATTTGTGTCAGGATGATTTCCAACTAAACGACCTTTATCAAAATCTTTATTTGATTTTTTTTCCATAATTAACTTATTATATATTATAATAAAATCTTTATAAAAGTTTTTTAATAAATCAATATAATTAATATCACCTTTTAAAACAGAATCTAAATTTTTTTCCAGATTAGCTGTAAAATCATAATTCAAAATTACATCTGTGAAATTTTCACTTAAATAATTATTAACACGTCTTCCTAATTCAGTAGAAGTCATTTTATTTTTTGATTCATTTAATGTAACTTTTATTTTTTCTGTTATTATATCTTCATTATTTTCTTTAATTGAATAATTTGTTATTTCTTTTTGAATTCCTTTTATATTTGTTTTTAAAATATATTTTCTATTCTGAACTTTTTCAATTATCGAAGCATACGTAGATGGTCTGCCAATACCTTTCTTTTCTAATTCTTTAACTAAAGAAGATTCTGAATAACGATCTGGTAATTTCTTAATTTTTTGTTCTGCTTTTATTTCTTTATAATTCATTTTATCATTTTTATCTAAAGATTTATAAAAATCTATTAATGGATTTTTAACATTTTTTGTATATAATATTCTATATCCTTTGAATAAACAATCCTCTATTTTAGAAATAAAAATTTCTGGATAATTATTATTTGCTATTTCTAATGTTATTACATTATATTTTTCATTACTCATCTGACTAGCAACAGCTCTTTTCCATATCAATTGATATACATTATTTTCTAAACCATTATTTAATAATGATTTCGTATTTACATTAGTTGGTCTGATTGCTTCATGTGCTTCTTGTGAATTACTAGTATTTGTTTTATATTGTTTCATTTTACTATATTCCGTTCCATATTTATCATTAATAAAGTCTTTGCATTCTTTTATGAACTCACTTGATAAATTTACAGAATCTGTTCTATGATATGTTATAAGACCATTATCATATAGCTTCTGAGCAATATTCATTACAGTTGAACTTGTTATCCCTAGGTTTTTACATCCCTCCTGTTGTAGTGTTGATGTTGTAAAAGGTGGTTGAGGTTTTCTCTCTTTGGTATCTGTTTTTATATTTTTAATATAAAATTGTGCATTTAAAGAATTCTTTAATAGCTGTAAATAGTTTATAACTTCTATTTCAATATCGGCCTTTATAATTATATCATCCTTGTTATTTTTATAAAATGAACCTGTTATTCTATAAAAATCTCTTTGTTTATAATTTTTAATCTCAATCTCTTTATCAATAATTAATTTAACTATCAATGATTGAACTCTCCCAGCAGAAGCAGCTCCATTGACATTATTCCATAATAATGGAGATAGTCTGAAACCTACAATATGATCTAAAGCCATTCTTCCAAACTGAGCATTTACAAGATTCATTCTAATGGTCTCTGGATTTTCTATAGCACGCTCAATTGCGGATTTTGTAATTTCATTAAATACAATTCTTTTAGTTGTATCTAAATTTAATGAAAGAGTTTTCATTAAATGCCATGCGATCGCTTCTCCCTCTCTATCTTCATCTGTTGCGATAATTACTTCATCGCATTTCGCTTTAGATGCTTTCAAGTTCTTAACAATCTTGTGCTTATCTTTTAAAATATCAAAGTTCATTTTAAAATTATTATCAGCTTCAATTGCAGTTATATCTTTTTTTAGACCTGTAATATGTCCATAACTAGATAATACTATATAATCTTTACCAAGGAATGATTGTATTTTTTTCGCCTTTGCAGGAGACTCTACTATTAATAATTTAGTCATCTTATAAACTAGCACGTATATAATTATTTATATAAAATCATTTTTTTTAAAATAAAAAATATTACTAAATATCATTCATAATTTATGGAATTTCAAATGATATTTAGTAATCCATTTATTAAAAACCATCTTTTCTGTTATAAATCGATGTCCTTGCGGAGATTTTTCATTCTGAATATAATAATTTTTTTGTTTTGTTTTTGGATTATTATAATAATGATAAGATGATTTTTCCTTTTCACCGCCAAAACCTATTATGTTTTTGTCTTGAATATAATGTATCATAAAGAATAATGCGAACCAACCTGTAGTAAGCCATGTCCCAGTCATTCGTCTAGACACACCAGTGTATTTCTCAAATATTAAATCATTATGTTCAATTGCTTTCTGTGTAAAAATATATAATTTTATCCTTGGAAATATTTGTTTTATAGGTAATAATTTATATATATCTTGTTGATTATTTGTTGATAAAATCAAATAATCTGTAGTAAGAAATTCTTTTAGAAAAGATGGATTTAATACATTTTCAATTGCTTTAAAATTAACTATTCTAATTGTTGTCCTATTACCTACATCTTTCTCAAAACCAATTGTTCTAGCATCATTCATACGAATAATTACTGGAAAAGAATTTATAAATTCTCCCTTATTTTCACCAATAATATCACCAGATGAACCAACTAGTATTGCTTTTTTAAATTTAATATCAAACATATCATTATTTACCATACTTTTAACATACATCTATTTAGTTTTAGAAAATAAAATAAATATAATATTTAATTATTAAATATTATAATTAAATATTATAATTAATTATTAAATTCTTTTAAAATATATGATATTTGTTACCACACTTTTATTAATTTCGATTTACAATAATTTAAATTCTGTAAATAAAATAGATAATAATACATTTAATTTATTTAATGAAAAAAACTCATTTTTAGCTCTTCTTTTATTTTCAATTGAGGGTATTTTCTATTTATTTGTCGCTTATTTTAGAAGAAATACTAAATGTAGAAATCTAAGAGATTTCTTAATATTTGCGGGTATATATAATATCTTATTAGGCATTTCATTATTTTTAATGAGATTAACTAGTTTTTTAGCGTATTTATTAATATTTTATATGATTATGACGATTATTATATTTACATATGCTATTATTAAAAGTATATAAAAAAATGATTTTTTATATAAAGACTATAATTATTTTAATAATATGAATGATATAATTATAAAAGAAATATATGATAATACAGATTTACTAATGAAAGATTTATTTGATAAATATTCAAGTGGAAAAGATTTTTATAAGAATATAGAATATAAAACACCTAAAAATGACATTACAATGAATATAGTATTTTCTCAATTGAAAATAGTAACTATTACAATAAATGCTGTATTACCAATGGATATTGATTACGATAATTTTATAACGTTTGTAAATGAACACGAATTATTAATTCCAAAAAAAAAAACAGAGGGTGTTCAATTTTATAATTGTATTACATTTAAAGTAAATATAAATGATAATTTATTAAATGTAAAATATTTTAAAAATGGAAGTTTGCAAATTACAGGATGTAAAAATGTAGAAAATATTACACATTTAATTCTACTATTAGTTAAAAATATAACAATTAATAAAGATTTATTAATTGAAGACAACCCGTCTAATTATAAAGCTATAAAATTACTTGAGAAACATAAAATTAATGAATTAAAACAAATAGGTTGTAAATATAATATTCCTAATTATAATAAGTTAAAGAAGCAATTTATAATTGATAAGATTATTAATAATACTAATTATATAAATGAAAATAAAATAGATCATAAATATAATAAAAGTAATATATGTAATTTTGATATTAAAGATTCTAATATCAGAATATCAATGATAAATAGTTCTTATGAAATTTATAATAATATTAAAAATGAAAATATTAATTTTGAAATCGATCGTAAAAGATTATTCAATCATATTAAAGGAACTACTAATTTAAGTTGCTATTATGATAATACTCAGCATCAAGGTGTTAAAATTAATTTTATGTTTAATGAACACAAAGATGGTGAATGTAGATGTGAAAATAATTGTATTTTACTTAACAAAACTAATAGAAAATGTAAAAAAATCACAATATTGATTTTTAATAGTGCTAAAATCGTAATTACAGGATCAAATTCTTTTGAACACACTAAACTATGTTATGATTTTGTTAACAAACTAATATTTAAAAATTATAAAGACTTTGTTCAAATTCGGTTCTGATTAGCTTATGATTATTTTTTTATTATTCTTACGTCTTTGTCGTTTTCTTTTATTTTGTAAATATCTCTTATATTGAGAAAAATCACTGAATCTTGTCTTAATTTTAATATTGTTTTTTATAAGTTCTGATAATGCTGGCAATTCAGGTGGTATTGGAATAATCATCTTATACAATTTAATAAAACCTTCTCCCATTTCTATAGTCATTATTTTATCATCATTATTAATTAAGATATATTCATCGTTTTCATCGCCAATAAAAGAGGTTCGACTAGACATAATATATAAAGAGTTAATATTTTTATTTAAAGATATATATATTTTTTAAATAAAATGTCAAAAATAATAGATATTCGAACTGTTCAGGCAGTTCCATTTAAAACAATGATTGAAGCTTTAAAAGAAATTTTAGTTGATATTAATATAGAATTCAGCGATGAAGGATTAAAAATAATGGAAATTGATGCCACTCAATCTGTATTAGTTCATTTAAAATTAGAAGCAAATCAATTTCAAGTATATAAATGTAATAAAAGAATTATTATAGGTATAAGCGTTATTAATTTATTTAAGCTAATAAAAACAATTACAAATAATGATATTTTACAATTATATATTGAAGAAAATGATGAAAATATTTTAAATATTTGTATTGAAAATAGTGAGAAAAAATATTATACAAAATACCAATTAAATCTTCTCGAAATCGATTATAATGAGTATGAATTTCCTAGTAAAAAATTTGAAT
>Ga0307488_10003840_pt1 | contig 12531 bp, 6 predicted proteins | sample SB02metaG_FD_202248 | JGI IMG/M metagenome (GOLD analysis project Ga0307488, IMG submission 202248) | Sea-ice brine microbial communities from Beaufort Sea near Barrow, Alaska, United States - SB 0.2 | ecosystem: Environmental > Aquatic > Marine > Coastal | place: USA: Alaska | collected 2017-05-06
CAACACCACCAATGAGTACGACCAGTATACCAGCAAATATTAACGCACCCGGTGACGATGATATGGACGATGATATTTCGGATATTGCAGAGGCCGATATAGAAAATTCTAAGAATGAAAAGGACGACATGGATAATGAAGTTCGTGAAGTTAAAGTTACCCAGACCAAATCAAAAAGAGGCGGTGGAAAAAAGAAAAAGTCGGTCGAAATTAATTTATAAATGATAGTATAAATGATAGGGTATTGTCCTTTAGACGAAGATCCTATTGAAAGACCCCAACGTCAGGAGGTGGTCGCCAAACCCCAAGTGGTGAAACGTAAAAAACGTAACATTTTGGGTGAGGACGACACCGAATGTAATTACGTTGTAATGTTTTTTATCGCGGGCGTTATTGCCCTAGCGGTTATGGATTCACTCCCATCTAAAAAGTGAATAGTAAACCATCTACCATCCTGTTTGTTCCAGCATGGTAAATGTGATTTTGTTTTTTTTAAACCTTTATATTTTAATTAATTACGCATTTTCGAGTGCGGTAACGCGCGCTAATAGATCAGCGACTTGTGTTTCTAACGTCGAAACTTTCGTCTTTTCGGCTTGGAGTTCCGTGTATATCTCCTGGTTTGACTTGATGAGATAGGCTATAAATCCTTCATAATTAAGACCAGCTGATTTAGTACCCCACATGGAATAATCTGGATCTTTTTGGGGATCATCGTCAACGTATGGTTTTTCATCCGGTATTTCAGCGTCCTCGTCATAATTTACAAGATGTCTAAGTTCTGGTGCGTCATAATAAATATCCTGTACGATGAGTCCTGATTCGACCCTCGTTTCACCCGTCCCACCACCAAGACTTGGACCTTTATCGTATATTTGGGGTTTAAGTTTAAGAAGTGTTTCAGTTGCGTTCGTTATATACCGCTCGTTTGTTTTGATTCTATCATCACTAGTCACTATAACGTGGCTCGCTAATCTAACAGATCCCCCAGAATAATAATTCAGGTAAAAATCTCTATACCCTGATGGACTAGTACCTGAAATCCCAGAGTATACATCGTAATGATGAGCATTGTTCCAAATACCCCATGAATACCCATTGCCGCTAAACATCATCTGGCTACCACTGGAGTTGGTGCCTATATAGTATCCCCCCGATGAAGATCCCGATAACTTGATACTATCAGATAGTTGGCCACCGGCCTTTATATCCAATGTAGCACCCGGACTCGTCGTCCCGATACCAACATTACCACTTATACCATCTATCATCATTCTCGAGTTAGACGTACTCGCCCTATAAGCACTACCATTATTTTGCGATGTTTCTAAACAAAAGTGTAAATTTGCGCGACTCCAACCAACTGTGTCTGCTATTATAGCACACTTGGGTTGTGAGTTTGAATCACTCACATGTGGCGTACCTAAAAATAAAGCTGCCCGATCACCTGCACTATCACTGTATGACTGTATGTATACATTAGATTCTCCAGATGATCCTTCTCTTTTTACGTGTAGATATGCCTCTGGTGACGATGTTCCAATACCAATATTATCATATATTCGAACATTTCTATTTGAACTACTCGTTCCCGCACCTACAATATCCAATGCGTAGTTATAACCTGCACCACTAAACGTACTGTACCCAATTTTACCCGCATTGCTTTCTTTTCCGGATACACCCGTCCCCCATTCGAACGTATTTGATCCCGATAACGATGATGATCCACCACCACCACCCCCAAACGATTGTGCGACTCCATCAATTCTTAAACTACTACCACTAGACATGTTAATATCCCCATTAACGTCTAATAAATACGCTGGAGTCGTTGTCCCTATACCAACTTTACCATTCGTATCGATAGTCATTTCTGTGTCAGTTGAAACAGCATCCTTACTTTTCGCTATTTTTAGTTTATCGTTATCACTGTTATCTATACCCATAGACCAACCGGTAACATCTGTATCCCACGAGACAAACGGGTCACCCGAATTTGCGCCGTTTACTTTCATAGCCATTATGGCATGGTTTGTACTCGAAGTACCAGTTTGTGAAAGAAATATACCGTTATTCGTTGGTGAGGTATTACTCGTAGACGCTAATACTTGTAAAGGTGCACCCGCGGATGAAGATGATCCGAGACCAATAAGCCTAGAGTTATTTTGTTTAATTTCACCTTCAACGTTAAAATCACCGATAACATGACACGCCGCGTTTGGTTGAACTGTACCTATTCCAATTCTACCATTCGTAAGGATATCACCACCGACAGCTAACATTTCGGGTGGTGACCCATTTGCAAACAAAACCGAAGGCTGTGCACTCTGGTGTCCTGATCCCCCTTCTTTATACATTAAACCCATGTATGCGTTATGTATACCATACCCATCATTATTGATATCTGTAGATTTACCACCGAACCAGTACCCATTTGTTGAAAGGTCCGCACTAATAGCCCCATTTGAAACACTCTCACCACCAGATCCAGAAACTGATAAATTTTTACCGACACTGTCTACAAGTAGTAAAATTGTATTCCCTGTATCTACGATACTATTTGGTGCATTATCAGCACCATAATCACCGACATCAGCAGCATCATTAACACCATCATAAAATCTTGGTTGGAGTGATGTAGTTGTACCGGCGGTATACGCACCCGGAAACTTTACATCTATACAATACCAACGACCCTTTTCGAGATCCATTTGACACGTATAATATCTATTGGGTTCACCTAACCAAAACCTGAAACCTCTATCGGATGCACTGGTATAGTATAGGTATAGAGAACACCCTTGGTACCGATTACTTGATGGAGCAGGTGTTGGTACGGTACCTAAAGCGCACAAAACTTGTCCTTTAGAATTGTTAGCGGTATACGTACTATGTTCATTTTTGAGGTAAAGCCATAACCCGAAACGCGCACCTTTCTGGTGCGTACTACCCCCGGGACCCTGTATATACGAACTACCACCCGCAAAATCGTACGCTCTAAACCCTGGAGATAAGCTTACGTTTTGTGAACTCGAAGCCCAATCTGATAATACTAATTCATTATCTCGCGTATCGAGACGCGAAAGAGTATGACCGTCTTTACCCGCTAAAGCTGTACGACCAGAATAGTTTATGTTAAGTTTATTACGTATTTGAACATCTTTATCAATATCTACACCCGCGGTACAATACGAACGCGATTTCCAATGGTTACCTGTAGAAGTTAAAAACGTACTCGCGTATAAATCCGAACCTATACCAATGTTACCTTCTTTGTTTATATGCATGTGTGCAGTAACAGTATCTGAACCACCAACTTGGAAAACGAGTTCTGGTGCATTGAGTCGAACTTGATCACTTTCGGTTTCACCGGTATGTCTGATAAGTAGTTCGGATGCACCCGTAAGATCACTTGAATCGTGTACTCGCCTTTCTATGGTACAAAGAGAAGCACTATTATCAGCGTACGTACCACCAAACGAAATCTTTTTATCGTACGAGTTCGTTAAACTATTATCGGAAGGACCCAAAAATATTTCGTCTGCGGCCATATAACCACCTATTAACGTATTACCCGCGAGAGTATTCGTTAATAAATAATTATAAAATTGAACTTGACCATTATTTTGTGCAGGGTTTGCAGAAACAATAAGAGCCCCGTTTGTTATTGTACATGTTGTTAGCACAGTATCCCCGTATGTAGGTGCACTAGTCATCCAACTATTTTTAACACCATTTTGGTACCACGCACTACCACTATAATCCATAACTGAGAAACCACCACTGTTAAGGTCTTGAGTAACTATTCTGTTATTTGAACTATTTAGTTTGAATGAATGTCCCGCACATCCTCGTGATGTTGCGCCAAATAACGGCGATAAACTTTTGACCCATGCGTTAATTGATGAACTGAAATCAAATAATTCAATTTTACCTGGGTAAAGTGCAGTTTGGGTACCGTTCATTGAAAATGAAGGTGATCCCGCTACTACTCGCGCACCGTCGTCCGATATATCGACGGAGAATCCCATTCGAGGCATAGACCACGCTTCTTTCCAATACCTTGTCGTACCATACCAATTGCTACCACCATTAAAATCGACTTTACTTGTACCCGCGTCACCATACATAGTTTGACCAACTAACGCGTTCGATGTCCACCACGATTGTGTATTCGTTAAACCACCTTTATATACTTGTACAAAACCTACCTGACCAACAACTTCCATATCAGGGTCATCTGGACCAACATCATTTCCGTAAGAAATATTACCATCATAATAGGTACCATTATATGTAAACGGGCTAGCATTATGATTCGAATTCGTACTATTAACCTCATCAAGGTCTGTACCCGGTGCACCTATCGCAAGAAAATCACCATAAAGTGATAATGCGACCGAGTATCCGTAATTGTTATATTGTGAATTTACAGAAACGTTACCGGATGAGTTTACTGATGTATCACACGTTATTAAACTCTTTAACGTATTTTCTTGGTGTTTCCACGTTTGTGTCCATTGGTTATTACTCTTAAGTTCGTATACGTATGCCGTATTTATACCCGGTGCGCCTATAGCAACTCTATCACCCAAATCCGGTGATAGAGATACACTAAACCCGAAACTATTACTCGATGTTGTTACCGGACACTGTATGATATTACTATAGTTACTCCACCCTGAACCATTCCAATCGTATATGTATACTTTACCAATATTTGGTGCACCTACGGCTATACGTGTTCCGTCGTAATTCATAGATGCGGATTGACCAAACTCGGAATTCGAAGTTCCGTTAATGGTTATTGCGCTCGACCATACGTTACCACTACCACCAGAACCTGGGGGTGTATACGTAAATGTACTAAACGTACCTGTTTTTGAACTTGCTTGAGCATTAGATATCAGGAGTGTATTTGTATCGAAACTCATCGATACTGCTGATGCACCATACCCGGATAGACTGGGTCTGGAAATATAAACACTCATTTAGTATTTAGTATTTGTACACATTTAATTATTTGATTAATCTATTCGTTGAATAGTTGATTTTCTTTCGTTAATTACCGTGGTTCCACTAACATTATGTGACCTAACTTTTATCGTATCTGCTTCTATTTTACCACCTGATGGTACAGTTAATGTTTTACCTATATATACATTACCTTCGTAAAAAGCATTACCTTTTCTTACGACCATGACGTCTATAGGATCACCCGACCCATCCCATTCCTGTATACTAAAAACCGTCCCGACCGAGAACGTACTGGTAGGCGCGGTATTTGCGATCCCGTTAAATTGACTGGTTCCGGACGTGATTAAATTACTCGTCGTTAGTGTTCCTGTAGATGGTTTATAGTGTAAAGTAGACTCATGTGATCTTATATCTCGAGGACCAGTACCATCTGCGAAAGTAATACCGTGAACAGTTGAACTGGTATTATCAGCGATTGAAATCTGTGATACGGAAGGGGATGACCAAGTTAAATTACCATTATTATAACTACTAAGGAATTTTGTCGTAATACCTGATTCGGGTGGTATCGTATTTATATTGTTTGTACCGTTACCTATTAATATATGATTTGTACCAATCGTTGATAATCCCGTACCTCCGTGGTCGACGGGAACTTCTCCACTATTGTTACCTGCTTCAAAATTTAAGTAATCTAACCCCGAACCATTACCAGAAAATGCACTGGCCGTTACCGTACCGGTACTCGGTTGGTAGTGAAAAGTACCAGCTTTGGAATCTAAATCTGTACCGTTCACGTATGGTATAGCGAGTGTACTAGCATTAACATCACCATTATCATTATTAACTGTAACTTTCGCAGCCGTTCCCGTGTACGCCGTTTTTGATAACGTAGCGGGTAATGAACTACCTATACTTATTACTTCGGTCGATGGATTATACGTAAATCCCGCGTTAGTGTCTTTACCAATGGTATTTGTACCGGTTTCAAATATTATATTCTTAGACGTACTGTCTCCAGCAGTACCTATTGCAACTTTTGAAGCCGTTCCCGAGTACGCTGTTTTTGATAACGTAGCGGGTGATGAACTACCTATACTTATTACTTCGGTCGATGGGTTATACGTAAATCCCGTGTTAGTGTCTTTACCAATGGTATTTGTACCGGTTTCAAATATTATATTCTTAGACGTACTGTCTCCAGCAGTACCTATTGCAACTTTTGTGGCGGTTCCTGTGAATGTCGTTGCTGTTATGTTACTATGAGTACCACTAATTGGACCTATAGTTAGAGTACCTGGGTTTGGTGTCCAATTGAATTTATTACCTTGATCTTGGAATACTGCTTCACCTTGGTTAATTAGAACGGGTCTAGCACCTGTTGAGTTATTTGTACCGATTGTAACTTTATCCGATTTACCCGACCATGTCGTATTCGTTAGAGTATTTGACGTACCGGACGGTCCTATAGTAATTTTATTTGATTGTGGTGTCCAAGTTAGTTTACTGTTTTGGTCCTTGACGATTTGATCGTTAGTACTGTTTAGGAATGGTATATTATGCGCATTATTATCGCTGTTATCGGTAACATTAACCTTTGTTGATTTACCGCTATATTCAGTTGCGGTTAACGTATTGGACCCTAACGTAACTTTAGTAACGTTTATGTTTTTGTTAGCGTCACGAACAACAATATAATTGGCAGTATCTGTTGTCGACGCATTTAAATTTATGGTTTCTCCTGTCGATGTATTATAATCAGTTCCAGACGCATAGTTCATAAACGTCGATCCTAGTGATAATTGTCCACTACCACCACCCCCACTACCAGTAGATGTATTATCTGGACCCCAAAATAATTCATTTGTCGCGTTTATTTTTAAAATTTTACCATTTGCGCTAGATGCAGGTATAGATAATTTAGCAAACGTACCACTAGTCGTTCCGACTAATAGATCACTTTTAGACACACTAAACGTATTACCTGTACCCCCTCGAGATGTAGTTAATATTCCTGAACTTACGTTACTCGCATTAATAGTTGTTAACCTCGAACCATCGGTACCCCAAGAAACGTCCGTACCATCACTTCGTAAAAACATACCCGATTCTGTACCTATAGAAAGTTTTGCGAGTGAATTATTTGCGTTCGAGTATATGATATCACCTCGCGCATACGATGTTTGTCCGGTACCTCCTTTATTATATGGAACTGTACCTAATCTATCGTTACTAAGTGTTCCAGTACTTACGTTACTCGCGTTAAGTGACGATAACCCTGAACCGTTACCGGTATGTGTTCCAGAAAAGGTTCCACCCGTAATCGTTCCAGATAAGTTTGGATTCGCACTCATGACAATGTTACCTGTACCGGTTTTTGTTGATAATCTATCACTGTGAAGTGTTCCAGTACTTACGTTACTCGCGTTAAGTGATGATAATCCTGATCCATTACCGGTATGTGTTCCCGCAAAAGTTCCACCCGTAATTGTTCCGGATAAAGTTGGATTTGCACTCATGACGACATTTCCAGTACCTGTTTTGGACGGTAATCTATCACTGTGGAGTGTTCCGGAACTTATATTAGTCGCATTGAGAGTTGTTAATCCCGAACCGTTACCCGTGTGTGTTCCCGCAAAAGTTCCACCCGTGATCGTCCCGGATAAAGTTGGATTCGCGCTCATGACAACATTTCCAGTACCTGTTTTTGAGGGTAATCTATCACTGGCAAGTGTCCCAGAACTTATATTACTCGCGTTAAGAGTTGTTAATCCTGAACCGTTACCGGTATGTGTTCCCGAAAAGGTTCCACCGGTAATTGTTCCGGATAAGGTTGGATTCGCGCTCATGACAACATTTCCAGTACCTGTTTTTGAGGGTAATCTATCACTGTGAAGTGTTCCGGAACTTACATTACTCGCATTGAGAGTTGTTAATCCCGAACCGTTACCGGTATGTGTTCCCGAAAAGGTTCCACCCGTAATCGTTCCGGATAAGGTTGGATTCGTACTCATGACAATGTTCCCGGTACCTGTTTTTGTTGATAATCTATCGTTGTGAATTGTACCCGAACTTACGTTACTCGCGTTAAGTGATGATAACCCCGAACCATTACCGTTAACGTTAGTTGCTTCGAGACTGGTCCCGACGACAATTTTACCGGTTGTTACTATAGATTCGGCGGCGTTCGTAAAACTTATTGTATTGTTTATGACATTCCCTTGGTTGGATGCCTGTTGTAACGTTACCGTACCTGCAGTATTCGATAATAGACCACCGTCCCCTAAATAAAATTTACCCGAGTTAACTGTAACGTTACCCGATGCCTGTAAAGATTCGTTCGTATTTGTAAGAATGATTTTGTTCGATGTAGATGCACCCGAGGTTGTAACTTGTTGCATGTTACCTACACTACCACCAACACCCGCGATATTGGATAAACCACCACCATCACCGATGAATATACCACTCGATTGTAGTTCTATAGCCAATGTAGATATGTTCCCATTTTCAAGGGCTTCCTGAAGTGTCGAAGCACCTCCACCTCCGCCTTTATATTTTTGGACGTTACGACCAGTATCACAACAAGGCATTCTTACAAATAGGTATGATTAAAATTTAGATGTTTATGAAACAGGTTCCTTTTTTGAATCCAGATTCTGTTTCTTTTGGTAAACCCGATTGGGGTATATTAAATCCACCCTGTCTATAGACTTTGAGACGCTTATTATACATGGCATGACATATTGACCATTGGTCGAATATATCGTAAATGTGTGGATTATTCTTCTTACCGTACGTCTCGCGCATTATTCTTCCTATAGATTGTATGATATCGGATTTCGGTGTCGCTAGAATAACGGTATCGAGTGATGGTATATCGAGTCCTTCATGCGCTTGACTAAACGTTGCGAATATGATTCGTTTTTTACTCGATTCTGCTAAATCGACCTCTTTCATACCACCCATGTAAAGCCCGGACGTTTTCTTAAAACTTTGGTGTAGAACTTCACAGTGATGGCGACGATCACTTAATACGAGAACTTGACGTGTCGTTTTTAAAATATCCTTTATAATTTTTGCGATAACAATGTTTCTTTCTCTATCTTCCGTGAGTTCAGTAATCATGGTCGCGAGTGAAAGTTTTCCGAAACGTGTACACGGAGGCGGGTCTCTAAATCGTTGACATGAATATTGAATCGGGAAAACCTCGACTTGTTCTTGATTTTCACGTTCTACGCTAAAAAATGTCGGGCCCATAAACCAGTGTAAAACCTTGGTAAGACCGTCTTTACGAGTTGGTGTTGCTGATAACCCAAAAATATGTTTTGGGCACATTTTAAAAAGTGATTGTGAAAATACTTTGGCACATATATGATGCGCTTCGTCTACAATAACTGTACCTATACTATCAAAATCATTAAACGAATATTCTTTGAGTGATAAAGATTGAAGCATTGCAATGACAAAATCACACTCCGTCTCTTTCTTATTCTGTTGAACTATACCTATAGATGCACCCGGACAAAATTGTTGGATACGCTCTTTCCATTGGTTCGCTAAAAATTCTTTATGAACAACGATCATGGTTCTATACCCTAATTTACACGCTATGGCCAAGGATACCGTCGTTTTCCCAAAGCCGCAAGGAAGCGAAAGAACACCATTTCCGGCTTTAATTGCAGCAGACATTGCATCATTTTGGTGGGTTTCATCACGTAGTTTTCCATTAAACTTTGTTGTTATTTTAATTGGCTCGGGACGACGATCTTCTTTAGGCGGTCCGAACTTTTCTTCACCGTAAAACCGAGGAACACATAGACCTAATTTTGCTTTTCTGAATACTTTAAAGGGAGGCGGAGGAAATCCAAACTCTGTGTTCACTACCGCGCGAACTGTGAGTTCTTTTTTGATTTCCTGTGTCTCTCCTGTAATATATCCCGAACGTGTAAGACTCATTTGCTAATATTAGTTTTTAAACTTTATGTACTTCAATATCCACGAATACCCGCTATGTTCGTGTGCATTCCAAACACCATTAAACTGTATTTCAGTAAGAACAGAGTCACCTCTTTTTAACGATTGAACTGGGGTATCACCGTCGACGTTACACATAACACGACGGTACCTAAACGGGACCTTAACTTTTAAAACGTTACCATCGAGTGGATCATCGAGTTTATCTGGAAATAAAACACTACCCGTTCTATGTTGATGTAATTCTCTTATGTATTGACTAACCTTTTCTGGTAAACGAATTCTTAAGTATTTCTTATCGTTATACTCGTACATCGGTTCGTATACGATTGCTTGAACAGGAAGTGTCATTTTGTCTTTCTATATATTATTGTAAGAATCAAAACTATAAGTATGAATAATAACAGATCGGTTACTAGGAGTGTCTTTAAAGGTCGTTTCGTGTTAAAATTTTCGTTACAAAATCGCCTTCCTACTTCTATAGCTGCTTCTATACTTGAATAAGGTGTTTTTCTCTCAGACATCATACCACATAAAGCAACTTTAGAACACTTTCCGTAAAATGGAACTTGTCCATGTAAACTTAAAACACCCGACGATTGATCAGATACCCATTTTCCATTTTTCCAGTTACACCCCCACCCTATTCTAATATCTAATGGTTTAGGAACGTTAAGTTGTTCAAAAACTTTTGTTTTTAATGTATCTGGATCGGTGGTTAAAATTTCTTCGGTCAGATCGCATATAACACACGATATAGTTTTACGGTCGGAAAGAACGACGGGTTGTATTTTAAACTCGGTTTCCATCGCGTATTCGAGATCAGTTTTTGGTAAATATATTTCCTCTTCGTAATCAAAAAGTACATTGATACATCCGTAAGTACTTGGACCTATTTTTTTCTGTATATCTTCTCCCCAGTTATTTTTAACAAGATTTATTGCTTTACCATTGTCTATAGCCATTATTAACATACCATCATTTATACGACTACCATCTTCGAAAATACCAACGTATTCATCTTTACCGTATTCTACATTTGTAAGTTCTGTGTTAAACTTGAATATGGCACCTTTTTTGACGAGTTCATTTTGCATTTTATCGGACATTATTTTACCCGAAACTCTTTGTGTGTATTGTTTAGATAATCCAACATGATCGAAACTTTTCACAAACTCATACGCCGACATTACGTCCCATGTTACACCATCCATTATGAGTGTTAACGTGCTAATAGCACTTTTACCAGTTTCTGAAAGTTCCCCCATTGCATCTTTCAACGTTATACTTTTGTATTTGTTTTGATTCGATAAAACTCTAACTGCGAGTGAAGATAATGCCACGTAATCTTTTGGGTTTAAGTATTTCAAAATTGTTGTGTAAACACGAGAATCAACTGGCTCAAACATTTCGTCCCACGATATACCCATTTGATTAAATAAATCGTTTGTATTTCTGTAAGCGTTACCAAAAACTATTCTGTGTGCATGAATATCTCTTTTATTTCCTTCGGGTTCCCACCAAGAACCTCCTGCATCTTTTTTACGATCGTATATAATAACTTCGTGTTCTTCTGATTTCAAAAGTTCCCATGCAATTGACATACCCGTTGGTCCTGAACCAACTATATGAATTCTCATTTATATTACACTAGAGAATTATTATGTAATATAATATAAGATGTCGCTATGTGCGTTAAAAATACCACCAATGCGTAAGACTAAAACGTGGAAATTTGCTGGTAAATTTTTATGGAAACGACAATTTGAAAAGGACCAGGTAAAATTCGGAAAATGGACTAGGGATCAACTAATTGATTTAGGACCAACATTTATCAAATTGGGACAAATTGCATCAACCCGGGCTGATTTATACCCGTTAGACTTTATAAACCAATTAGAATCTTTACAGGATAACGTACCATCAATTGATAAATACTATATAGAAACCATTATCAAAGAACACATTAATTCCGATATGTTTTCCAGTTTTGATTATGAACCGTTTAAATCTGCAAGTATAGGTCAAGTTCATAAAGCAGTATTAACTGATGGTAGAGAGGTGGTTGTTAAACTAAAACGTCCTGATATATACAATATCATGAAACAGGATACAGACGATGTCCGTGATATAGTTAATTTACTCGAAAAAATTGGTGTTGATACGGGTACAGGTTCAGGTTATGTACTTAACGAGTCTATAGAATACTTATTAGCGGAAACCGACTACGAAAAAGAGATGGAAAATGCAATACGTTTTCGTAAATCGTTTAATAGAATGAAATGGGTAAAAGTTCCAAAAGTGTACAAAGGGTTATCGAATGAGAATATGATTGTTATGGAATATGTCGAATCTGAAAAACTTGCCGATATATCGGACCCAAATGTAAACGGTAAGAAAGTGTGCCAGGCACTCATTAATTCGTACGTTATTCAAACAATGGACTACGGATTTTTTCATGCTGACCCACACCCAGGAAATATTGGATTTTCTAAAGAAGGAAAATTGGTATTTTATGATTTTGGATTAATTATTGGTTTAAGTGATGATATAAAAGAAGGATTCCAAAACATA
>Ga0307488_10003843_pt1 | contig 12525 bp, 6 predicted proteins | sample SB02metaG_FD_202248 | JGI IMG/M metagenome (GOLD analysis project Ga0307488, IMG submission 202248) | Sea-ice brine microbial communities from Beaufort Sea near Barrow, Alaska, United States - SB 0.2 | ecosystem: Environmental > Aquatic > Marine > Coastal | place: USA: Alaska | collected 2017-05-06
AAGCCAAGCTAAATCGCATCGATTTACGCCAATTACCACTGGTGACCATAGACGGTGAAGACGCTCGGGATTTTGATGATGCTGTTTTCTGTGAGCCACTGGATAATGGTGGTTGGCAATTATGGGTAGCGATCGCGGACGTCAGTCATTACGTGCGCCCCGGTACCGCACTGGATAGCGAGGCGCAAAACCGTGGTAACTCGGTATATTTCCCCGAGCAGGTCATCCCCATGTTGCCGGAAGTATTGTCCAACGGTTTGTGCTCTTTGAATCCTCAGGTTGACAGGCTATGTCTGGTCTGCGAAATGACCATTAATAAGCAGGGCGATCTGCAGGAGCATCAATTCTATGAGGCAGTGATGAACTCCAAAGCGCGGTTAACCTACACTAAAGTATGGAATATCCTGCAGGGTGACGTCGAGCTGCAAAAACGTTATGCCCCGCAGGTACCTCACCTGAAAAGTCTGCAAGACATGTACCGTACATTAAAGCGCAGACGTAACCAACGTGGGGCCATCGAATTTGAAACCCAAGAATGCAAATTTATATTCAACGCCCAGCGTAAAATAGACCATATTGTGCCCGTTACGCGTAACGATGCTCATAAACTCATCGAAGAATGCATGATTTTGGCTAATGTTTCTGCCGCCAAAACGCTGACCAAACATAAAGCCGAGGCCCTGTATCGCATCCATGCTGAGCCTGATGCTGATCGCTTGGGTGCCTTTTTGGCTTACTTGGCCGAGGTAGGTATCAGCCACAAAATTGGTAAAGATGCCACACCGCAAGATTTCACTGAGGTGGTTGAGAAAATTCAAGGGCGAGCAGATCAGGAGCTGATCCAGACCATGCTGCTGCGTTCGATGAAGCAAGCAGTTTACAACCATGAGAATATAGGTCACTTTGGGCTGGCACTTGATGCCTATGCGCATTTCACCTCACCCATTCGCCGTTACCCGGATCTTGTGGTGCATCGTGCGCTAAAGGCAGTCATCGACAAACAAAACCAACGTAAAAGCCATACCGGTGGCAAAGCTTATTCGGCAGAAGAAGTCGAGGCGTTGGGCGAGCAATGTTCAATGACCGAACGCCGGGCTGATGATGCCACCCGCGATGTCGCGGACTGGTTAAAATGTGAATTTATGCTTGATCATGTGGGGGATACTTTCGAAGGGGTCATCGCCTCAGTCACCAATTTTGGCTTTTTCGTGCGTATTACCGAGTTTCATATCGATGGCTTAGTACATATTACCGCACTGGATAATGACTATTACCGTTACGACGAGGTGAAGCAGCACCTGATTGGCGACAGTAGCGGTGTGGTTTATCGTTTAGGTGATCCATTGGAAGTAAAAGTTGCAGGGGTAAACCTAGATGAGCGGAAAATTGATTTTGTGCTAGCTGCACCGCCAGCTGCAGGCAAACGAGCAACGGCAAAAAAACCAGCAGCTAAAAAACGCACTCGCAACAAGAAACCTGCCAGTGTTGATGGTGCGAGCGACAAACCTGTACGGAGTAAAGCTGCACCAAGTAAAACAGCCGACGATCAAAAGCCTGCCAGCAAGCCAAGCAGTAAATCCCCCAGCAGAAGGAAAAAATAAGCATGGCTCAACATGAATGGTTATATGGTATTCATGCCCTGGAAGCAGTGATCGAACGAGAGCCTGAACGTTTGATCGAATTGTATATTCTTAAAGGACGGGACGACAAACCCATTAGTGATATTGTCACTCAGGCCAGAAAATTTGGTATAGCCGTGCAGTTTTGTCAGCGCAAAGCGCTGGATGACAAAGTCAATGGCGAGCAACATCAGGGCATAGTTGCTAAAGCCAGGCCTGGTAAACAGTTTGATGAAAGTGATTTGGATAGGATTATCCAGGGCAGTAAAATGCCCTTTTTGTTGATCCTCGATGGAGTCACAGACCCTCATAATTTAGGAGCATGTTTACGTACAGCCGATGCTGCCGGCATAGACGCCATAGTGGTGCCCAAAGATAATTCTGCCACACTCACCCCTGTGGTGAGAAAAGTCGCCAGCGGCGCGGCAGATTTGGTGCCCTTGGTACAGGTAACCAACCTTGCCCGTACCTTGCGCGAATTACAGGATGCGGGGGTGTGGATAATAGGCACCGCAGGTGAAGCGACCCAGAGTCTTTATGACTGTAAAATGCGTGGGCCTATCGCTCTGGTAATGGGGGCGGAAGGCAAGGGGATGCGCCGTTTAACACGGGAGCATTGTGACGAACTGATAAAACTGCCTATGGCTGGTTCTGTTACCAGCTTAAATGTGTCGGTGGCCACAGGCGTCTGTCTATATGAGATTGTCCGCCAGCGGGCGGTCAAATAAATATTTATACCGATGCTCCCTAAGCTTATGCCCCATCCAGTCAATTTTAGCTTCTCACTAATGGAGTTGAAGGGCTGGTAGGGTAATTTTGAAAGCACCTTACCATCTCTTCTGATCTGGGTAATTACTTGCGGTTCAAGCTGAGGAGCTGTGTATGGCCAAGTGTTTATCGTGAAAATAGATCAGTCCATGTAAACAAGACGCTGTTCTAATGAACAGCGAAAGTTAGCGCTATTAGATGGTGGTAATCGACTTATATTTACGCTCAGCAATTGGCTGGTATAAGTACAGGATTTTCTCTGTGACAACTGATTAATAGCTTATTAATCAGTTGTATGCATAGCATCATAATGAAATGTTCCACTTTTCAACCCCTTGATTAGCTCATCGGGGGGTAGGGCTTTACTTATCAAGAATCCTTGTCCTGCATCAATATTCAAATCACAAAGACAGCGCAGTTGTTCTATAGTCTCAATACCTTCGGCCACGGTTTTCAGATGGAAACTACGGGCAAGGACTGCAACCGCAGTGAGTACCCCTATATTATGCTGACCATCGTCAATGTCATTAATAAAACTGCGGTCAATTTTCAGTATATCGATGGGAAAATGTTTCAAGTAACTGAGCGACGAATAACCGCTTCCGAAGTGGTCTACCGCAATGGATATGCCGATTTTCTTTAGTTTTTGTAGTACCTCAATATTTTGCTCGACATCGGCCAGCAATACACTCTCCGTCAACTCCAGAACCAACGATTCTGGGGGTAATTCGGTTTCCCTAAGAATTTCTGCAATTAATTCTGAAAAGTTAATTTCTCTTATTTGCGTATTAGAGATATTTACCGCTATGCGTTGCACTTTGATGTTGGCTAACTGCCATTCTCGCAGTTGCCGGCAGGCCTTACGCAACACAATTTCACCGATCTGTACTACGGCTCCCAATTCCTCAGCAAGGTAGATAAAGTCATCGGGCATAATAAAGCCCCGTGAGGGGTGATGCCAGCGAACCAAGGCTTCAACTTCATTGACCACACCACTTTTGAGGTCGATAATAGGCTGATAATGTAGTTCAAATTGGTCTAATTTAATCGCTTTGTATAGTTCATTCTCCATTGATAGACGTTCCAGGCTGAGGCGGTCCATGCTGGGATCGTAGAACTGAAAATTATTGCAGCCGGCTTTTTTTGCATGATACATGGCTGTATCTGCATGTTTGAGTAATAATTCAACGCTGTCTCCGTGTGTCGGTGCCAGCGAGATACCGATACTTGGGGTGACGATCAGTTCATGTCCGTTGAGCGACATAGGTCTACCCAGCCTCGCCAAGATTCTTTGAGCGACAACTATAACTTCATCACGATGGTTAATATGACTAATCACCACAGTAAATTCGTCGCCACCCAGACGTGATACTGAAATATCAGCCACCCTGGATCTGTCTGGCGACTTGCGGTCACTGGCGCGCACGGACTCCACCAACCTTACGCCAACTTCGCACAATAATAGATCACCGATGGAATGGCCAAGGGTATCGTTAATACGTTTGAAGTTATCCATATCGATAAACAGTAAGGCTAATTGTTGTGAGCGACGATTTGCCACTTCTAACATTACCTCTAGCTCCTCAGTAAATTGTCGGCGATTGGGCAAGGAGGTTAAATTATCGAAATAGGCGAGATAACGCATATGTTTATCTGCCTCCTTTCGTTCGGAAATATCTTGCCCAATAATGACTAAGGAAAGATTTTCTTCGTGGGCGAAGGCATAGAGATGTAAATATGCGTGATAATATGAGCCGTTTTTGCGCTTAATTTCGAGCTCAAGGTCTACTTGCTTAGATGTGCCATTCCATAACGGCTCAAGGTATTCAACAAATTCTACCGGGGAGATGCCACTTATTAGATCGTAAATTGTTAAACCGTAAAATTCATCGGCATCGTAACCGAGATTAACGCGGGCGCTGAGGTTAACATCTTGAAATGTAAGATTTTCTTTTTCAAGAATATATATTTCATTGGACGAGTTTTCGATCACCCCAGCCAGACCTGAAATCATTAATGCGGCTTTGTGTTGCTTGGCGATGGCATCACTGGCACGTAATACATAGCGCAATTTATAGGCAAGCACCGCCCAATTGATTGGTTTGCTGATAAAGTCGCTCGCACCTGTATCGTAGGCACGTTGAACGGCTGAAACATCGTTGGTGCCAGTGGTCATAATAACCGGAGTGCGATGACCTGAATCACTGGCTCGGATTTCGGTGCACACTTCAAAGCCGTTTTTACGGGGCATTTCTATATCCAGCAATACAACATCGGGCTGGCAGCGGTGAAAAGCCTCCATCGCTATTACACCATCGGCTGCTTCTTCCACTCGAAATCCTTCGGCTTGCAAAATCTCTCGCATAACAATGAGCGTCGATGGTGTGTCATCGACTATTAATACAAGGTGATCCCGTTTCTCACCGAATTGATTTAGCATGCCTGACTCCCTTTATATGTTCGTCGTAAAGTATTGTTGGTGGTCTGATATATTTGTTGCAACTCGTCGACCATACTACTTGCCGCACTATGGTGACCACTTCTGCCTAAGGTCTCTATTTCATTACACAGCAGCGCCAGGCGTTTGGCTCCAACGTTGTAGCTACTGGACTTCAATGCATGGGCGGCTTTATATAACTGAGCGGTGTTGTGTCCTGCGTCAACTATCGCCTGCATATAGGGAGGGGTTTCTTGCAGATAGCTATCGACGATACGTTGCATCACTTTGTTACTGCCGGTTTTATCCTGAGTGTTAAATTGAGCAAGCACTGCGGTGTCTAGTAATAGTACAGCCTCTTTTAACTGTGCTGATTTGAGAGGTAGATGCTGCGCCAGGTTGTGTTTTTCGTCTGTTTGCTGACGACTACCATGTTCGTCCCGTTTGTGGTCGGCTGGGGCGAGATGGGGAGGAAGGGCTAAGTCAGGCGTCCATTTAGCAATCATGTAACGAAGCTGTGCCTGAGTGAAAGGCTTACTAAGATAGTCATCCATCTCAGCCATAAGACATTTTTCCCGAACACCGATAACTGCATTGGCCGTTAGCGCGATTATTGGTATCTTACGTCCCCGTCCCTGGCTGCGTTCAAATACCCTTATTGCCGCAGTGGCCTTGAAACCATCCATGCCGGGCATTTGACAATCCATCAATATCAGATCATAGCCGCCTTGTTTAAATGCATCAAAAGCCATGTGGCCGTTTTCAACGAAGGTCGAACGGCAACCCATTTTATCCATCATGGCGCGGGCGACTTCCTGATTCACCTTGACATCTTCCGCTAAGAGCACATTGGCATAGAGTTTAGGGATCACTGAGGTGGACTTAGCAGGTTCGTCTAGGGAGGGTACTTCTGGTGTCTGTTGATAAAACAGTGTCAACAGGCTCTCAAACAAATCTGCTTGGCTAACGGGTTTAAATAAACGATTAAGTATACCCGTCTGAGGCACGTCCTGTTCTGCGTCGATATCTGACATCGAACTTAACATCACCATTTTAATGTGCTTCAAACTTTCATCTGCTTGTATTTTTTGCGCCAGCTGCAGGCCATCCACGGAGGTTGTAGGGTAATCAATCACAATCAGATCATAATGTTTACCCAGACGAGCAGAATTACGCAGCTCTTTGATACACTCGCCTCCTGCAATTTGATGGCATAGCATGCCCCAGGCTGTCAGCTGACATTGAATCATTTCCCCGTCGCTTTTCAGGTCGTCGACGATCAATCCCCGCAATCCCAGTAAACTATTCTCGATAGTCAAAAATTGACTTTCGTTAAGTTCTTTCGCCGCCAGATTTAGTGTAAACGAAAAAGTCGAACCCTCGCCCTGCATGCTGTCGACGTTTATCTCGCTCCCCATGAGTTCTATCAGACGTTTACTAATCGTAAGTCCTAAACCCGTGCCCCCATAATTTCGGGTAGTGGAGCTGTCGGCCTGGGTAAAAGAATCAAATATATGCTCCAGCTTGTGCTCGTCAATTCCGATGCCAGTGTCGCTGACTGCGAAACGGATCCTGGCCCTGTCGTCATCCTGGCACTTTTCTACATCAACGCGCAGTTCCACCAGACCCTGGGAAGTAAATTTGATAGCGTTGCTAATTAAATTAGACAAAATTTGTCGTAAGCGCAGCACATCGCCTTCTACCAACAGGAAGCAATCCGGTGACAGACAACAGGTAATTTCAATTTCTCGTTTGTGAGCCTCACCGGTGAAGGTATAAACCAGATCTTCGACAAACTGATGAAGATTAAAGTGGCTATAATTCAGTTCCAGCTTGCCGGCTTCGACCTTGGATAAGTCTAAAATTTCGCTCAGCAGGTTTAGCAGATCTTTGCCCGAGTCGATAATTACCTTTAAAAAGCGTTGTTGGTCGGCATCCAGCGTGGTGCTATCCAGTATGTCTGCCATACCTAATATACCATTTAGTGGCGTGCGGATTTCATGGCTCATGGTGGCCAAAAACTGGCCTTTTGCCCTGTTTGCCTCTTCAGCGTAAAGCTGTTCTTGTTCGGCTTTAATTACCAGGTTTTTCAGTAGCTGATTTTTTGCAAATAACTCCTTGGTACGTAAAGTGACTTTTTGTTCCAACACGGTGCGTTGCTCATTCACTTCCTGTTGATACAATTTCAGATGGACGGCCATCTTGTTAAAATTATTAGTCAGCGTAGCGATTTCGTCTGTGGATGTCACCCTGACCTCTTGTTCGAAGTCCCCTTCGGCAACCCGTCTGGTAGCCGCCACAACCGCAAGCAGCGGCGATGTGATCTGTCGGGTAACCAGCAAGGTTAGTATTCCCCCCAGTAGCACGACTATTAGGGTGACTGATGCAACGGACAGAGCAAACCTATAAATGTTCTTTTGCAGATTAGCCTGACTTAAGGAGAGCTGGATAAAGCCGATAACAGGAGGGGATAAAGGCTGTGCTATTGTTTGCTCGTTTGTATCCTCCAGTGTGGCTAATAAGCCCAGCACGGGTACCTGTATAACGGTGTATTCGCCTTGGTTAATGTTGATGTTGTATATACTTTCATACGCTTGATTTTGTGGGGGAAAAGGCTGAATATTTATATGTTCTGATAGCGCTATTCCCTCTTTGGTGCTGGTTTGCATTAGCACTCTATGCTGCTTGTCTGTAATTTGCGCCCTCACAACACTTTGACTGGCCAACAGATGCTTGCCTATTTGCTGCAATTCATTGGTGCTTTCGGTATAAATGGCGTACTCGCTGTTGAGTGCAGTCAGTTTAGCGATTTCCATACCGCGCACAGTCAACTCCAGGTGGGCGTTAAGTGACTTTTGGTAGATTGCATAACCTGCCAGTACAGCAGCGGTCAGTAAAATAAGGCTGACAGTGAGCAGGTTAAGCTTGAAAGCTAGGTTTATTCCCCGCTTTAATGAGGGTGCCTGATTGGCTTTATTTGAAGACATGAGAGGCCGTCTTTATTATTTGGTCTGGTATGGGAAAATTGCAATGTCGAACCGTTTTCAAATTCAAACTGAAGGTTGTTTGCCTGGGCCGTTGTGGAGGCAGCTGGCTGGCCTGTTCACCACTAAGTAATTTTATCGCAAGTTCTCCACTTTGAACGCCGAGGTCGCTGGCATTCCAACCCAGTGCATACAAAGCACCGGCCTTTACCCACGCAGATGACATGCCGACCATGGGTATGCGCTGTCTAAATGCGGCCAGTAAAACTGCCCTAGCGGTTTGACGGGTGTATATCTGCGCGTCGGGAATACCCCATAATATATCGACTTCGCGTAACAAATTTGTCAGTGCACCAGGTAGATCCTTCATTTCTATTACTTCCTGAGCGATAATTTTCAGACCCAGGCTGGGGGCTGTTTGTTGGGCCCGTTCCACCATCTTAAAGCTAGTGGGTGTGCTGTAGAGCACTCCAACTCGGCGTACCGAAGGCGCGATATGCTGCATCCACTCGAGTTGCGCTTTCACCCCGTAAACCACCACCACCCCTGTGGCATTAGGCAACTCGGTAATATCAGTTTCCTGTGCCGCTATGCCCAGCACCATGGGTATTTTATCGAAAACCTTTGAAATTCTATCTGCAGCCTCGAAATCAAGGGCAAAAATTAGCGATGGTGGCGGTCCGCCCGGCAACATGTCAGGCATTATTTCTAACGTGCTCAGAGATAATTTGTGAAACTGTATGTCGGGGTCTTGTGCCTTAAGGTAGCTTACGAAACTCGTAATAGTAGCCCTGTTGCTGCTGCAATCTTTGCTACACACTATCAGCACATCAGCGGCATATGCCGCTGAGCTTAGAGCATAGTAAAGCAGCAATATTACCATTACCATTACCTTACTTGACTGTGACTCCATGTCGATTTCTTATAACTCCATTAAAACTGATAGGTAGCGCGGAGCAGAAATTCTCTGCCATTCTGGCTGATCACTGCTTGTGTGTGTTCGGTACTACCGGGGTGTTCGACTTTCACATCAAACAGGTTGTAAAAACTCGCCGCTAGGCTGATACCTGGTATGAGTCTATTGCTAGACAGGGTAAGATTAGTCAACAGATAAGCGTTGGCGTCGATGCTCTGTTGGGTTTTACGCTGACTCAGGTAGAGCAATTCCAGCCCAGCGTGAAGGCGCTCGGAAAATAACGGAGCGATAAGCTTAGCTTTGGCCATATGCCTCGGTGAATTCGTCAGCACCTCTGCGGTTTGATTGTTTTTGGTTACCTGATAGGCATAGCTAAACTCGCTACGAATATTCTTACCGAAGCGGGTTTCCAGTCCCAACTCGACGCCTTGGGCGTCAATGGAGTCGGTGTTGGTGTAAACGAACAACAGGTCATTAGGATCTTGTATATAGGAAATCAGATCATTAATAAGGTTGCTATACACAGAGGCGGTAATTAAGGTATTGCTCGGCAGGTAATGTTCAATCACCAGTTCGTAGGAGCGAATTTTTTCTGGCTTTAATTCTAGGGCTGGCTTGGTGGTGGAATAACCATCGTGGTAATATAACTCAAAGATATTCGGTGCGCGAAACGCATCACCAGCCAGGAATTTTATTGCGGTTTGAGCCTGGGGGCTTAAAATAATAGCAAAGCGCGGGCTTAAATGGCTACCACAGCTGTTGTACTTGTCATAACGCAGGCCAAGATTCAGGGTGAGTGTTTCATTCACATTGATCTCATCTTGTACATACAGACTGAAAACTTCAGAATCACGATGATCATCAAGATAAATTTCTTCGTCGAAATTCCCCTGATCCTGTCTGCTGTTATTGCGATACTCCATCCCACTTATTAAACGCTGAGACCCGCTAATAGGATGACTAATTTGTGATTCCAGCACCCACCAATCGTTACTTGCGGTGTCTTTATTGAGCACCACATATGAGCCGTCACCCTCATCCGAATAATCATAAGCGTAATTGCCAAAATGCTCGAACTGTCCATAGCTAAAGTGGTTTGACCATTGAGTGCCAAAGTCAAAAGTATGCTGGTAACTCATGCCCAGCTGCAATTTTTCGTCGCGAGTGAAAGTGCGTGGATCATTAAATACCGTGCCGTAGGATGCTGTGGGAATGTCTTTTGTTACCTGGTAGTAGGCGGCATCCATACTGAAACCACCATACTCAAGCTTGGCAAAAAGGTTGCGCGAGTCGGTTCCGTCGTGATTTTCATAAATGCCATCATTACTTGCTGGATCGTCAAATTCGGAGAAATAGGGGCGTACTTCACCATCACTCTTAGTGGCACTAGCTGATACAAGGATTTCCAGGCCATTTTGAAAACGGGAACCGGCGGTGGCTCGGCCAATCCTAGTACTTTGACTGCCTATTTCGAGGGAGATTTCGCTACCGCGGTAGTCACGGCCACTTTTGGTGGTGATATTAATCACTCCAAAAAAGGCTGACGAGCCGTATAAGGAAGAGCCTGGGCCTCGGACAATTTCGATTCGGTTAATCAAATCAATATCCAAACCCATGTCACCGTTTAGCCCAAAACTGTCGTAAAGCGTATCGTTCATCCGGCGGCCGTCGATCAGCAACAACAAGCGGGTATTGTAGTCGCCGGGCTGTCCGAACCCGCGCACACCGGCATAGCTATAGTTGCGGTCGTTGACGACATAAAAACCCCGCACGCTCTGCAAAATATCGCTTAAAGTGGTATAGCCATACAGGGCGATCTCTTTAGCCGTAATGATACTGACCGAAGCGGGTGCCTGGGTGACCTTCTGTTCGTGTTTTGATGCGGCAAAGACTGAGGGTATATCGTCGATTAAAAAGTTAAAATTGTCAGCTGAGCCATTATCATTAGTTTCAAATGCTATTTGATTGTTTGATTGGGCAAATGTTGTCAGTGAAAAAAATAAAATCAAGCTACCAAAAAAAACATTCATAACATTGATAAGGTTCTCCTGTCCCATAATGATCATCCTGACCCGCCGAACAATGGCTACATTTCACTACACTACACTAAATAAATGATTAAACGAGTTAATTTATTCGCACGTATTAACTATTTTAAAATTAAATAGTTAATACGTGCTGGATGAAGCGGACGGGGGGACGAGTCGTTTTATGTAAAAGACGTAAACGCTGCGTAAGCCCTATCCCGCTTATTTTTGGACAGCTATAGAGCGGATTTAACTCCCACATTGGATTCATGGATTTGTTTTTTGTGGTTGATAATGCACTGACTATTTTCATTCTGCTGCCTGGCTCACAGCTTTGATTAATATGTTTAGGGTTATATACCCCGGTGACATCAAAATACTGAGATTAGCGAAAATTAAAATCTTCAAAGACGAGGATTTTGTGTTGTGGCGCGGCTTTCCTATGTCTTATCGTATTTTTTCTGTTCAATTATTTAAATGAGCTACGGCATTGTTAACAGTCTGAATATGATAGACCTTGCTAATTACGCTTTTTTTCATACCTTGGGTCCAACTAATAAGCCGTTTATGCCCCCATAGTGAAACTTGAGTCATTTTTTCATAACCATGAGTGAGACGAATAGTAATAACCTGGGTTGCGTTACCTTGTCGTCAGATGGAACTGGTGTAAATGTCAATAACCTGGAAATATCAACTGATACAATAAGTTAATTCAAGGTCGTAGACTTTGGCGGCTACATTCTCTGTGCTGCAATTAATGATGACCCATGTGTTTGATCACCAGGTACACGTTGCCGGTTTATGCTTTGACCATTGCGATGTGGCTTTTTATTTTGTAGGTAAAAGTGAAACCATCGAAACAACAGAATACTCAGTGCTGGGATAGGGTTATGCCCAAAGTGACAAATTATCTTGCCTGGTGATTATTATTAGATTATTGCCGTTTATGATGACAACAGTGACAACCGGGTGTTATTAAACAAAACTGAACCACAAAGGATTGACCTGGAGGCTAACTACATTATTACTATTTAATCGATACCCAGTAGCCAAGGGGTTACCAAATAGCCACGCTGTGCTGTTTGCCCGATAACCTCCCGCTTAGTGCTAATCAAGCAAAAAACACCTGCCTGCGTTGCATTTAAGTCTTTTTTACCTATTAAAACCCCTAATTCTTTGTAATCACCCATGCAAATAGAATCATTGGGTGTTCTATCATTTAATACCCAACATTCTGTTTTTGGTAACTAATAAAGTAAATTTATCCGCCCACAAAACTATTAAGGCAAGAGATTTGGTTTTTTTGCAAATTGGGCTATCGTCGCCGGGTATATTCTGTTAGTATTTCGCGCCCTTTTCTCTGGGGTATGTATAAAAAAGCGGCGTAAAAACTACTTTTTACAGATAAACGACTCGTGAGAGTCTTAATTAATAGCGGAGCACTAACATGATCCAAATGCAAACTAACCTGGATGTGGCCGATAACTCGGGTGCTCGCAGGGTTCAGTGTATTAAGGTTCTTGGTGGCTCGCATCGCCGTTATGCACATATTGGCGACATCATTAAAGTTACCGTTAAAGAAGCGATTCCTCGCGGTAAAGTTAAAAAAGGTGATGTGCTAACTGCAGTGGTGGTGCGTACTAGAAAAGGCGTTCGTCGTTCAGATGGGTCTTCGATCCGTTTTGATAGCAACGCGGCTGTTTTGCTTAATGCAAACAAGCAACCGATTGGTACGCGTATCTTTGGCCCGGTCACTCGTGAGCTTCGTGTTAAT
>Ga0307488_10003845_pt1 | contig 12524 bp, 8 predicted proteins | sample SB02metaG_FD_202248 | JGI IMG/M metagenome (GOLD analysis project Ga0307488, IMG submission 202248) | Sea-ice brine microbial communities from Beaufort Sea near Barrow, Alaska, United States - SB 0.2 | ecosystem: Environmental > Aquatic > Marine > Coastal | place: USA: Alaska | collected 2017-05-06
TGAATTCCTTTGAGGCTCTCTAAAAAGTGAGACAAGGGCTCTAATACTCGGTGTAAAGAGATACGTTCATTGCTCATAATCTGCATTTGCTGACGGAAACGACCGTTACGGCGTTCCATCGGCGCAGGAAAAGGACCGAGTAAAGTAACGGCCGTGGTATCGGCTTGAGTTTCATTTATTGCAAGTAAGTTACCTTGCCAATATTGATTGAGCCAGCTCTGGACAAATTCTCGCGCTTGGTTTTGTACGCGTTCAGCCAGATGCTTTTCGCTGCATTCGGTTCTTAATAGCGCCATATAGCTGTAAGGAGGTAATTGGATGTGCTTACGTTCTTGCAATAGACTGTCGGCTAAGCCGTGGTAGCCACCTTCTAATAATAAGTTTAATTGTGGATGATCGGCGTACAAGGTTTGAATCCAAACTTCCCCAGGTTTATCCCCACGCCCTGCACGTCCGGCTACTTGCAAAATCAACTGCGCAGTTTTTTCTAACCCGCGAAAATCTGCACTAAAAAGTCCAGAGTCTGCATCTAGAATCACTACCATGGTGACATCAGGGAAGTGATGACCTTTGGCTAGCATTTGGGTGCCGACTAAAATGCACGGCTCGCCTTTATGAATCTGATCAAATAAATTATCAAAAGCATCCTTAGTGCGAACGGTATCGCGATCAACCCGCTTAATATCACTGCCAGGAAATAGCGTGTGTAAGTTCTCTTCAATGCGCTCAGTGCCTTGGCCTAGTGCTTCAATCTGCATACTATTACAGTTAGGGCACAAACGCGGAATACCGACTTGGTTGTCGCAGTGATGGCAATGCATATGCGGTGGATATTGATGCATGGTCATGCGCGCATCACAGTGAATACATTCTGCCATCCAGCCACAATCTCTACAGGCTAGTGTGGGTGCAAAGCCCCGACGGTTGATAAAAATCATCACCTGCTGGCCCGCCGTTAAGTGCTGCTTGATCTTATCCACAACAGGTATGGCGAGACCAAGCTCTAAAGGCTGATGCAAAATGCTGTGTAATTTTAGTTTTGGTGGCTTGGCATTACCGGCTCGGATGGTTAATTTATGATGGCTATAACGCCGACTATAGGCGTTATATAAGGTTTCTAGTGCAGGAGTGGCTGAGCCCAATACAATCGGCAATGACTCTTTGTGCGCGCGCTTGATGGCAAAATCACGGGCGTTATAACGAAGGCCATCTTGTTGCTTAAAAGAACCGTCGTGTTCTTCATCGATAATGATTAAGCCTAGGCTTGGCAGCGGGGTAAAAATAGCTGAACGGGTGCCGATTAGAATTTTTGCTTGGTCTTGATTACACTGATGCCAAGCGATTAGGCGTTCTCTATCGTTGAGGTTCGAGTGCATCATCACTACGGGCACATTAAAACGTGCTTGAAAGCGACGCAATGTTTGTGGGGTTAGACCAATCTCGGGCACCAGTACTAGCGCTTGTTTACCTTGGGCAATGACCTTGGCGATTAGCTGTAAATAGACTTCGGTCTTGCCACTGCCAGTAATACCATCGAGCAATGCGACGTGAAACCTTCCTACTGTTTGGCCTAGCTGCACGGAAATTTTATCAACCGCAGAAGCTTGTTCACTGTTAAGAGTCAGCGCCGGTTCTATTTCTGAAAAGAATGCAGGACCGGAGTGGGGAACAGGCAGCTGCTGGAAAGGTTCAATTAACCCAAAACTGGCGAGTCGATCTAGCTGAGCTTTCGCAAAACCTTGTTGGGTAAGATCTTTATGACGCCAATGAGGCTGTTGCTGAAAAAGATGCCATAAGGCTAATTGTTTTTTGCCAGTTATAGAGCGGCCTATCTCAATCGACTCAGATTCAGTAAAAAGTGCGCGCCAGTGTGGCTCCGCAATATCACTGATCTGCCCACCTTTACGTAATAATACCGGAATCGCTAGATCGAGAACCTCCCCAAGCGGGTGGTGATAATAATTGCTTAGCCATTCACATAGCTCAAGTATGTTAGGACTTACTAACGACTGAGAGTCCAAGGATTCGGTGATCGGCTTGAGTTTATTCACAGGTACATCAGTATCAGTCACAATCGCGAGGATAAACCCGATTAATTGTTGACGACCAAAAGGAACTCTTACCCGACCGCCGACTTCATAGGTTGCGGCGGCCGTATTAGTTAATGGCAAATAATCAAATTGTCGGCGCAAAGGCACAGGCAGGGCAATACGAAGATAGTATGTGTCAGTCATGACGGTTAGTTTACAGGGTTTGTGGATAAAATCCGATGGAAAGTACTTGTTAGAATTCTTTCCTCTGGTATGATTCTCGACCCAAATCGTCAGCTTAAACAATTCTTTAAACGAGAAGTCTTTTTGTTGGCACTTTCGTGCGGTACTCCAGTGTAAGAATCTCACTGCTGGAGAGAGCGGCACTCTTGATATAATTAGGTGACTTATGAAAGCTGGTATCCACCCAGAATACAGCGAACTATCGGCAACTTGTACTTGCGGTAATACGTTCACAACTAAATCAACTCGTTCAGGTACTATTCACCTAGACGTATGTTCTTCTTGCCATCCTTTTTATACTGGTAAGCAGAAGACTGTTGATACTGGCGGTCGTATTGACAAATTCCAGAAGCGTTTCGGTGGCTTTAAGAAGTAAAATTCTTGCACTGAATGCAAAGAACGCGCTCAGGTCATCCTCAGCGCGTTTTTTTTGTCCTGCTTCTCAGCCTCTTAAGATCTTGTGGAAACATTATGAACATTAAAGAAATTGCTATTACCAGCAATCTGCGTAAAAAAATTCAAAAAGCGGTAAAAAATACCAGCATTATCTTTGAAGATGAAAATGGTGATATTGTAGTTAACGTGACGGCGTATACAGAAAACACTTCGCATACTGGGCGCTATCCTTTAGAAGATATTCTAGGTGAAGACGCTTTAGATTATGATGCAGAATTCTGGATTTTTAACTAACAGCCGGATATTGTAAAGAATAATCCCCTGCCCTTATAAGCTTAGAGTTGATAACCGCAATAGTTAAGCGATGCTAGATTACTAACGGTCTAGCGTGCTCAAACCGTGAAAAAACATCTTTTACCAACGTCAATTGATCATATTTGCTGTGAAAAATCACATGCTCTGGTGCATTGATGACAGCCAAAGACACATTGCCGACGATAACTGTTTCGCCCTCCTCTCACCAGCGATCGGGTAAAAACTCTGTGCTGGTGAAAAACCAAACATCTGTGATTGTCGTGGCAGCATGTGGAACCAAACCTTATCATCAAGGTGCAATCCTTCGGTTTTTTAAATTATTTAGCTTGGATAACCCAATGGTGCCGCCGACATGATCGCAGTGGCAGTGAGCTAATAATATCTTAATGATAGACTCCCCCCATCGGATCGGCTTGAGTGATGATGCGTTTGACTTTGCCACTAGGATCAACCACCGCAGCGTGTTTAGTTTCTTCGTAAATGATGACGCTGCAATTTTGCTAAAAAAGTGTAACGGGGACAATGGCAACTTGTAATGGCATGGAGTGCTCCTTTATAACAAGTCGCCTAGGATAAGGCCCGAAGCCTAAAATGAAATCAGCTTAGGTGTTTTACCGATGAACTGCGGCATGGTCATACCGACGTTAGCATTCACGTAGGTCGGATCGGCAATCGTGTAGCGTTTACCGTTCAATTCCCAGCTGTCGCCTTTCACGGGGCTACTAAATTCAACTGCGGTTGCTATGTGACCAGGAAAATCGACAATAACCACATCCAGCGTTAACAATGATTGCGCCAACCAAGCAAACAACGCTGCTCTATCTTCACAATCAGAATAGGGGTAGTACAGTGTTTCTAAAGGAAATAAATAGTTTTCTTGTCGGAATTGATCTTCGTCTGTTTTATATTTAAAAGCGGTTTGCACAAAACGTAATAAACGATTAACCGCCTCGGTTTCAGTTTGACTTTCAATGATAGGCTTTAGCTGAGTGAGTAAGCTGTAAGCGGTCTCTTGCGGCATGCCTGCAGTAAAATAATTTTTTAATTCTAATTGAGGAAACGTTTTAAAATAATTGACCATGTCTTTTGGAAAACTGACGCTAATGTCGAATTTTTCACCGTTATAACTAAAAGAAAAATTTCGTTTTTCTTGGTGTTTATTAGCGATAAATTTATTCGGCTCAGAAAAATCTAAGTTGCGCTGACCATTAATATGCTTACCGCCATAAGTAAATACTTTGCCTGGTTTCATTTCTTTTTCGTTTAATGATACGGAATAGTAACGTTGATTACCTAGCGTAAAATAGGTGGTGCTGAAGAGCTGCTGCTGGGAAGGCATTAATAAAAACACTTGCTCGTTGTAAGCAATGCGCGCATTAAAACCTGCTTTAACTAATAAGAACCAAGACGTCAGTTGGCGACTGCTTTGATTACGCTGATTTGAACCTTGTAGTTCGCGCGCGAATTGATCAAATAATAAGGCGGTTCCCCAAGCATTTAACTGTAAATTTTTTGCAGTTTCTGACAGTTGGATAACAATTTTTTTATAGGGTTGAGTTGCAAGTTGCTGCCAGTAGCTCGCAATCGATTTATTGCTAATACGACGTCTAAAATCTTGTTTGAAATTTTTATTATATGCAATATTTATTTGTTCACCAAAAAAATCAAACTTGGCAGATTGTAAATTAAAATCTCTTTTAACATTTATGGTAGGTATGACGACCGGAGATTTAACTGTAGGAATAGGTTTTATAAGAACAGGTTTTATTATTTCTTTTTTAATATTTTCAATATCGAGCTTTTCAGTATCCGTATCTTTTATAGTTATGATGGGTGTCGAGATAGGAACTTCTAAAGGTTTAGGTGCAGGGTCCCGTGTAATCGTTTTTTCAACATCGACTTCTTGCCATTTTTTATTTAGGAAACCGATAAAAGCTTTATCATCCTCATCTAGGTAATTTTGGAACTCAGTTTGAGTTTTTTTTTGCCATTGCTCATATTCAGAATCTGCCGCTAGGCTGTAAATATTCATAAATAAAGCGCTACATGCGATGCTTGATAATATAATTTTGCGACGTAACAGTCTGTTCATGGCAGAACCTTTGAATAAGTACTGATAGTAAAACTAAAAGCAAAAAAAACCGACACTAGGTCGGTTCATTTAATAAACAATTACTAATTGTCCATGTTTACAATTTCAGCCGCTAACTCATCTTGAGCTTTACCCGCTTGAAATTTCTGCCATAACGCACGATCGTTCTTCATAGAAGTTTTAAGTGCATTTTCAGCTAGTTTATTTACTGTTTCAGGGCTCAATCCTACTAACACAACAATGCCACCTGTTGGCGTCGGCATTTGACGGAAAATACGAGAACCGATCAGCGTTTCTTTAGTAACTTGCTTTGTGACCGAAGTATTTACCTGGTCAACTGTTTCGCTATCGCCAGCGCCGGTTGTTTCAGAATATTGTTTGATCATGTTCTGAACTTCCACTTGCATGGTTTGAGCTAATTCAACACGAGCAGCAGTAGCAGCCATTTGTTTCATGAAGTTAGCGCCAGCGCCAGACTTGTCAGCATACCCTACGGCGGAAAGGTCAATATCATCAACGGGTGCTCCACAAACCCATTCAGGTGCAGGCTGGTTGGAGCCATCGGCAAATACACAGCTTGCAACAGGTTGCAGTGGCGTGGCGCTACAAGCGACTAAAAATGTTGCGGCACCGACAACGAATAACGAATAAAGTTTCATCTTTTTTTCCTTAAAAATTAATAAATGAAGGTACTTTTTAATTTAATTAAAGTGAGCATAGCTTAAGGCTGAATAAATTACTACACTCACCAGTAGGTATAAGGTGACAATTCAAAGGAAGTTTTTAAGGTGAGTAATAAGGCCGTGAAAGCAAGAGTTTGGGATCTATATTATGATGGGTAACGTTATGAGTATTCTGTCTGAGTGGCACTTCATTAAATATATTATTTAGCATTAAAAAGCCGCATTAGAAATTATTCTAATGCGGCTTTTGCGTTGTCTAAAGGCTTTGAATTAAAGCGCTTAATATAAACATTAAAACAAACGACGTACTTTAATAGTGCCTTCGATAGTCTGAATCTTATCAAGTGCTAATTCACTAGCACCGGCATTAACATCAATAACTACATAACCTATGTTATCAAAGGTTTGTAGGTATTGGCCGGAAATGTTGATGTCATTTTCAGCAAGAATGGCATTAATGGCATTCATGATGCCCGGTTTGTTTTGGTGAACATGCAAGATACGGTGCTGATCAGGGTGAGCAGGCAGTGTAACTTCTGGGAAGTTAACCGCAGAAATAGTCGTACCATTATCACTGTATTTACCGAGCTTCTCAGCAACTTCTAAACCTATATTAGCCTGCGCCTCTATAGTAGAGCCGCCAACGTGAGGCGTAAGAATGACATTATCGAATTCACGCAATGGCGTAATGAACTCTTCGTTATTTGAACGCGGCTCAACTGGGAATACGTCGACAGCAGCACCTAATAGCTTCTTACTGCGAACTGCCTCAGCCAAAGCATCGATATCAACCACCGTGCCGCGAGATGCGTTCATCATAATAGAACCTTGTTTCATCTGAGCGAATTGCTCAGGTCCCATCATCCATTTTGTCGATGCAGTTTCCGGAACGTGCAAAGATATCACGTCAGACATGCTTAGTAGCTCTTCCATCGAAGCAACCTGAGTTGCGTTACCAAGAGGAAGTTTAGTCACCACGTCATAAAAGAATACTTTCATACCCATAGATTCAGCTATTACAGAAAGCTGAGTACCAATACTGCCGTAACCGACGATGCCTAAAATCTTACCGCGAATTTCAAAAGAATTAACGGCTGACTTCATCCATTCGCCACGATGACACTGAGCATTTTTTTCAGGGACGCCGCGCATCAACAAGATAGCTTGGGCTATCGACAGTTCTGCCACTGAGCGGGTATTCGAAAAAGGTGCGTTGAATACACAAATACCACGTTCAGTGGCTGCTTTTAAGTCAACCTGGTTAGTGCCGATGCAGAAGCAACCAACGGCAATCAACTTCTCAGCCGCATCAAAAACGTCAGCGGTTAACTGGGTACGCGAACGGATACCCACGAAGTGTGCGTCTTTAATGCGCTGTTTTAATTGGTCTTCAGGCAAGGCCGACTTAACATAGTCGATGTTGCTATAACCAGCAGCTGTCAATGCGTCTACAGCGCTCTGATGTACGCCTTCAAGAAGTAGAAACTTGATTTTGCTTTTATCGAGTGAAGTCTGGCTCATAGAAGATACCTATATGTGAATATAAAAACCGCGTCAACCTTTGACTGTTTGGTTGGTTTTTACTTAACCAAGTTTTCATCAAAGGCTCTGAAAAATAAGGCGCGTATGCTAACATATGCGGTAATTAAAGTGTTCCCCTTTGATGGGGGCGAATGATGAAAAGTTTGCAGTTTTAAGGTGAATCTTATACGCATTGGTACGTTTGTTCGTCTTAAGCGTCTTATATTGACACGAATACCTGTGAATACGCATAACTTAAGCGGATATTTAGATGACACAGTCTCAGACTTCTTTAAGCCAAACCGAGTTAGAAAACCAACTGAAAACCATTGTTGGTGAAGATAAAGTAAAAACTGATGTTGTTTCGTTAGAAACCTTCGGTAAGGATTGGACTAAGATCTATCAGCCCAACCCTTCTGCCATCGTTTTTCCTAAAACTACAGAGCAAGTTCAAGCCATTGTTAAGTTTGCCAATAAACACCAAGTCGCTCTAGTGCCTTCAGGCGGCCGAACTGGCTTAAGTGCTGGTGCAGTAGCAGCAAATGGTGAAGTGGTTGTGTCGTTTGATAACATGAACAGTCTCTCTGGTTTTAATGCTATGGATAAAACGGTTCGGTGTGGCGCGGGGGTTATTACTGAGCAGTTACAGAATTACGCAGAAGAGCAGGGGTTATTTTATCCCGTCGACTTTTCATCGGCAGGTTCCAGCCAAATCGGTGGCAATATCGGTACCAACGCCGGTGGCATTAAAGTGATTCGTTATGGCATGACCCGAGATTGGGTAGCAGGCTTAACGGTGGTCACTGGCAAGGGTGATATTCTTGAGTTGAATAAAGATCTCGTGAAAAACAATACCGGTTATGACATGCGTCAGCTATTTATTGGCGGTGAAGGAACGCTAGGATTTATTACCGAAGCGACGATGCGCCTGACTCGCCCTGCGAAGAATCTTACCGTCCTAGTTTTAGGTGTACCAGAGTTTGAAGCCATTATGAGTGTGCTGAATACTTTCCAGACCAATATTGACTTGACTGCGTTTGAATTTTTTTCAGATAAAGCAATGCATAAAGTGGTCGCACGTGGTGATGTGCCTGCACCGTTTGCAACGGAAGTGGAATATTATGCGTTATTAGAATTCGAAGCAGAAACCGCAGGTCACATCGAGCAAGCGATGGAGCTGTTTGAGAAGTGTATGGAAGAAGGCTGGGTATTGGATGGAGTAATGAGCCAGTCTGAAACTCAAGCAAAAAATCTATGGCGCTTACGTGAAGATATTTCCGAAACTATTGCTGAATGGACGCCGTATAAAAACGATCTGTCTGTTGTTGTGTCTAAAGTGCCCCCCTTTTTAAATGAAATTGAAGCCGTTGTGACTCGTGAATATCCAGATTTTGAAATCATCTGGTTTGGTCATATTGGTGATGGCAACTTGCATTTAAATATTTTGAAGCCAGACCACCTAGCAAAAGAAATTTTCTTTGAGCAATGCGCAAAAGTATCAACGTGGGTTTTTGAGATTGTTGAAAAGTACCAGGGTTCAGTTTCCGCTGAGCACGGTGTAGGTATGACAAAAAAAGCATATCTTAAATATACTCGCAGTGAAGATGAAATTAATTATATGCGTGCAATTAAAGCGGTATTTGATCCCAATAATATTATGAACCCAGGCAAGTTAATTGATATGGTATAAGTTGATTAAATTGAGTAGGTCTTGAACTTTTTCTAGACCTACTCAATTATTGTTGGAGTCTGCATTATAAATAACAACCTGATTGCGGCCATTATGTTTCGCTTGATACATAGCTTGGTCTGCAGCCTTAGTTAAACCTTCTAGATCAACTAGGTCTTTATTCCACATGGCAATGCCTATGGAAATTGTGGCTGGATGATTCAGCAGCTTAGTTATTTCTTCTTGGTAGCATGTTCTTACTTTTTCAGCTCGTTGAATCGCAACCTCGCGACTGACTTCTGGCATTAAAATAACAAATTCTTCGCCACCAAAACGGCAAACTATATCTGAGCTACGACATTGATCCAACATTATCTGAGAAAAGCTAATTAAGACCTTGTCACCGAAGCTGTGACCAAGTTCGTCATTTATTTTCTTGAAATAATCAATGTCCAATAATAAAAGCGCCATAGAATTTTTATTACGTTTGGCTTTTATTATTTCTTTATTCGCAACTTCATTAAAATAACGGCGATTAAATAATTGGGTTAATGGGTCTTGTGTTGCTTGCTCCCAGAGTGTTGATTGCAATAACGTAATCTCATTAATTTTAGATTTCAATAAGCCATTAGATTGTTCTAGTTGATGTTCTAATTCTTTCTGTTTTGTTATGTCAATCGACATGCCAATTAAACCGTTGACATTGCCATCATCATCGAAAAGTGGGGCTTTAACAGTCCAATAATAAGATATACCGTCATTAGTAATAAATTTTTCAACGCCTTCAACGACTTTTTTTGTTTTATAAAGATCAATATCAAGGCGTTCAAATTCTGTACCATTGATGTCTCCGAGTAAATCAATGGGTGTTTTCCCATTAATCTCGGAGAAAGAACGCTGGAAAAGATCCTCTGTCATTTTATTTGTGTACGTAAAGCAGTGTTTGTCATCTCGGATATAAATGTAAGCAGCAACATTGTCTAGGACCATATTTAATTTTAGTTCACTGAGACGGATTCTTTTCTCAATCGCTTTGTATTCGCTAATGTCAGTGGATATACCAAACAAACCAACAACTTTATTATTGTCACCAATTAATGGTTTTTTTACTGACAAAAACGTTCGATAAGAATTTTCATTTGAAACGAAATTCACTTCTTCCTGTTCAATATCCGTACCTTGTTCAATAACAATAGAGTCGCTTACATTACGGATATATTCAGATGTCTCGGTATCAAAAAAATCGCTATCTGGGTGGCCAATAATTTCCTCACTTGTGCGTGAAAACAAATCACAAACCATTTGATTCGCGTAAGAATAATTGTAATGACTATCTTTGCAATAGACGTAGGCACCTAAATTATCCAGAATTCCAAGTAAATGCCTGCTGGGCATGTTAAAACTGTACTTTTCTTGCAGGTAAACCAATAGATTTTTATTTCTTACTTCGCCAATTGCAAGAATAATACGGCGTCCTAAAACGAATTCGCTGTTAAAAAATGTGAGATCCTGCGCAAGAAGTTTTCGGGTCGAATGAGTAAGCTGTTTAAAAAAATCACTATTCGTCAGCGAAGCTGCTGGTATTTGTAATAACTCAGAGCATAAAGAATTGTTGTATAGTATAGAAAAACTATCGACATCAATCAGTAGCGCTGGCTGCGGGCTCTCTTTTATGAACTGTATCATTATAGAATGATTGATCGATTGCTGGTGCATGTGCTTAACAACTTCAACTGTAGTTTTATAAGTTTTAATAGCACAAGTATAGTCAAACCATGACACTTTGCATTTTTAGTATACTCATATTTTTTAGGACTTTACGATAGTGGAAATTACCTTAGATCAACAACTTTTCCCTCATATATTGGGGAAAATCATTTGTGTTGGGCGAAATTACCCAGCGCATGCAAAAGAGCTCAATAACCCTATACCAACGTCTCCCATCTTGTTTATTAAACCGGCCTCAAGCGCTGTCCCTTTTGCTCCTAATTTCTCTATTCCTCAACAACAAGGTCGTGTTCATCACGAGCTTGAAATTGCAATACTCATAAGCAAAGCATTGTGCCATGCCGATACTGAAGAAGTTACTAAAAGCATCGCAGGTATTGGTCTAGGGCTGGATTTGACGTTGCGTGATATACAGGATCAGTTGAAGGAAAAAGGCCACCCGTGGGAACGCGCTAAAAGCTTTGATGGTGCGTGCCCATTAACAGGATTTGTCTCAGTTAGTGCGGTCAGTTTTCTTGACTGGTACGCCTTAGAATTAATGTTGATAAAAAATGGGGAGATGCGCCAGCAGGGTAGCAGCGCTAATATGTTGTTTCCAATCTTGCCTTTGATTGCTCACATAAGTAAACATTTTAGCTTGCAACCTGGTGATGTAATTTTAACGGGGACACCCGCAGGTGTCGGGCCGCTTAGCGTTGGTGATTCTTTATCGTGTAAGTTGTCGCTGGGGCATAGCGTTTTATTGACCCAAGATACGATGGTCCTATAGTCAACCGCGATAGCTAAATCCGATAGCGTAACGCAATGTTCTGAGCCTAGTTATGCTTGTTCTTTCATTGCCATAATATGTTTCACTTGGCGATCGATTAGTTTTTCGGCGTTATCCGGTAACGCCTTTAACCAGCGAGTATCATGTTTGCTAGCATTTAAATCCATCAAGCTCGGTCCTGGTTGCCAGAGAATTTGCTGCGGATCATTTAATTGATCTATTAAGTCTTGGCTTACCAATATCTGCATCTCCTTACTCTGCATGGCAAGCTGAGCGGTCCAATGCACTGTGTCCCCAATCAAGCTAAATTGTATTTGTTGATTCATTTTTAGCGGCGCGATGAGCACCGGTCCCCAGTGAGCCGATATTTTAAATTTAAGCTGCTGTAGTTGATTATCGTTACGCTGTAATGCTTCCACTAGACCTAAAAACAACTGGGCGGCATATAAACAATGGCTGGCATCGCGAGGGTCTTTATCGGGATAGCCAAAGATAATTAGAATACCATCGCTCATGTAGCGGTCTATTGTACCGTTATAAATCTTGGCAGCGTGAGAAAGCAGTTGATGATAATGACTAAAAGTAGCGCTAAGTTGGCTTGCTGGCAGCCTTTGCTGCAACTCTTTTAGCCCCTGTATCTCAATAAATAGCAGAGCACTATGGTGGTAGGTGAGGGATTCTGATCGCGATAAGTTGGGACTAGCCATAAAGCTATCGAAGGATTTTTTAATCGCGATTTTTTTCTGCTTTTGTCTAACTAAGCTGTTAATGGCATTGTTCAAGGCTTGGTCGTTTTTGCTATTTGCACTTTTATTAATGATCGACAGTGAATTGTTACCATGTAAGTTTGCTAGGGCTTGAATTTGCTGCTGATTCGCACGTAATAAGTACTCCCCCCAGTAATAGGCTAATAACCCTACAATAAGACTCAACAGACAACTTGCAAGCAATAACAAAGCGGCATTACGTTGGCTAATGTCGTAGGCTTGGCTCATATTAATAGCGACACGTAAGTGGCCAATCAATTGTTCGTTATCAGTGACAATCTGATTGAGCCAAAAAACATTATAGTCGCCTA
>Ga0307488_10003847_pt1 | contig 12523 bp, 21 predicted proteins | sample SB02metaG_FD_202248 | JGI IMG/M metagenome (GOLD analysis project Ga0307488, IMG submission 202248) | Sea-ice brine microbial communities from Beaufort Sea near Barrow, Alaska, United States - SB 0.2 | ecosystem: Environmental > Aquatic > Marine > Coastal | place: USA: Alaska | collected...
CACCCTCCGCACCCCCAGCGCCCGCACCCCCCATCACCACGCTCACGCCCGTCCCAAACACGCTATGCGCCAGCTCCGAAGTTGCCGCGAGCTGCGAGGGTGATCCGAGGTAGTTAGCCCCCCGCCCCGCCCCCGGCTTGGGAGCCGTCCTCGCCTTATGCTATGGCCTCATAAACAACGCACGCTGCGTCATAGGATGCCACTTAATTCCGGGGTTTGAATGTGTTGGATGAGAGAGCCAGATAAACAATGCTCGCCATGTCACAGGGTGCCACATAGCTTTTAACAAACGAGGGGATGGGATTCAAATGTGCGGATGACGTGGTGAGCAGTGTTACGTCACAGGGTGCCTCTTGACTTCAAAACAGAGGATAGGGTTTGGATGCGCTGAAGGCGTGCTGACTCGTGGATGCCATGGAGTGGCGAGCATGTTTAGCTTGAACCCTGCCTTTTTCGGCACGACTAAGTCCGCCACTATCACGTCCGCCGACGGCTCCCGCTTTCTCTTCTTGGCCAGTTTTGCCTCCGCCTTCTCTCGCTTGACTCTTTGCTTTTCTAACTTGGCCTCCTCCTTGGCCCGCCTCTTCTCCTCCTTCACTCGCCTCTTCTCCTCCTTGTCTATCTTCGGAGGCTTGCCTTCACTTCGCTTCGCCTCCTCCGAGAAGTGACAAGCAAAAATCACACGCCACGTCATCGACACGCAATTCGACCCCCGGGCTTTCGAGTTACATAGCATCCTGTGATACGGCGAGCAGGATCTGGCAGGCCCTACCTCGGAGTCCGCCAATAGCTTCAACCGCATCGCCAGCGGCTCCTCGTCCTCGCCCCCATAATTTGCTGCCGTCGCCGCCGCCCCAGCCGCCTCATCCTCGTTCGCCGCATCCTCGTCTACGACCACCTCACGGTCCGCCTTGGGCCTCCACACGAACAGCGTAGTCGCCGCCCCGCACCCCTTGACCCCGCGGAACTCGAGACCGGGCGGCCGTTCCGCCTCCGGCGGTACCCGCGGGTCAGGCCTCGTGTCCGGCGCGTCGGGGGCGGCTTCTGTCCAGAGGGCCATTGAGAACAAGCACTCGATCCGAGATCAGAATCGTCGGCATGACTCACCTTCAGGGTGCATGCTCATATTCACGGACGACGCGCGGAGGAGAAGGAGATTTACCGTCGGTCGAGTGCTTGTTCTCAACACCCCCCCTGCCTGACGGGGGCGGGGGTGGGCCCTCCAGCCACCGCACTGTCTCTGCGCCGTTATCGAGTTGCATCTCCTCCGACACGTCGTCCAGTAGGTACCTCACCATGTTGTAGTGGTGCAAGTTGAATCTGAAAGCAAAATTTGAAGGCGGTTTATCATATTATAGTTTCAAGCGCATAGTTCCAGGCGCTTTCGACGTGGGTTTGATAGGGTCAATCTGCACCGCCTTACCGTGTGCGAGCCGCCCTCGGGGTTGTAAGCTTCCACCAAGCCGTCGTACCACGCGTCGTCCAACTCCCAGTATATCTGCAGGTAGCGGCCAATCGCGTGGTCTCCCTTTGGGGCGGCGGCGAATGCCTCAGCGGCGGCGCCGGCGGCGGCCACCGTGCCGTAGGGCAACCCATATATTGCTCGTTACGTCACAGGATGCTTCTTGACAGAAAAAACGAGGGTTTAAAACGTAATGATGACAAATGATGGTTCAAAATGGGTCGGATGACGTGGCGAGTATTATCTGGCAGGCCCTTACCGCAGCGTGGGAGGTGGACGGGTCGAAGCCTGAGGGCACGCGCGCGGGGCGGCGGCACGGCGGCAGCAGCATCCACCGCCGGCTGGCCACCGCGCACCGCTCCTCCCGCTCCGCCACCGCCTTGGCGATCTCCGCCGCCGCCTCGTCAATCTCCGCCTTGATCCGCCGCTCCTCAGGGGCTTACACTCGTTCACTTTTCAGCTCAACTTAAGCGCTTTGCGTGGGATGGGGGGTGCATGTAGGGGTTGTTTTAGGGATGTTTAGCAGGCGTCAGGGGCTACGTAGGGGGTGTTCCGGGGGATCCACAGGGTACTTAGGGTGTGTTTTGTGTCAGAAACGGCTCAGGTTGAGCTGAAAAGTGCACGAGTGTAAGCCCCTGCCGCTCCTCCTCGATCTCCGCCAGCTTCACCCCGATCCGCCCGCTGCGCTTCCGGTCCAGCGTGTCGTACGCCTCCTTGGCCAACGCACGCTTCTGCAACTCCTCACGCCGCGGAGCAAAGTCTTCCAATTAATGGTTTTCCCACCTTAATGTGAGTACCTCAGAGGTGTTCAGTGGGACGTCTCATGTCTCATGTGTGGGTTCCAGTAGTGAGGAACAAACGGCTTGAAGTTACGCTAAAAGTAATATTGTATATTTGGGTCAGGCCCTGCCGCGCCGCCACTGCGCGCTCCGCCCGCACGCGCTTCTCCTCCGCCGCCAAATGCGACGGCATGTGCATCCCCATGAGGTACTCGAACAGCTCCTTTTCCTTTTTGCTCCCCGACTTCTCAAAGCTCGCCACAAACACCGAGGTTTCCTCGAGCCCGACGCAGACGGTGCCCCAGCCCGGTTCGGCGAAGCCCAGCCCCCCCTTGCCCTTGGGCTTGTCCCAACGGTAGAGGCGAAGGTCGTCGCCACACACATAGTACGCGCGGTGCTCGGCGTCGGTCCCGATGGACTCGCCGTGGCACTCCGGGTGCCCGTGGGTGTCGTCGTCCGCCTCCACCTAGGGGCTTACACTCGTCCGCGTTTCGGCTCAACGTAAGCACGTTCTTTGGATCAAGGAGTACATTTAGGGGTTGTTCAGGGGGTGCTTGTCAGGTGCTAGGGCACAGTAGGGGATTTTCAGGATGTACTTTGTGTCAGAAACGGCTCAGGTTGAGCTGAAAAGTGGACGAGTGTAAGCCCCTGCCTCCACCGCCGCCATGGCAAGCAACTCATCCAGGCACTCCTCTGCCTCCAGCCGGTTCTCGCACAGCACGTACATGAGGTCCAGCCGCTGCGACGGCGTCAGGTCGAACAGCGTGCGGCCCTCCGCCAGCGGGTGCCCGCGCATCACCGTCTCCGGGCCATACTCCGGGCCAGGGCCCACTGCAGCTCCCTCCTCTCCCTCCTCCGCTGCGGCTCCCTCCTCCCCCTCGACTGCGGGGCCCTCCTGTGCGTCAGTCCCCACCTCCGCGCCGACCCCGTCTACTCCCTCCACCGCGGCTCCGACTTCTCCCTCCTTCGCGGCTCCGTCTGCTGCCTCCTCCGCGGCTCCATCCTCTCCTTCCCCGGCGGCTCCGTCGTCTCCCTCCTCCGCGGGAGCACCTCCAAGGGGAATCACTTGGCCCGGAATCTAGGGCCAGGCAAGTATTGCTCGTCACATAAAAAAATGCCGTTTGACGCAATACACGAGGGTTCAAAATGTGTCGGACGACGTGGCGAGCAATATCTGCCAGGCCGTACCGGAATCACCTTCTCCGGGAATTCCTCCTCGTAGTAGTCGCTCTCCTCCGCAATCTCCTCAACCTTTTTGAACAAGCGCGCCTCCCAGTCGTTGGTCGCCAGCTTCTCTTTGTGCTTCTTCTCCTCCAGGATGCGGAGCAGGATCTGGGGTGGGGGGGGTAGAAGAGGTGAAGGGCTTAGATAGGGGAGATGGGGAACGCGAAAGAGGCGGAGGCGGAGGAGGAGGAGGAGGAGAAGTAGGAGATGGATGGGGGAGGAGGAAAAGGAGGAGGAGGAGGAGGAGGAAGCCCAGAGCCTTGAGATTGATGAACAGGAGATAGGGGAGGCGGAGGAGGAGGCGAAGGAGGAGGAGGAGGCCGCGGAGATACCGAGCCTTAGCAGGGTGCCTACTATGCGTCCCACGTGGTTGGTGCTTGTTGTGACACCCGCAGGGGTTGAGATCCTCTGCTAACCCTAGAGATTCGGGTGGGTTCGGGTCGCGCTACGGCGGAAAGTAGTGGCGGCAGCGCGTGGGGAGGGTGTGACCGCACGACGATGACATGGGCGGTCGGCACCCTCGGCCGAAGCGAGCGAGGCGGGGGCGGGGCGGGGCGTGCGTTGCCGGCGTATTTACTCAGGATTAGGTGGGTCACTTTGCAGCATTGTCGTGGGCCAGCCGTGTGGCATACCTCTATGATAACCACCTCATCCGTCGGGTCCAGCAAGCTCCTCTCTGCGGTGAGAAGGGGGCAGGGCAGGGTCAGCCATAGAGCACCCTGCGTATAACGTACGCCGGCACACCTCAGCGCAAGTAAATGTTAACCGCTGACTCGAGCGTCTGCATCGCAAAAGCGAAAAGTCCAGTCTCGTCACACGCTCGCGGGCGATCGCCACGAGAACGGCGCGGCAAACGCCAGACGCACGCGCGCGATCGCTGCGGCGCGATGTCAATGCGCGGGTTTGCGGCCGCAGCTAGCAATATCCAAGACCAGGCGCGCGTTTCCCCGCATCCTCGTCAACCCCCCGAACGACCACGTCACGGCCGGGAAGAGCCCGCACTGCCAGAAGGACAGTGAAGTCAATTGGCGGGATAGAGTGGCCCACGCACGTGCACTCACACCTTCCACCCAACCCTTGTAAAACCACTCACCAGATGCGAAGCGCAATCACACCAGACAGACAGGTTACGCGCAATGCAAAAGAGAGGCGCGTGGTGAGGCGGCAACCGCACGCACCCAACTGGTCGCCCGTAAATTCGGGCAAGCGCAGCACGGCGCGAAACGTGTAGCAGAAGGAGGACAGGGCATAGAACTTCCAGTCGGACCGCAGCTCCATCGTCGCCTTCTTCACATCGTCCGGCAGATCCACCACCCCGAAGGTGCTTGAGCCGTTCTCGAGGCGGGGGTAGCCCCGCAGGCCCGCCATCCGCCCAGCCATCCGCGACCGGGACGAGCAGCGCCGGGATTGCGGCTTCTGGTTTGATGGGAGCAGGACTGGGATGTGGGAAAGCTGTGGTCATTCTTGGACTGGTTTTGTGTGGTCTTGGTACAGCGTGTACCGGTACAATAATGGAGACTCGGTACGCGCAACCCCCTCCTCGGCAGAACGGGAAATGTGGGCAAAATTGCTTTTGACTCTGTTGATCCAAGCTTTGTTGAGTCAGCTTCAATCCGGATGGGCCGCCCACATCGGACTCGGGCTGTCTTGGCACGTTGGCTGAAGCCGACAGTGCCGTCAGAATGCAGGTGGCATGCCTCGCTAGCAGCCCACCTTCGACGGCGGCGGCGGCGGCAGCTGTGGGGGCGGGGGCGGGGGGTTGCTCCGGCCGCAGATTGATCCATCAGCATCGGTGTTGGCACACCACGGGTGCTCAGCCGCGTTGTCGGACAGCGGCGGCGGCGGCGGAGCCTCCGGCGGCGGCTCTGCGGGCGTCGGCAGGGTCGGCATCGAGGCGATTGCAATTGGGGCGGAGTAGCGGCGGCGGCGGCGCAAGGCGGGGCGCCACGCTGGTCAGAAGCGCGGGGAAACGAAACTGGGAACCTCGAGGAGAGCATCTCAACGGCGCGGAAAGTCATACGGCTGCGAATCTTATGGCGGAGGCGCTGCTGAAGCAGGGCCCGGCGTCGCTCGCGGGCGACAGCGACGGCGGCAGGGCCTTGCACTCGTTTCCTCGGTGGCAGCACAGCTCATCAGCCAGCTGTCATAGCCAGAGAGCCGTGGATTTGTCCTTGAATTCACTCGAGTTGTCGTAGTATTCTGCTTTGATGTTGCCTCAGTTGTTGAGACGGCTCAGGAAGTCGTGAAGTTGAGACGTTGAGGTGGCTCGGGACGTCGGCCCTGGGCAATGGCACCATCGTGGGGGGCGAGCACGGCCCCGCGCTGGTGGCGTTCACGGGGGGCACGGCGTTCAACGGCATCGTGACCGACCTGATGCAGCTGACCAGCCGCGTCACGCACGTGCTGCCCGTGTCCGACGACGGCGGCAGCACGGCGGAGATCATCCGTGTCCTGGGCAGGGGCTTACACTCCTCCACTTTTCTGCTCAACCTGGGCCGTATTTTATCACTGACACCGCACCGCGTATCCCACGAAACGTGCTCAAGTTGAGCCGAAAAATGGAGGAGTATTTTGCCCATGGTGGTTGGCGGGCCGGCGGTGGGAGACCTGCGCTCGCGGTGTTTACGTTTGAGCGACGAGAGCACGCTGGAGGCAGGGGCTTACACTCGTCCACTTTTCAGCTCGACCTGAGCCGTTTCTGACACCAAGTACACCCTCCAACCCTGTAATAACCCATCATACTCCCTGAGCAACCCCTTTAGAGCCCCTAATTGCACCCCCTATTCCACAGAAAGCGCTTACGTTGAGCCGAAAAGTGGACGAGTGTAAGCCCCTGGCTGGAGGCGCGGGCCGTGAAGGAGCTCCTAGCGCACCGCCTCCACGCCACCGACAGCGGGGCGGCCAAGGCAGGGGCTTACACTCGTCCACTTTTAAGCTCAACCTGAGCCGGTTCTGACGCAGAATATACCCTAAACACCCCCTATTACCCCCTAACACCTCCTAATCACCCCCTGCACAACCCCTAAATGCAGCCCCTATCTCACAGAAAGCGCTTACGTTGAGCCGGAAAGTGTAATGAGTGAAAGCCCCTGGGCCAAGGCGGAGTGGTACCGCATCCAGGAGGGCGACCACGAGCTGTGGAATGGAATCAGCGAGCCCTACGCTGACATTATCCGTTCGTTCCTCATATTTTTCCACTCGCAGATCACCGCTGCAAAGACGCCGGTCAAGTTCGACTTTGTCAACGGGAGCGTGGGGAATTTCTTCTTCGCTGGCTCGCGGATGTTTTTCCGGTCGATGGAAGCGGCGATCTTCCTGTACTCGCGTGTCAGCCGCATCCCCACGGAGTCAATCGTGGTGCCCAACATCATGATAGAGGTAGGGGCTTACACTCGTACACGTTAGAGCTCAATTTGAGCAACTCCTGAACACATTCATGAGTTAAGTCGGGTTACACAGTGGGCAGAAGAGCTCAAGTTGAGCTGAAATCGGGACGAGTGTAAGCCCCTGGATAGAGGGTAACGTGCGGGTGGCGCTGGGGGCGGAGCTGGTCAACGGCAGGGGCTTACACTCGTTTGCGTTAGAGCTCAACTCCAGCAACTCCAGGACACATTCAGGGTTAAGTTGGGTTACACGGTGGACAGAAGCGCTCAAGTTGAGCAGGAATCGGAGCGAGTGTAAGGCCCTGGTCAACGGCGACACCATCCGGGGCCAGAACCAAATCTCGCACCCATCAGCGGACCCCAAGCTGTTCAGTAACTCGTTCAAGAAGGGCAAGAAGGGGCTGGGGGGCGCGGGCGGGAAGGCTGCGCTGGCGATGTCGTCGGACTTCTGGTTCCAGGTGCTGGAGTCCGGGCAGGTTCCTGACGTCCCCACACACGAGTTCTGGGGCGGGTTGCAAAAGTCCTCCGGGGGGCACGAGCGGTCGGGCCCAGTTCATTATGCGGAGATACGTCATCCACCACGTATCCTGATTACCTACACTTAATTACATGTACTTATTGCTTGAGCACCGCTCGTTGTATTTCGCTTGGCAGTGAGGTTCTATTGTTTACGGTTAACTTACAAGGGTATCTTATCCTAATCACTCCTGTGTTACACCCTTATTTCTTCACCGGAATGTCATTATGTGATGTGGCGAGCGTTTGTTGACTCAGCCCCTGACATGGCGAGCGTTTGGTTGGTCGACCCTATCGAGCGGGTGCGCGACGCAGTGTTGCAGGGGAACCTGTGGAGCGCGGGCGAGTTGATTCAGAGCCGGCTGTATGACTTAACAGTCAGGCCGCTGAGCGTGTGGGACATGGACAAGGTAGGCCGGCGCAGGTTGACCCTATGAAACCCAAGTTGAAACCGCCTGGAACGAAGCGCTTGAAACTATAGCGTGATATACTGCTTACAAGTTTTGCTTTCAAATTCATCTTGCGACACTTCAACACGGTCATCTCGGGGTACGACGACCTGTCCGCGCCCATCAAGCGCGTGTTCTACCTCTCCACCGAGGTGAGGCGGTGCAGGTCGACCCTATCAAACCTACGTTGAAAGCGTCTGGAACTAAGCGCTTGAAACTCAAACGTGATGAATTGCTTTCAAGTTTTGCTTTCAATTTCAACTTGCGCCGCTTCACCGAGGACCCCACCAACAGCGCCGTCGTGTATCCTAAGGCACGGCCCGGTATCTCCCGACCGTTTGCTCAAAGTGTACTCTCCACACCCTAGTAACCCGCTTATAACGCATAACGGAGATCAGTAACAACCTTTCCCGCCAGAAGCCTCTATTCGGTAGCACCGGGGCTTACCCCTCATTTCGATGATAACCACAATCAATTCGCAACTTACGTCTCCCTGCTCGGCTCAGTCGTTTTTCTTACCAACCACCCAGCCTGTCGATATCACCTACCCACTCGGCTTGGCGTCATTTTACTTACCAACCTTTTCACCGTTTGATATGACGTGGCCCTGCCAGTAGGTGAACCCCACCATACTGCGGCAGCTGGGGGTGTGTGACGGGGTCATCTACGGCATAGGCTTACACTCGTCCACTTCTCAGCTCAATTTGAGCCGTGTCTGACACAAGAAAACACCCTACACACCCTACACACCCTACACACCCCCTTAACACGGGCTACACAACCCCTACGCGCACCCCCTATCCCATACAAAGTGCTCAAGATGAGCTGAAAAGTGGACGTGTGTACGCCCCTGATCTACGGCATGGGCAGCCTGTACACCTCCATCGTGCCCAGCCTCATCCTCGAGGGTGTGGGTGAGGCCATAGCGGCGCGCAGCGGGCCCAAGGTGGGGCGGTGCAGGTTGACCCTATCAATCCCACGTTGAAACCGATTGGAAATAAGCGCTTGAAACTGAAGTGTGATACTCTGCTTTCAACCTCTGCTGTCAAATTCAAGTTACGCCGCTAGACCTCGGTGCTCATCATCAATGGCGGGTCGGACCGCGAGATAGGGAAGATGACGGCCAGCGAGTACGTCATGGTAGAGCAGTGCAGGTTGACCCCATTAAACCCAAGTTGAAAGCGTCTGGAACTAAGCGCTTGAAACTAAATCATATTTGGCTTCAAATTTGCTTTAACATTCAACTTGCGCCGCTACGTCATGGCGGTGTGCAACGCGTTGAATCGCGCCGCGGACCCGGACCCGAACCGACGGTGCAATTTCGCCGTGGGTGATTACATTTCTGCGGTGCTGGCACCCGAGGGTGGAGGGATCCCTCTGGACGTGGAGGAACTGGAGCGGCTCGGTATCACGCACGTGGTAGGGCGGTGCAGGAGGACCCTATCAAACCCACTTTGAAGGCGCCTGAAACTCAGCGCTGAAACTGAAATATGATGTACGGCTTTCAAACTTTCTTTCAAATTCAACTTGCGCTCCTACAACGTGGAAGTGGTGCCGGCGAAAGCCAACGATCGGGGGGCAGAGTACGACTCCGAGGTGGGTTGGTGCAAGTTGATACCATTGAAATTCGTGTTGAAAACGTTTGTTGGACGCGCCTGATTTCAGCGCTTGAAATCAAAACTTCGGTAATTGCTTTCAAGGTGTGCTTTCGGTTTCAACTTGCGCCGCTACTTCGAGGCGCTGATCCACGCGCTGGCCGGGTGTATTCTCCCGAAGACGGGGGAGCAGTATTTCAGCGCGAAATTGGAGGCATTTTGATAGTTCGCGGGAAGGGTGGTTCATCACGAAGACGGGGGTGGAGTCTTTCAAGATGGGTTTAGGGTGTCAGCGGAGACGGGGGCGTTGTGATCGTTAGCCGAGGAGTGTTCCATCACCAAGAAGGGGTTGGCTGTTGTGGTTGGTTGTTGTGGTTGATTATCGGGTCTTCGGATAAATATATATAAATTACAAATCTGGCCGTCAATGGGATTCCTCGTGAACGGAAGGTGCCTCGACTAGCCGCGCCACAATGTGTACTGGTAATCGCCGCGCCATCCACCGCATAATACACCGGTGCTCGCCGCGTCATCCAACGCATAGTGTACTGGTGCTCGCCGCGTCATCCACCACATAGCGCACCAGTGCTCGCCACGTCATACACTACATAGTGCACTGATGCTCGCCACGTCATCCACCACACCGTGCACCAGTGCTCGCCACGTCACCCACCACACAGCGCACCAGTGCTCGCCACGTCATCCACCACACAGTGCACCGGCGCTCGCCGTGTCCTCCGACTCACGCGACATTGGCGTACTCGACGAAGTCGCACATCCCGAGCCCCTTGTCAGACCCCTTGCGGTCGCCCACCGCCGTGTCCTTCTCCCAGGGCCGCGCACCGGTTCCCCTCTCAGGTTAAACTCAGTGTCGGGTCTGGTATCGAAGCATGGTATCGAATCCTGTTCGACCAATCAGAACTGTCCATTTCACAATCCAGCCGACCGACGCGCCGAGAGTCCGACCGCGTCGCGATCGTTGAGTGAACAGACCCTCGAGTTCGAGGAGATAAGCTTGACTAGTCACGCCGACACTGAGTTTAAGCTAAAAAGGGAACGACACAGTGTAAGGGCCTGACTTTTTCCCGACGCTCAAGATGAGCTGAAAAGGTAGCAGCGAGCGTAAGGGCCTACCTTCTCCCCGACGCAGGACTCCTCGGCGGCGGGGCGCGAGTAGCACAGCCCGGTGCTGCTCTGTGCGGCATCGAAGAACTCCACAAGCGAGGGACGGTCACAAATTGTCCGCCACGTCATCCAGTGCATTTTGAACCTCGATTCCTGGCTCAAATTGACCCAACAATGACGTGGCAAGCAACATGTACACTGGTACACTATGAGCAAACAGTCTGAATGATACCGGGCCAGTCTGAATAATGATACTGGGCCTTAGTACATAGACACACTAAGAGCACGCAGTCTGCCGGTCAACGTCGGTCGAGTGCCTATTCTCACTACCACCCGACGGAGGAGGAGAAGAAGATTCGACATCGTTCGAGTGCTTGTTCTCAATGACCCCTGTGTTAGGATGAGTCGAAGGAGGAGGAGGATATCCAACGTCGGTCGAGAGCTTGTTGCCAGGCCCTACCATGAGCTGCACGCTGAGGTCCACCGCGCCCCGCCCGTTGGCCTTCGTCGCCGAGTCTAGCATCGTCAGCGCGTGCTCGATCGCGGCCAGGCACGCAAAGTCGAGGTAGCTCAACAAATCGGAAGAGGTGCCGCCGTTGCCGACAACGGAGCCGAGTTTCAGGGCCAACTAAACTCTGCTCGTGCTCACCACATCATACGTCGTTCGACACATCATAGGATCTCTGCCGACTCACAAGACGAGGGTCTAAAGTGCAGAGTACAACGTGGCGGATTTGTTGAACACTCCAGGCAAAGGGTGTGGTTACTCAGAGTTGGGACCTGCTACGACGAGTGGACGTTTACCGGAATCTAGCATTGGTAGAAATTCGCAACTCTGATATTGCACTCTGCCCCACCGAGGAGGGTTGAGAAAGGCGCGATGTTCTTGAGGGAGTCGCTGTAGGGCGGGGCCGTGAGGCGCGGCAGGAAGGTCGCGAGGTCGCTGCCGCGCTTCAGGGGCTTACACTCGTCCACTTCTCAGCTCAACCTGAGCTGTTTGTGACAGAAAATCCACCCTAAACGACCCCTAATACCCCTTAACCCCTTCTAACTACCCCCCGGTCCACCTATAAACGCACCCCCTATCCCACAGAAAGCGCTTAGTTTCAGCTGAAAATTGAACGCGTGTAAGCCCCTGCCGCGCTTGCTGCACTTCGCGTCCTCCACGCCGGTGTCCAGGGGCTTACACTCGTTCCGATTTCAGCTCAACTTGAGGTCTTCTGTCCACGGTGTCACCCAACTTAACTCATAAATGTATCCTGGAGTTGCTCAAGTTGAGCTCCAACGTGAACGAGTGTAAGCCCCTGCCGGTGTCCACGCCGGCCTTGATGAAGGGGCGCAAATTCAACTTATAAACAAGATTTAGAGTTGGGTCATCGACTTTTAAATTTCAAGCGGTGAAATCAGGCGCCTCCGACATGGGTTTCATGTAGTTTCAGGTTGCACCGCCTCACCGCGATGAAGTTACGTTGAATGTAATCAAACTTTGTCACCGTGTCCCGCGCCTCCTTGTTCCGCAATGTAGGACCTGGCAGATATTGCCCCGCCATGTCATCGACACGCATTGTGAACCCTCGTTTACTGAGTTAACCAGCATCCTATGACGTGGCGAGAGCAATATTTGCCATGCCCATTGCCAACCACGTCATCGTCAGCTCGATACGCATTTTGAATACTCGTTTATTGAGTTAAATACCATCCCATGACGCGGCGAGCAATATCCGCCAGGCCCAACCGCAACGGGCCCGGGGGGTACCGCACGAAGCGGATAACTCGCGTGTCATTCGCGACGCAGCCGCGGATTATCCGCGTCTCGAGGTTGCACTCCTGGTAGTCCTCGACGTTGTAGCGGAAGTACAGCGCCAGCCAGGGGCTTACACTCGTTCACTTTTCAGCTCAACTTGAGCTGCGTCTGACGCTTAAAAACACCCTACACCCCCTAAACACCCCCTGACACCCCCTTAGCACGGGCTTCGCAACCCCTAAGCGC
>Ga0307488_10003848_pt1 | contig 12523 bp, 9 predicted proteins | sample SB02metaG_FD_202248 | JGI IMG/M metagenome (GOLD analysis project Ga0307488, IMG submission 202248) | Sea-ice brine microbial communities from Beaufort Sea near Barrow, Alaska, United States - SB 0.2 | ecosystem: Environmental > Aquatic > Marine > Coastal | place: USA: Alaska | collected 2017-05-06
GTAAGCCTTGGCTGTCCTAAGAATTTAGTCGACTCAGAACGTATTTTGACACAATTACGCACTGAAGGTTATGACGTAGTGCCTACCTATAACGATTCAGACTTAGTGATTGTGAATACGTGTGGATTTATTGATTCGGCAGTTCAAGAATCGCTAGATACTATCGGTGAAGCTTTGGCCGAAAATGGCAAAGTGATAGTCACAGGGTGCTTAGGCATTAAAGAAGACGAAATAAGGGAAGTACACCCCAATGTATTAGCGATCACCGGCCCCCATGCTTATGAAGAAGTGGTCAATCAAGTTCACCAACATTTACCTCAGCCTGAACATAATCCTTATTTGAATTTAGTACCGGATATTGGGATTAAACTTACTCCAAGGCACTATGCCTATTTGAAAATATCCGAAGGCTGTAATCACAGATGTACCTTTTGTATTATTCCTTCTATGCGTGGTGATTTAGTCAGTCGCCCTATTGGTAGCATTTTAGACGAAGCACAACGTTTGAAAAATGCAGGTGTAAAAGAGTTATTGGTCATTTCTCAAGACACCAGTGCTTATGGTGTAGATGTAAAAAACAAAACTGACTTTTGGAATGGCATGCCGGTCAAAACCGATATGAAATCACTGTGTGAAAAGCTGGGTGAAATGGGTATCTGGGTGCGTTTGCATTATGTGTATCCCTACCCTTCGGTAGATAAAATTATGCCCTTGATGGCTGAAGGTAAAATTTTGCCTTATTTAGATATTCCATTCCAACATGCCAGCCCACGTATTTTAAAACTGATGAAACGCCCCGCTGCGGCTGAACGCACTATGGATCGCATCAGAGCGTGGCGTGAGGTGTGCCCAGATATTGTTATTCGTTCGACCTTTATTGTGGGTTTCCCCGGTGAAACCGAAGAAGATTTTCAGATGTTGTTAGACTTTTTAGATGAAGCTCAACTTGACCGTGTAGGTTGTTTTAAATATTCAGATGTAGATGGCGCAAAAGCAAACGATTTACCTGATCCAGTTAGCGAAGACCTCAAGCAGCAGCGTTATAACCGCTTTATGGAAAAACAATCTGAAATTAGCACCGCTAAATTACAAGCTAAAATCGGTTTAGAATATCAAGTCCTTATTGACGAAGTAACACCAGAAGGCGCTGTGGGCCGTTGTTATGCGGATGCACCTGAGATTGATGGAAATGTACATTTAACTGACGAATTTGATGTAGAGCCCGGCGACATTATCTGGGCACAAATCATTCATAGTAACGAATACGATTTGTGGGCAGTAAAAGTGGACGACGACGACGACGTTGAAATAACCGAACAATTGTAAAAGGACTTAGCTATGTCTTCATCCGTTACCGACCTTGCCCAAGTCATCCAAATCGTGGTGGCACCTGTATTTATGTTGACGGGTATAGCTGGCTTTTTAAATGTTATGTCGGGGCGGTTAGGACGGATTGTTGATAGAGCGCGAATAATGGAACGCCGTGTAAATACAATTAAAAACCCAGAGTTTTTAGAACAATCAGAAAATGAATTAAAAAACTTATGGCGCAGGATCAAATTGATTAATCGCTCAATTGGCTTATGTACCGCCTCTGCTTTGTTTGTCTGCGCTGTAGTGGTGTTCTTGTTTTTGGGTGACTTATTGCTGTTTGACTTGAGTAAATTGATAGTCACACTGTTTGTCATTGCACTGTTTTTATTAATTTTTGCCTTACTGACTTTTTTAAAAGAAGTACAGCTAGCAACGCAAACCTTACAAATGGGTAAAGAAAAAATCTTTGATGAGTGACGCTATACCCATTGCATTTGACGCAGCAAAAACAAGCCTAATGTTGAGCTAACAATCGACATAAAAGTACTGCCAGCTATAATTGCCGCGGTTAAATGATAATCGCCACCTATACTTCTTACCATTGGATAGGCGGCAGCGGCAGTAGGTGCAGCAGTCATCATAAAGAGTACCCCAAGTTCCTCGCCCCTTAGCCCAAAATAAAAACCCAAACCCGTGGCCAAAAAAGGTATAAACACAATTTTACTGCTTATTGCCCAATACAATAAGCGAGAAGAACGAAACTCTTGCCAACGAATAGTCGCACCCACACATAATAATGCCAAGGGTAAGGTCATACTGGCGAGATAGTTACCGGTGTCTATCAGCAACCTAGGTAATTGAATAGGTAACAAGGCCACTATTATTGCTAACGAAATAGCTATCGCTAGAGGATTGGTAAACACGCTACGGGTTACCTCTTTTATGCTTGGCGTTTTTTCTTGGTGATAATACAAGGTTAGGATAGAAAATATATTTAATGGTACTACCAGCACAGCTAAATACATCGAAGCGATAGCCAAGGCCGACTCACCAAAAGCATTCACTGACAGCGCTAAACCTATGATCGCCATGTTTCCTCTACAGGCACCTTGCACAAAAGCCCCTCTGGCAAATTTATTTGCGATGCCATAAGCTATAAAATGGAAAATGATAAATGCAACAGTCATCACACTGGCAGCAAAAACGATCAAAAAAGTAGGAAAGTGATCGGTTAAATTAGTGGTAGCAATATTAACAAACAATAAGCAAGGTAACGTGAGGTTAAATACCAAGTCTGAGCCAGTCTTAGCAAACTCATCTGTTATCCAGCCTATTCGTTTTAACAAAATACCTAACCCAATGATTAGACTAATAGGAAGTGTTACATCTAAAGCATAAACTAACGAGTCAAACACAGCAGTTAATCCTGTTAATAACAGATAAAACTAGGCTAATCATCTTTTAATTTCTTATTTTGGCTACCTTCAATACTAAATTGATAGTAAATATCAATCGCGTTACTAACTCCACTTACCGCCTCAATATATAATCTCGGTATTAATTCATAGCGAATAGCTACTTCTGAAATAGAATCAAATACCCCTACTCCATAACGTAACTGAATCCCGGGAGCTATGGTGCCGCTTAACGATAATTGGGTACCGTCACCTTGGCCCGACGTATCTAGATTCACGTCTTCAAAACCCAATTTATTGCCTACTTTGCTAATCAAGTTTTCACTTTGCCCCAGCCCTAAAGACAACAATGCATTGGTTAAAATTGTGTCTTGACTGTCGCCACTAAACTGGCCCATACCCCGTCCGGTTAACATGTAAGACAAAACTTGCTGTTGCTCCATAACAGGTTCAGAAAATACGCTGAAGCTTGGGTTTTGTGCCGCTCCTTCTACTCTGAGCCCAGCCACTACACTGTCCGAGGTTAAATCCGGATCACGTACGGCTTCGATATTCAAAAATGGACGATCTAAGGAGCTAGTAAATAGAATATCCCCTTCACGAATAATCAAATTTTGACCATAAGCTCGATAACGACCATTTACCAACTGTACTTCTCCACTCCCAAATATTTCACTTTTGTTGTTCTGCAATCTTAGCTCACCTTGCAAATCGGTGGTTAAACCAAACGCATCTAATTTAACTTCGTTACTCCGCAGCGGATCGACTTTTAATAACACATTCAATGCCAGTCTTTGTTGGGATGCGTTTAATTCAGCTTGTTTTTCGACTAAAACCACATCTTTTGATGGCGAGATTGAGCCCTTAGGTAATTCACGCACTTTGACCCGAGCATAGGGGATCGTCACTTCGCCATTTATTTCTAGATTATTGGGTTCGAACTTAAGATTGATATTTGGACTGACCTTAGCTTTGATCATACTTTGATAATCAAATTCCAATTCTTCACCCGATATATTTAAATGACCTTTAATCTCTGGTAACCAAGCAATATCACCATCCATTTGCCCCAGTCCTTTGCCTAGCTTATAACTGCCTTTAAACTCAGCATGTTGTCCTTTTAAGCTGATACTTTGCTCGATAGCACTTAACGCTACAGGCAATGATTCATCTTTTAACGCACCTTCGGCTAGCTTCAATTCGCCAGTCAGTGAAGGCTTGCCCAGTGTACCGTCAATCTTTGCTTGGCCATTTATAACGCCTTGTAGTCGGTCTAATTGCGGAACTAAGGCTTTAAATGCGGCTAAGTCAATGCGCTCAATCAATATTTCACCTTGAATGGGTCTGTTTAGTGGGTAGGCATATACGCCAGACTGCCCTAGTATATTGGCACTCAAAGTACCCACTTTGTTACCAGACAAATTAATGTTAGCTAGAATATTTTTTTGATTAATCTGTGCTTTAACTATCGTCTGGTCTAATGTCAGTTTCAGGTTGTTCTGTTCGCTAAAAACCCAATCACCTGGACTTAGACTGGCACTTAGGTTTGCATTAGGCAGCTGTTCAATATCCCATTCACCCGAGAGTTCCAGATTCAAGCGGCTCTTAGTTTGAATAGGGGGTATTTCTGGCATTAAGCGGCGAACAACTGAAAGTACATCAAACTCTTTAAGTGTCACATCCCAAACAGCTGTATTTTGCTTAAACTCAGCTTTTTTAACACACAATTCATTATCGGTGTGACGCCAGCAGTGAGGAGCAATAAGATATTGTTGTTTGGCCCAATCAGCCTCAATTTTAAAAGGTTCAAGTAACGTTAAATTGGCATAAGATGATTTAATGTCACCCGTTAGCCAGTTACCTTGCCAAGACGTTTGATTAAGCTGTCCTTGGATACTTAAATTAACGCGGGTGCTTTGCCCGCTGGTTGTTAAATCTAATTGATGATCACTGGCATCACCCCTTAATACTATTTTTGCGCTATCAACTTGGTTATTAATTCCTTGGATACCCATTAGTGCTAAATCTAATACAAACGGTTTTTGCTCGCTCCACTTGATATCACCGTTACCCACAGCTTGCTCAACAAACACCTCTGAAAAGTCTAAGTTACTACCTGAGAGTGCATAACTGACTTCTGGATGCTCAGCACTACCGCTTACCGTGCCAGATAAATTGAGTGCTCCACCAATTTGAGGAAGAGAATTAGATAGGTCAGTTGCATCCAGCGTAAACTTAATATCAAGTGCTTGTTGCTTAGATACTGCGCCGTCTAAAAGTAATATATTGTCAGCATTTTTTAACGACAATGCATGCATTTGTAAACCGTCATTTTGATGATAATCAACACTGCCTGATGCACTTAAGGGGTAACCCTGCCATTGTCCGTTGATGTCTAACTTATCTAATTTAGCTTTCCAAACTCCTTGGCTATTATTGGCTTGGGTCAACACCACTCCATTGATATCTGCCACCAGCTCAGGCCAAAAAACACTTGGATCAATGTGGCTAATAGTAGAGATGCCTTGCCAATCGATATACTCAGCAAAGGTTAGCTTGCCTTCAGTCAGTAATTGCCCCCCTAAGGTTTTTAGCAAAAACTGATTCAGTTCAAAGCTTTTATTTTGTGCGGTTGATCCAGCAAAAGCACTGAGGCTAATTTGGGTATCTGGGACATTCTTACCCGTCAACATAGTCTGAATCGTCATTTTCAGTGCTTTTAAATCACCATGAATATCAATTTCACCCTTCTCGGAAGTAAACTCAGGGTCTGCTAAAGGCCATTCTAAATGCTCCCAATCCAGCCTTACTTTAAGCGGTAAGGTCGCTTTGGAAAGTTGAGCCGATAAAGTCATTATTAGTTTTAAGGGCTTTGCTTGAGCAGTCAGTGTTGCTGTTTTAGCAGCTAACGTTAATTCAGTTAATTCGACTTGTGAAGATAGTGAATGAATATTGCCTGAGGAGCGTAACATTAGTTTTAATGGTGCTTGCTCAAGCAATTGAGCATTAGCATCTACAGAAAATACATGCTCAAAATCACCACTTAATTGCACGTTACCTTTGGCTAATAATTGCCCATTTTCATGATCTATTAGTAGTTCATCTAATTGCAGCTTTTTCTTACTGCCTTTGGCCTTTAGGCTGACCTTTTTAAGAGTAAACGCCTCTTGTCCCGCCAACTGCAGACTAGCGGTAAACATCTTAAAGGCCAACACATCAAAATGAATAGGTAACACCATAGATAATGGAGCAATGGGTTGATACTGCCATGCAGTCCAATCGAAGGACTCAGTCTGAGTCACAACGGGTGGCGTTGGTGTGGCATAGGTAGTTAAATTAAATCCATCCAACTGCATTTTTTCTATGCGAAGCCGCTTATAGAAGTCCAATTTGCCCGTCAGCTGCTGCCAAGTGATATCTGCTGTATCTTGAATTCCAAGTGAAAATTTATTTAAATTGATATTTTGGACGGAAACAGGAAAAGGTAAAGTCATGGCTGAGGTAGCGGGTTCAGCTCCAAGTGATGGTGCCGCTGGTTGTAATTGCACAACCATTTTGTTTGTACTCAATGAGTCAATACACAGAGCAAGCCTCCATAAACAAGACAGCTGAATTGATAGTTTTAAATTATCTATATCGACGTTGCTACCGGGCTGCTTCCATTTCACTGAAGACAAGTGCAACTCAGAACCCACACCGCCACTTAGGTAATCAACAGTCAATCCTTCAACTAGTCTATTACCCATACCTACAAAGGCTTTTGTGCCCCAAGGTGTAAGTACAAGTCCTATCAACAGACATATAACGATCACTAACACGAGCCATAACTTGATTATAGCGGTGACAATTTTGCGGATTAAACTGGGCGTTCGTTGTCGTTTTTCAGTGTTTGTTTGAGCATTGGATACAGAGGTCATAAAGAAGGCCCCATGGAAATATGAAAATAACGTGTACTACCAAAATCACTCTTACCCTTCGCTAGGTATAAGCGTACAGGTCCGATGGGAGAGCTCCAAATAGCACCAAATCCAATACCGATAGCAGTATCTTTAAATAACTCATCGCTGGCATTACCAGCATCCACAAAAGCGGCTGCGCGCCAATTTTCGGCAACTGGATAAGAATATTCAATACTCGCGACTGCCAAGTATTGACCTCCAGTAAGTTCGCGCTCGCCATCGGTGTCGAGTTCAAATGGCGATAAGGTTTTGTAATCAAAGCCACGTACACTTTGATCACCACCAGTAAAAAAGCGTAAGCTCGAGGGGACTTGGTCAAAATCGTTAGTCACGATACCGCCAAGTTCAGCGCGCCATGAAAAACGATGTGCATCGTAACTTCTGACCCACTTTGAGGCTGCTGTCACCCTAAACATATTAATATCTGCAAATAGTGACTCGGAGGCAAACTCGGTAGTAATGGTTTGTTTATCACCCCAATTAATATCTAAACCGCCCATACTGCGTAATCGGCTAAAGGTAAAACCTGGTGTCAAAAGGCGAGTGGTTTGTTCTGGCTCTAATCCCTGGATAAAGGTTTCCTGCTCAAGCCTGAGAAAAGCCGAACGTTGCCAATCAGAATTCTCAACGGTCCAATGCCGAGTAGCAGATAAAGACCACTTATGACTACTTGTGTCATTATCATTTTGTGCTTGGTACCCCGCCTGATAACTCAAATAATTTTGAGTTGCGTCCTCCAATGGCACTTTATAATCAACAGCAAGATATTGTTCAGGTGACGAAACATACACTTCAGCCCCAATGGAATGACCACTTTCGTTTACCCATGGACGCTTCCATTTGCCGGTAAATCGAGGGCCAACATCTGATGACACCCCAACCCCCACATCAAAGTTGTCTCTTGGCTTATGGGTTAAAATAACTTCGATAGGCACCACCGCATCAACCGCTTCTGCCACCAAGGGTCTAACAATCACATGACGAAAGTATTGGGTTTGTTTAAGTCTATGATTAAGTAAACCCAACTGACTGGCTTGAAATAAATCGCCAGTTTTAAAAGGAGTTAAACTTTTCGCTAAATTTTGTGAGCGTGTGTCCTGACCAAAGCGCAATTTTCCAAATTTATAACGTAAGCCGCTTTGAATATGTAGGGTAATATCGGCAACATTTAGCGACTCATATACTTTTATAGTGCTTTGTTCAAATTCAAAATCAAAGTACCCACGTGACAAGGCTAAACTTCTTAGTTCATTTTTTGCGTTTTCGTAAATTGAATGTTCAAGAGGTTTACCCTGCTTAAGTTTGAAGGAACTAAGCAACGTTTGGATTTCTTTATCCTGCGCTCCCTCCCCCTCAATTTTGATTGATAATTGCCTAACAAGGGTTATTGGCCCTAACTCAATCCGCAGGCTCCAACTTTTGCCTTTGGTTAAATTATTCGACACCACATTTGGAGCAATAACCACAGTGGTTGCTTGGTAATAACCAAACACTTGAGTGGCTGCTGCCACTTTTAACAGTAAACTTTCTTGATATTGCCTAAATTGATAACCGGCGCTAGGAATATCTAGGCTGTCGATATGCGCTCTTATATTTTTTAACACGCGCTCGTCTTCAATCCCTTTAATCTCGACTTCAGTTCCGTGTACTTCAAACAAAACCAAAAACAACAGGAATAATAAAAATGGTGTTCTTAAAAAGAGGGTAGAAAGGGACAAAACTTCTCGCTTTTAAGATAGAGCAACGTTTGAAATATCAACAGCCCTAAAGTTACAAAATAATTCGACTGGTATTCTACAATAGCCCCGCGCCAGTGTATTGCACAAAAACAGAATTTACACTTGGTTGCTTCGTCATGTTGAATTACTCTTGTATGATGTTTTGACTTTAAATTAAGTTCACATGTCTTCCCCGAAAAATTTCGATATATTAAATAAACCAGTTTGTATTGTCACTGGAGGCAGTTTTGGAATAGGCCATGCCGTTTGTGAAAAGTTTAGCGCTGAAGGTTACAGCGTGATAAATCTTGATATCCAAGCCAATCCAACACAATCAAAAGCAGTAGACTGGCTTAAATGTGACATATCAACCTCTTCAGAGGTGAGTCACTGCATCCAACACATTATTAAGCAATATGGCAGAGTTGACTGCCTCGTTTCAAACGCAGGCATACACTTCTCTGGAAACATCGAAGAAACCAGTGAAGAGGAGTTTGAACGAGTATTTGGCTTAAATGTAAAAGGTGCTATTGCGGCGACTAAAGCGGTGTTACCACAAATGAAATTACAACAAAATGGGGTACTTTTATATATGGCCTCTGACCAAGCGCTAATTGCCAAACATAACTCGTTTGCCTACAACATGAGTAAAGCCGCACTGGCATCGATGGCTAAAACCACTGCCCTGGATTACGCTAAATATCAAATAAGGGCTAACGCTATCTGCCCTGGCACCATAGAAACACCGCTATACCACAAAGCCATCAATCGCTATGTAGCACAATCTGGGGCCAACATTGACCAAGTTCATGCTGAAGAAGCGGCGCTACAACCTATTGGCCGTTTAGGCCAAGCTAGTGAAGTGGCTGCTTTAACCTATTTTTTAGCCTCTGATGAGGCACGATTTATTACTGGCAGTTTGCAGGTGATTGATGGCGGTTATACGGCGCAATAGTGCGTCTATCGATATGACCGAGTCACACCACAAAATCATCGATCCGCATCTACACTTATTCAATTTAGAACAAGGCGATTACGCTTGGTTAAAACCTCATAACCCGCCTTTTTGGCCCGATAAACAAGTGATAAATAAAAGTTTTTTCGAAACAGATATATTACTTCAGTCACCAAATCAACTGGCAGGATTTGTACACATTGAAGCAGGCTTTGATAATCAGCAGCCTTGGAGAGAAATTGACTGGTTACAGAAACATTGCTCCCTTCCCTTCACATCTGTGGCCTTTGCCGATATCAGCGCTACAACTTTAGCTGAACATATCGAGTTGTTAAAACAACGAAAATCAGTGGTAGGTATTCGGCATATTCTCGATGAGCAGGCTGAACAAATTCTGAAGTCTGAATTAATAGATCAACATTTTGCTCTGTTATCGAAACATGAATTCAGTTTTGACGCGCAATTATCACTGGCAGATGCACCCGCTATCGAACAGTTATCTAAATTGGCAACCAAGCATAAAGCAATGCGTATCATCATCAATCATGGAGGGTCGCCACCCAACAACGATGTAAACAATCAAGAAAAATGGAAGCTAAACCTACAAAAACTGGTTAAGTGTGAAAATGTCGCGATTAAATTATCAGGCTGGGAAATGTCGAATAGAGCCTGGCAACCAGAGCATGCCGCGAATGTAGTAAAAGACTGCATAGCAACATTGGGCGATACAAGAGTGATGTTAGCCAGTAACTTTCCACTGTGTTTATTATCAATGTCATACGCCGACTTATGGAATACTTACGCGGCATTACCTGAAATAAGTGCTCAATGTTTTGAAAAAATCACTTTCAGTAATGCTAAAAGTTGGTACCGTTTACCTTGAAAAAAACCTACATTTTCTCCAATCGTTCATTGATACATTCATAAGAGCCCATCTCAAACTCTCGACAAATCCATGGTCTATTTTCATAAATAGAACACATTAATGTATCTCGGTCTAAAGCGGAACACCAACCATCGTCCAAGCGCAGCATAGTTTCACTCCCATGTTCATCAATATGAATATGCTGACTAGGCACACCCGTATCTGAGATGAGCATCACTTCTAAACTACAACAACATGCCTTGCAGTTGGAGCATGTCACTTCTGTGGGGGGGATATTTTTTACTTCAATCATACTAAACGTTCATGAATTAAATTATTGTTAGGATACGCTAGATAATAAACATTCTCGAGCTCACTGAATACTCTCTTTGAGTAAAACCTGCACCGGGTTACATACGGCGCTAGTTATCCCTTTAAAACTCGGTAATAATCACAGCAACAGAATGACTAGAGTGCCTTTTTTGAATTACTTAAACCTTAGTGAAAATTCTTCTACTTATATACAAAGCTCTTTGAAAGCTGGCGTACTGACTATCATGATGAACAAGCCAAAGAAATTAAATGGCTGGACAACAGAAATGATGGAGGCCTTTGCGACGGCGTTTGAAAACGCCGCTAAAGATGAACCCACTAAAGCCGTGATTTTCACCGGAGCTGGGGATTATTATTCAGCAGGAGTCAATCTGGGTGGCTCTTTAAAACTAATGGCACCTAGAAAACTGCATAAATTGATTGTTGAGCATAATCAAAAGTTGTTTGATAAGTTTTTGACCTTTCCCAAACCTATATTAATCGCAATTAATGGTCCAGCCATTGGTGCCAGCGTGACTTCAGCCACTTTGTGCGACGCTATTATTGCTGCTGATACATCAACATATTCAACCCCTTTCGCCGCACTGGGGATTACACCAGAAGGGTGTTCTAGTATTCAGTTTGCAACACTGCTGGGAGAAAAGAATGCACAGCGTATGTTAGGAAATGAAGGCTGGAAGCCAAATGCTGAAGAAGCCCTCGCTACTGGTTTGGTTCAATGGGTTGTGCCGAAAAGTCAGCTACAAGCCGAGGCCCAAAAAGTTGCTCTGCAATGGGTGACTGATGGCCGCAGCAGAAAAATTTTAGGTGGCAGGGAGTTATCAGAGTTACAGTTTATTAATGCTCGCGAATCAATCGAGCTTGCTAACCGATTTTTAGGTGCGAATTTTTTAAGAGGCCAGTTCACTTTTCTTTGGCGAAAGAAGAAACACTTACAGTCTATGGTATTTTTGATACTTTGGTTGCTTCGACCCTTGTGGAAGCATTTTTTATGATAGAAATATTAGCTTTCAAAGCAACTCAAGTCTTCGATTGATTATCGTGAATATTCTTCTAATTCCACTTTAACCTCGGTGACTAATTTCTGTTTTGCTTCTTAACCAGAGCTCAGGTTACTTAGGTGTGTAGCGACAATAAAGATTATCCGTAGCCGTTAATGTTTGCCCGTAAGAGTGTTTTGAAACAATAAAGTCTGCCCATATTACAAACTTGAATTAATTGGGTCTTTAGATCCTTAGATAACGCATATCGATATACCGTCAAAATGCTTTATGTTTAAAAAGCTTAGCGTACATAAAATCATATGCAGGTTTAATATTAAACAACAATAAAGACGTCCTTACTGTGGGTGGGTGAGTAATAGTTTTTATCCTAGATTATGCTTGTTAGAGCGATTAGCATCCATTGAAACGACCATAGCTGACCGTCTTCAATGCCTAAGAAAGGGGACGTAGCGATTTATTGTGATTTACTGCTTTGAACTGCGAATTGCGGACAGTCGAGGGGCATTCAATCCTATGACCGCTTTTCGCTCTCTGCCGACTGTCAAGTCATAGCCAACTACTGCCTACAAAGTTAACTTGGAATAGGTTTGACCAACAATCATACTTGAACTAAATTTAAGTTCTATTTCACGTTCATGGAAGAATGTTATGTCTCCTCCAATTCCACCTATTGTATTAGTCCGAACATGGCTTCAATTATTACGCGCAGATACTGATGAAGAGGCTAGAACACACGCAAGGAAAATGCTTATTAATGTTTTTGGTAGTGTTGATTAAGCAGTTGAGTATTTCGAACAGATTGAACTTGCAACAGAAAATTAAGAGCAAGACTTCAAAACTAAGTCCGGACTATTTGTGCCAATTGCAAACCTTCAAGCAACTCATCTTATACGTCTGCTGTTCCGACAGGCTGTGTAAAAACTCGGATTACAACCGCCAAATCTTACCCTCTGTGATACT
>Ga0307488_10003849_pt1 | contig 12521 bp, 9 predicted proteins | sample SB02metaG_FD_202248 | JGI IMG/M metagenome (GOLD analysis project Ga0307488, IMG submission 202248) | Sea-ice brine microbial communities from Beaufort Sea near Barrow, Alaska, United States - SB 0.2 | ecosystem: Environmental > Aquatic > Marine > Coastal | place: USA: Alaska | collected 2017-05-06
TTACTGTTCATGATGAATATTGATGTGAATATAATTGTGAATGACCCACGAGCCCAGCAGGTGGCAATACAGAATTTAGACGCGGTGGAGCAGTGGTTGTTTAGATACAGGTAACGCATGTAAGGCGCTAAATTTTCTTCTTCCGTTTGTCTCTTACCCAGGGCCCAGCCACATTGCATTGCATAACTTCAAACAAATATATAGCAGCAAACAGATTACTTAATTTTTTGAAACCATATTTCGCTGGTCAAAAGATGCGTGATTTGAAATATGCTTACCTATAGTACCTAAATTAGTCCAACCATCATCTTCAGACGCCTCAATAGCTTGGCGTAAGAGATTTATTAACTTTGAATCACTTTTAATATTAGGTTCCGGTTTTTCATCACTTTGTTCTTCGTCAAGATAAAGAAATTTAGAGCAACTATTCACAAATGCGGATGGCGCTTTGCGCTCACCAAAACCAATTACAAACTTACCATCCGCCAAGGCTCTTGTGACCAAAGGTGTAAAATCGCAGTCAGACAACACCAGGCAGATAGAATCGACGTCTTTCGTGTAAAGAATATCCATAGCATCAATTACAAGCGCTATATCTGTCTCATTTTTGCCTTTGGTTAAATCGAACTGTTGTATTGGTTGAATAGCAAATTCATGCAGCACGTCTTCGCATGGCTTTATGTTAGGACTTTTCAAGTTGCCGTAGGCTTTGCGAATGTTCACAACACCTTAACGAGCTAGCTCTGAAAGTATCGTTTCTATTTTTGCTGCTGGTGCATTATCTGCATCAATGAACAGCGCAATCTTTTCTTTTTCATTCATCATCCTTAACTCACAAATGGCAAAGCCAAGCAAGTACGACAATAAAAAGTAAAAAAGGGCAGGCAATTTTACATCACGAAAAAGTACATTTATTCGTCCGCAAAAATAAAATGGAAAATAAAAAAGCGGCCCCCTTTTACTATCTAGGCCGCGTTGATTATCAATCCCACAGTAGCGAGAAGCCTATGGATGTGAAATGGAAATTACAGGTGTCATTACCTGAGAGTTTATTTGAACATTTTTCTTTTTAATCAAAAGTCATGCTGGCCCGACAGAGCTTGTTTTTGACGTCTGCTTCCATGATTGAACAAGTTCAAATAATGCACGAATTGAGCTTCAGTAGAATAGCTATCTAATATGAATGGATTATCACTGGCAATTGCTGCAAACGCTTTTAATCGTCCACATAATTTGGCATCGTCATAACCTATTCTGGCAATTTTGTGCTCTAACATAGTGATCAGGTGGCGATCACGTTCTGAGCATTTCTTATGCAACGTTTGATAGCTATTGTATGCTTTGTATAGACAAAAAATGAATGCGCCTATAATCAGCACCTCTTTTTCAAACTGATCTGCCTCTTTAACCTTCACTATTGTCTCAATAATGTGATGACACTCAACAAAACGGTTATAGTCTGCAATAGTAAAGGGGGCATATTCGTATTCTTCGTAATCCCAGTCATCGTCTCTCGCGTTAAATATCAAATCTCCGATTTCTTTAAACATTGGCGTTTGCATGTTTTGCAAATACGCAAAACTAAATAGATGCTGAACCTCATGGTCTGGATCAAGCTTATAAGTAAATCTGGCTAAGACATCCTCCAAGTTTGGCTCACTAATATCAACAATAACCAATTTTCGTTTATCTTCAATCTGCATAAACATAGAATCAATTTTAACGAATCGATTAAGCTCATTAATCTTTCTTCTAAGTGGTGTCGCTAAGTCAATCAAGTAAGAAAAGACGCCGTCTGTAAGGATAACCGAATCAAACCTATCGCCTTTTATTTTGTACTTTCTACAAAAAAAAATAGCGTGATATGTGCCGATCAAAGGCTCAGTCGGCTCTACTAGCCTAAAATCACAATTTTCTGCTGCATTCATGTTTTATACCCCAATACATTATTTAAACAAACCTAAAAGAAGATGCTATCTGTCGCTTAAGAAAAATAAATATAATCATTTGTGATTACTTTATTTAACTTAATGGCAATTAGATCATCTAATTAGATTAGCGTCAATCAAAAGTTTTAATCATTAATTATGATTATGTTAAGCTATATAAAACAAACTAATCTCAAATGACTATGCTAAGAATATTATTGCAAGAACGTCTTATTGATAAAGCATTCAAAGAAAACCGTAAAATCACCCTAAATGAAGTGGCTGAAGAAACAGACATCGGCAGGGCTACCCTGACCCGCATAGTTAATAAGCGTGACTATAACGTTAGGACAGACGTTATTGATAAGTTGTGTGAGTACTTTGACTGTGAAGTTAGCGAAATAATAATTAGGGTAAAAAGTCAGGCTGTGTGACTTGATTGTTGGTAATGAAACAACAGTAAGCATTTTTAAGTTGTAAGCAAGCCTTGGCGTAATTCGCCCTCTCAGTGTTAAATTGCACCTAAAACTGATCCACTAAGGGTTTGGTTAAACTTTTACGCTACTTTGGGAGGTCCGCCCCGCTTAGATGTGTGAAAACAGATTATTGTCATATATATGGTGATTGCCAAATTTGTTTCTTGTGATTATCACCTATTCTATTTTAAGCACTTAAAAGAAAATTACTTGCACTTAGAGTTAAGTGTTCATAAAACGTTTAGGAAAGACTTTAAAGCACTTCTTAATAAAGTTACCGACGAGAGTATACTTTGGCATTTCGAGCATAGTTGATGATGATACTGATGACGCTTAAATTTAAGATAAACAAAAAAAGCGCGCTTCATCTTTTAAAATCGAGCAGCAACAAACTTCAAAAGTCGCAGTTAAAAATTTAAGATAAAACGTTATGTATATTTAAAGTCAATCGCCGCAAAAACGGTTTAGCTTTTTATATCTGTTGATGTGCAGAAAAAGACGATAATTTTCATCGATAAATCATCAATCATGCTAAAAACTAATGAGCAATTTACCAATCTAAAAAATAGCGTTTAAGTTGAAGAATTTATTTGGAATTTCGCAGATAATAAACATCAATATAAATGTCCGTCATGCACTTTAGTGATGGTTAAAATGAAGCGAAACAATAGCAAGTATATTGAAGATGAATTATTTAGTCTCAGCATCAACGAAAACTGAAGATACAACTAACTAATTTAGATATTTTAGTTTTAATTTGAGCGAATTATATAAGTAATTTTCAACCGGAGGTGAATATCAGAGAGCTAACAAAATTTCAACTTTCTGTATTTCCGCAAAGCCAAGATTTGATTGACAGCAAACCGCAATAATCTCTCCTGTTTGCTGTGGATTTTAGAACTCGAATCATAATACATAAATTCAGTGTCGGGCTTTAGCTACTGCGTTGATTTTGTATCTTTAAATAATAACTCTGTTATTTCTGTCACCCTCCAGATAAAAACGTAGATCAGAAAATACTTTTCTGATCAATTAAATTCAAACAGTCCCAACGGAAATCTTGTAAACCTCTGTATGAGTTAACCCAATATGGTTTGGTAAATTCATAACTAAATTACAATCCTTACTGTGCGTTGATGAATAAAAAATTCGGCTTATTTTTACCAGCATTTAATTAGAAAAATAACTGATAACAGGCAAAGTAACTACTCGTTGTTGTATGGTTCGTTTCTTATTTTGACCACAAATTAGCAAACTATGAAACTATGAAGCATCAAGATGAACACATCACTTCATATAATTGATGATTTTGTAGCCGAATCTTAATTTTTCATTATGTACTTATGGTCAAATTTAGATTCACACAGAGACCTTTTTTTGAGCCATTCGCTTGTTCGATCAAAAAGCGTTCCTGGTAAAATATCTAATCTCGAAATTGAGGACTATTGCCTACGTTACTGGAAAAATAAAAAACTTCCAGTAACGCTTTTTGTCCTTCTTCCAATAAGGGGGCCTTTAAGCTGTTTTTTAGTTGCACACGTCCAATCGCCAAAATTCAAATTTTCTAAAATTGATATGACAATTTTACATGAGAAGTTTATGTGAGAAGTTTAAGATTTGAAATATATTCCGCCTAGTTTGCACTCTGCTATGTTTCTTTATGTCGCAAATAAAAACACTATAAAACTCAAAACATGAGCTTATAAACCGATTAATATAGGTAAATCGATGACTACTTGTGATTATATAAAATGAACACACACACACCATTTTGAATAAATATCATTGTCTAAGTGCTTGCATATTCTTTGAATATTAAACGCTCAGCAGGGTAAGTAATTATGTTACGCCAGAATATACGAACCCACCACAAGCTTATTTTTTTTGAAAGTGACCGCGAATAATCTTTTAACGGCGCGAAATATACTTATTCAGAAGTGCTTTCAGCTAAGCTCTTAAAAACGAAAACCATCAGTAATTTTAATATAATAAACCGCACTAATAGCTGTAACCTCAGGTTTGGGTTCTTGTTAAACGATAGGATAACCGTCGTAAAAAGTCATTATAAAATATCTTTTAGATTACAAATAATCGGCCATATTTTATGATTTTAATCATAATAGAAACATATTTAAAAAAGACGTAAATGCGCCACATTAGTCGTATGAATCCAAAAAAACTTATCTCTAAAAGGGTGAAACAGCATTATAAGTAAAAAGATTTTGCATACTATTTTGCCTTTCAACCTCGATAATTAAATCCTTGAAAAATCTATTCAGGTTGACCAAAACTTTAAAAGAGTAGTTTATGTATCATTGTAACGTTAAGCCTAAGGTTGCTAAAAAAAACCTAAATCAGCGTCATATTTATCGCAATAACACCGTAATTTTGAGCATTTTAAATAGGGTGGATATGGAGTAGATTTGAGCAGTGACTTAATATTTCTCAATAACAAAACCAGAGTATTCAACGACGGTTCGTGCATTGAAATACCTTAGTGCGAAGAACGTAATTTCGCACAGTAAATCTGAAATTAAGTAGAGAAAATATTATAATCAAATGTAAATTTCGGCTACTAATCGTAGTGGTGAATTACAGCTTCAATCGACCCGATTTTTGCTATATTTTGTGTGTTTAATTACCCACTTTATTTGTATAATAAAAACTTTAATTAGGCAGATTGAACGTCTGAGGTTTATCAAAATTCAATGCCAATATAGCGACTCTTTTGAGTGCAAAATTAACACTTAGAATTTAATACATGTAAGTATTAACGTCTAATTGGATTAGTTAATAAGAATCAAGCGGGCTATACAGGCCATATCAAAGATAGTGATACCGGTTTAGTTTATATGCAGGCACGATATTATGATCCAGTGATTGGGCGGTTTTACTCAAATGACCCGGTGGGTTTCCGCGATATACACAGCTTTAACCGCTATGCATATGCTAACAACAATCCATACAAATTTATTGACCCTAATGGCATGTGGAGCGCGAAAGCTCATGATAAGCTTTTATCAAATGCCTTGGGCAGTCGAATTAATAAGGCCGATCTAAAAGTGATCCAACAATCGAGCCGAGCTTTTGATAAAAGAACTCAAGCTGCAAATCAGTCTCATATGCACTCAATGATTAGCCGGTGGGTCGATAAGAAAACTAGACCAATCCGATCAGATAGCGTAAAAAGCGAGTTGGGAGAAAAGAAGGTTATTAAAGGCTCTGACAAAGCCGAAATGACTGACTTTTTTTTACCGGAATACGTATAAAGAAATCATTATTTTTTGCATTCAAAACCTGAACCTTCGAGCCATTCAGGCTTAATTTAAAAGATAAAAAGCATCTAGTATTTGGAGGGAAGTCCATAGTGTCTTTTCGACTACTTCGATAGACATTTCATATGTAATATTTAGCACTTGAAGTTATATTGAGTGACATAATTTTATACTATAGTATCGATAATCAAAGCCTTCCTAGATGTATTTGTAATATTGTACTCCTGAAACTTAACCAAAAGTGTGCAATATCTCTGGTTTGGTTGCAATGCAGAAGTATCAAAAAAATCAGTAAGAAACGATGGTTTCACTAAATCATCGGGCCAGATATCATGGAAGTTGGTTTACAAGGAAGATTCTATATCGTGTTTAATAATCATCGTATAATTTAATCTTTACGCTTTGTACACTATGACTTATCTAAGTTTACAGAATTAAGGTGGGAAGTATATGAGTGTCATCCAATGAAAATCCTTTCCGAGTCCGAGGCCTTATGAATAACTCCAGTGAGAACGTTGCAAAAATATTGGCAGTATCGGAAGGTATATTGATAAGGATAAAGATGTGTGATTCGGATTTTAAAAGTCACAAACTTAATCTTATCCCAACTCAGGAGACACTTGACTAGCGAGCTTGAAACTCATTGGATAATTGTCGAATTATAATATTGCTTATTATTGTTTGAAGGAAAATAATCAATATGCTTGCAACTATAAAGAATATTTGGCCTCTTTTTAAGAGCTTTCTGAGCTTTATCAGTGAGATTTTGGGGCTACTCGATGAAGCCTTAACTGAAACAAATATTCAGCTGGATAAATTAAACGATGAGTTAAGTTTAAAATCTAATTTGTCAAAATTAAAATTATGGGACGTATCAATCAGTGGTTTGAGACAAAAAACGCCTATAAATTGTGTTTATACAATACAGTTTTTTGACGAAATGCTTATTTTTATAGGCCAAAGCCGAGTTTTATTAGAGTATATAATTAAAAACCCCAAAAACCATAAAGAATGTGTACTTCAAATAAAAGCGTTTGAGCAGGAGATGCAGGCTTTAAAAAAGTCTCCCGAATTTTTGGAAATAATTAAATTCTGTAAAAGCGCTGGATTAATTGAAGTTAAAGATTTAAGAAAAGTCCTAGAGTTTTATGTTGGTGAGAAGTCTTTCAAAGAGCTAGAAGATGAAGCAGCAAACGCGAAAAGTGCTTTAAAACAAACCCAAAAAGCGAACTCTTTAGTCAAAAGATTGGTTGAAAAACTTGCAATCACGCCCCCAAAGATAAAAGCAGAGAAAGTAATCACGCCCCCAAAGATAAAAGCAGAGAAAGCAATAATTAGTCAACCTAAAAGTCAAATTGAATTGCTTATAGAAGATAATCATAAACCAATAATAACTAACAACGGCAATACGCTGCCCCAAAAATCTATACACAAGCCGATCGAAAAAAAGATCGAAAGACCTTTGACAGAATGTGTTTATATAACCAAAGCTAACGAATCGAATATTATTTCTAACCTTGATTTAAAAGGCAGTAAAGAAGACTTCGAATGCCTTTACGATAGAAGCATATCATTCATTTTGTCTACTCCAGAACTAAGATTACTCTTTTTATACAAGGAGCTATGCTCGCATCCCCAAGATGCATTTAGTGCATTTAAGAAAACAAAAAAAACGGACACAAAAACATATGTTTGGGAAGGTACTGCTAGAGCTTATCATTTTAAAAATAATTGCTCTCGTTTGACAGCCGAATTCACAAATTTAACGATTCCGCCTGAGATACAGGTCAAGGGCAATATCTTAATAGAGAAATATCGAGTTTTTGTAAAGGACAATAAAGAACTGCTAGTTCAAAACGAATCCAGATTCCTAGATAAGCTAGAGGCTCAGTTTTTATTAAAAAACAGACCCCAAAAAGTAAGTTTTGAAAATAGTGGTGTCTATGAATTTACAAACTACGATCTCAAAAAACTAAAATCAGAAATAGATGATCTAATATTATCTGCTGAAAAACATATGAACAGAGATGAAGAAACATATAAAGAGATAAAAGCAAAAGGATTCGGTACCCATAAAATCGATGAAGCAAAAATAAGTGGGCACCCCTTGTATATTTGGCATAATTATAAATTGAATTTAAAAAGCTTACTAAGAAATTATTATCGGGTGCGTTTTAACCCCGAGATGAAGTTTGAGAAATCATCTTTGGATCAAATCGGACTTCAACCTTGCAGTACCTGTAAGCCTTGACAACAACGTTGATCTTCCCCTAAACCTGCAGACACTTTTCACTTAGAAACCCCAATAATGATGGTAAGCGTTAATTTTCACTTTGCGGTAACTTGAGATGAGCACTAACTTCATCTCGAATGTCTGCGATTGCTGAGCAGGAAATAGTCAGGTTTAAAATAGTCGAACTAAGCCAGTGCATAATTGAGCAAAAATCACTAAAGCTCGTTGTCAATAAGTACCGATGCTTTTGATGTATTGCGACATTGGTCATCTTTTATTCCATAGCCAGAACAACCCCAAAAATCGCCATATTTCCCTTGTCTTCTTTTCATTGGGCGACCACATTTACTGCAGATTTTAGCTGAAGTGGCGCAATGAATATTATTGCATTTGCTAGTGTCTTTGCTATCGATAGATGGTGCACCACACTTGCTGCAAATCCTAGGTTTTGATGGGCAAACCTCTCCAGAAGTACAGCTATAAAAATCGCCGAATTTGCCCTTTCTTAATTTAAAATATCCCTCTGAGCAATGATGGCATTTGAAAATTTTTCTATATTCTTCTTTGAAATTCTTTGAGGCTATTTGAATACCATATTGGGGAGATAGCAATTCATCTATAAATTCAGATGGTGCCATTGGGTCAGCAATTAGATAACACTTTTTTCTAGCTCTCGTGATGCCCACGTATAATAGTCTTCTCTCTTCTGAATGCGGGAAGGGATCTAAAGAAGGCAATAGAGCCTCCACAACTGCCTCTTCCTTGTTGTTATTTGGAAATCCTGTTTTACCCCTAAAAAAACCGATTAAAATACAATAATCTGCCTCTAGTCCTTTAGCGCCGTGAAATGTCCAAAATTTAATACTTCGCTTTGCATTATGCCGCCCAAGCTGAGTTTTAGCATCTGAGAGTAAATAACGATATCGAGCTAATACTGCTATTGACGCATTAGGGTCTTTTTTAGATATGTGATTAACAAGTTCAAGTACCTTAAGTGATAAGCTTTCTTGCCCATCAACCAAGCTATCAAGAAGATAAACTTGAGAGGAGTCTACCTTCGTGTGGGTTACCACGTCTTTTTTATATTGCTCTGGGTTTTTCATGACAAATTTGCCTGATGTATCAGCAATACTATTGTTATACCTAAACGTTTTTTGTAACTTTGTCATTGAGCATGAACCCACTCGTCTCTCAAACTGCGTTGTTAATTCTAATTTACCACCAGCGAATCGATAAATAGACTGCCAATCATCCCCAACAACAGTAAGACGTGGCGAGTCCCCCTTGTCGATTAATTGCTGTAAGAAGGTCATTCTTGAACCCGAAATATCTTGAAATTCATCGACCAATATATGAGTCCATTTGGGTTTGTATTTTTCATGCTTGATAGCTACGGTGGCTTTAATAATCATATCGTCAAAATCAATCGCTTTTTGTTTACCAAGCTCCTCCCTGTAAGCTAAATGCACATCGGCTAGTAGTATTTTGTACTTGCTAGCATTAGCAATCTTTTGGGCCGATAGACGCTCATAAATTTCATCATCAGTTAATTGTTCGACTCTTATTGCTTGTAAGCATTTGAGATATCGTCTTATGCCTTCAAAGAGAAAATCATTATTCTTCAATTGAGCAAACACTTCTTCAGCGGAGCGAGGGGTAATCTGTATTTCGAGTTCCTGCATATGCTGCTCTAATGTTGTCTCTAACTCCCCTTCAGTCCAATTATAATGGTAAGTTTCAATAAGCTTTGTGCCGCATTCAACATGGAGAGCTCGCTTGGCAACCATGTCTCGATTATATTGCACTCGGTCGATATCAGGACGTGTTTGACCATCACGAGAAATACCAAAGTGCTCTAAGTAGACATCTGCGGAGACAATATAGAAATCAGGACTGTAATCAAAGCCGATTTCTATTCTCCGCTTACTGACATACCTCGGCTCATATTCATATTCAATACCGTTTATGAAAAGCCAATTAGCAATGAGTAGCTCTTGGTAGCCTTTAACTCTTTCACCCTGCAACGTTCTGTATTCATTATCCCTAATGTAGGCGTCGTATTCTTCCTTGGATTTAAAATCGAAAGGGTCTATTGGCTGATAGCTTAAATCAGTAAAGGTCTGCATAAACTTCGGGTCATTAGCCATGCGCTCAAGGAACCATTCCGATAGCCACATTTCTAATTTAATTGGGTCATCACAGAACTTCGATATTCTTACTGATGCTTTGGAGCTTGATAATATTTGCCTACCTAACCCATGAAACGTCATGATTTGAGGTGTTAAGTTGGCACTTAAATTAAGGTTTGCGCATCGAGCTATAAATCTTTCCTGTAACTCACTGGCTGCTGCATTGTTATAAGCAAGTATGAGGATATTTTCGGGTTTAGTGACCTGTCTATTAATTAGGTCAAGGGCTTTGGCAACCATAACCGAGGTCTTACCGGTGCCTGCAGCGGCTAACACTAAATTACGGTCGTTATCGCGAATAACGGCTAGCCGTTGCTCTTGCGTTAACGGGTTTGACTCTACGTTGTCATAAAAATATTGCCGATTTTCTAATGTTTTTTGTTCGTATATTTGTTTCAATACCTCAATATTGCGAGCCAATGGTATATAACCAACAAAATCCTCTAGCTGCCGCAATGATTTAGAAGAAAGATTTGCTTGCCACTCTCTAGTTTGACTCTGATATGCCCTCACGATAGGAGAGAGAGACTGTTTAAGCGTCTCGACATTTGAATCTCGAAGGTATTCATTAACCGCATATTTTCTAAAATGAGTTAGACAAGTCTCTATATTTTGAGATATCGAGAAAGTGATATGCTCTTTTAACTTATCTTCGTATCTGGATAATTCAGATTTGTTTAGGAATTTTATGTCGTCAATATGCTCAGTGTTTTTGAAGCGAATAGTCGAGCCAAATATACCTCTTTTTATCTTGGGATATTCAGTAACGTCAGACCATTGGTATTGATGAAGAACCTTTTTACGTCTAAGCAGGTTCAACCCAGACTTGTCAAAACTGACCTGAGTTATATTTCCAAATAGCCTGCCGAGCCAAATGACTCTTATAAATTCCATTTCAATAACCTATTTCTAGCCTTCCTAAATGCTACTATGGGCCCAGTTTCAATTCGAAAAAAAGTGAATGTTAACCTCTGAGCCCATAGTACGCTAAGCCTAAAAAGCCGAGTAAACTCATAGGCTGTATTAATGGTTTTGGTATTACTTGAGCCTTATGAAAGGCATAAACAACGATAAAGCTGATCATATAACTACCAACAATAATTATTAATGTTTCAGTTACATTACTAGAAACGCTCTCCATCGCTTTTGTTGCATTTGTTCCTTGTGTCATTCCTTTTCACTCTTAATTTGTTCTGTAAACGAATCATCCTATTTGACAGCTCCAGCATCAATATGAACTCCAATAAATGAGTAACTGCTACCATTCGTAAAAAAGTTACTTAGTGCAAGCCTTAACCATTTTGTTGACTATCCTCTGCTCTGCGGGAATATATTCCAACTGGTATTGTTCAATGACTGCATTGAACCTTGCAATATACTCACATCGATATGAATGTTTAGGTGGCAACCACTCATCCAAGCCCTTTGCGCCCTTCTGACGGTTCAACGATGCTTCCACTAAAATAAGGTTATCAATATCATTAGCAAACACCTCTTTGCGCTCTCTGCTCCATACATCGCCACCGTGACCATGTGCAAATTTTAAAGGCACAATGTGATCAAGATCTAAATCTATAGAATCAAGAAATGTACTTCCAGAATATGGGTCGAACCACTCACCTGTGGCAACATTGCAACCATCATCAGTTTTGAACGTAACAGGTATTTTTGACGTGCTTAGTAATATTTCGTGTCTAGTATTTTGACAGTCTTTATCATCATCTGACCAATGCGGCCAATCGCTTCTATCGTAAAGCGTAACAAAAGAACGCCCCTCTTCAATAGCCTCCTCTTCTGCTTTGTCGATATTGCTTTGAAAGCCCTTATAAGGCTTTCCACCGGCATCAATGCAGCTTTGCATATCGTTGAATGAGGTATAGTTCTTAGTTCGCTTATATGAGCCACTACTACCATCGTGACATATACCTGAGCTAGATTGCTTTGCTATTAGTTCACTTGATTGAATGCCTTGTTTTGGTTGACAGGCAGTTGTTCCTAACGTTGGAATTAATAAAAGTAGTATGGCCAGTTTACGCATGATCTGAACGTTATTTTTATTTGGCGTTAGTTTTACATATACAGAGGCGTTAACCAAACAGAAATCTAAAAACTAGTCCGAAAGACAGTTGTGCATTAAATGCCAGTCTATATCATTGCAGCATCTTTCGGTTATAACGTATTGCAATGACCGCTTGATAAGAGCCCTGACCGTATGTTGGGGCTTTTTTATGGTTATATCGAAAATAAAATAACATATTTGTATCGTCTGACAGGCCCTTATGGGCAGTTAGCCGACTGTTATATAAATGACCTCCGGGTTGCTGGAGGTCATTTTCTTATTTTAGTTGTCGTTTAATTACCTCGTTATTTACTGTGAATACACCATGTCATCTAATTCCTGTTGGCACGCGAGTGCTGTG
>Ga0307488_10003852_pt1 | contig 12515 bp, 4 predicted proteins | sample SB02metaG_FD_202248 | JGI IMG/M metagenome (GOLD analysis project Ga0307488, IMG submission 202248) | Sea-ice brine microbial communities from Beaufort Sea near Barrow, Alaska, United States - SB 0.2 | ecosystem: Environmental > Aquatic > Marine > Coastal | place: USA: Alaska | collected 2017-05-06
GACTGCCAGCGTTATAAACACAGCGTATGCGCTACAGTTTGAGAATACGTATTTAGGCGAGGCTATAAGTATAGCGGGGACACCAAAGACACAAATAACTCCACTTTACTCAGGGGTGTACAACTTTGAACTCTCGGTAGAGCTGACTAGTGCTAATGCTAACTCCAAAGAGCTGTCGTTCTGGGTGCGTAGGAGTGGGGTAGACATAGCAAATACTGGTAGAATGCACGTCGTGGCGGGGTCTGGTGGGGTAGATGACTTTGAATACAGTTTTACGCTGGACTTAACAGCGGGGCAATACGTAGAGCTTATGTGGGCAACAGACGATACAGGCATAACGATTGATTATCAGGCGGCTGCTAGTCCCCGCCCTGCTGTGCCGTCCACCTTATTAACCGTAGTTTTTGTTTCAGCAGTGCCTGAAACGCTACCGACACCGTAGGATTATACAATGGGCACTAAAACACCTTATGGTTTGACCAGTACGGGTCAAAGAAGCACAGCCTATACTCCCAATATGCTGTCTGGTTTTACAAACAGAAAAGATAGCATTGGAGACGCTGGTGGCCTTATGGGTTGGGACGGTATTGGTAGAGACCCTTCTTTAAAAACTCCCGCCGAACTTGCCGCAGAAGCACGCGAAAGAGCTAAGGCGGGCGGGGAAGATGGCGTTAATTCTAATTTAACCGCGTTTGATATATACGGCGACTCACTTGCAGGATATGAGGGAATTAGAGACGCAGCAACTAGTGCTGTTTCAGCGGCAATGCGAAATGATTACCTGAACTCTATAATAGAAACCCAACTAACCCCCGCACAGCAAGAAGCCCAACTCCTTGGTCTCTCCGAAGAAGCGTCTGCTGGTGATCTTCAGACAATGATTGACAGCATTAACTCTTTTGAAGGGCAGGATGAGAGCAACCAACTAGCTATTGATGCACTACTAGCGGGCTTTAGTAAAAAATCAGCGGATGATGCACTAAAAGCTAAAGGAGTTATTTTAGGAGACGCTTATCCCTTCCCTAATCAAGCTATGGACAGCACAGAAGTTACCCAAGACACGGTTAACGATATTCTTGGTGGAGCTATGGCCGCACGGGAAAAGATCATGGGGGGCACTGCCGATCCCACGAAGGATCAAGAGTTAGCGGTACAATCAGCCGTTGCTGACCTCCTTACTGCTGCGGGCATTGGAGTGGACCAAAGCAGTATTAATCCATACAGCTTAGAAGGAGATTCTCTTGGTCGGTTCGTAGATCGAATTAGTGTTGTGGATGAAGTCACGCCTGAATCTTCTAGTTCCGCTGCCGATGCTGCTGATGCTGGCGGTGCTGTTGATGCTGGCGGTGCTGTTGATGCTGGCGGTAATGCTGGTGGTGTTGATGCTTTAGACGGTGTAGTCCTTAATGAAACTTATGGTAACGAGATGGACTGGACATACATAGGTAATGGCAAATTCGTTGATGGTAAAGGTAACACTGTCTATAACGCTCAAGCAGCTACTAATCCTACCTACGTTGTAGGTGATAAGTATAGTAACGCCGGAGAGATAGGTAGTGAAGAAGGAAATCAAGATACAGTTAATCTTGGCGGGTTGCTGGGTGATGTCTCTATTGCTGGGGGTAGCACTGGTGGGTTTAACGGCCCTGTCCAAGCAGATACTACAGGCACTACAGGCACTACAGATACTACAGATACTACAGGCACTACAGGCACTACAGATACTACAGGCACTGCAGATACTACAGGCACTGCAGATACTACAGGCACTGCAGATACTACAGGCACTGCAGATACTACAGGCACTGCAGATACTACAGGCACTGCAGATACTACAGATACCAATGGAGATGGCCCTCCCGGTGATGGTGATGGCCCCGGTGGCGATGGTGATCCAGAACCAGAACCAGAACCAGAACCAGAATCAACACCTGAAGCCTCCCCGGGTTTTGTTGGTGTGAGAACTACGCCGGGTGAGGTAGGGGACATAGATTACTATTTTGATGTTTTTGGAAATAGCATATTCGCGCCTAACGCGGAAGACCCTGTTGCCTCCCTGTACTCAGGGTATGCAGAAGGTGGTATAGTGCAGGATTATGATGTTGAACAACTTATTAAGTATCTAAAAGGCTCAGGAAACTAACATGGCAGACGCTACTATACCAAGATTTAGAGCTGAACGATCTGTTGTTCCGAATACTTACGACGCTAACCGTAGGCCGGGCAGTAGTGGGCAGCGTTACTTCAGCGATATGCGGTATGCAAATCCGAATATGGCACCAAGAGAATTTGACAACGAAGCAGCAGGCTACGAAACACAAGCCGCTTATGACACACGCTTTAATACTTCTATGGATGCTGCCATTGACGCGGCCAGAGCCACTAATACAGCCCAAGCAAATCAATTAGGAATTGCAAACCTAGCCAACCCTGCTAGGGGTACACGACCCCCAGCTCAAACGCTTACCGATACTGAAGTAGTAGAGACATTTACAGATATACAAAACAATCCCGCTTACGACACGGAACGTAAGGTAGTAGAGCAAGGTATTGGGGCCATGAATCGGTACAACATAAGTCCCCAACGTGCCTCAGAATTAATGGACGTGCCTTTAAGCGACGTTAACGCCATGATGAGTCCGTACTATACGGCTTTCGGAGAGACAAAACCCGAAGGTATTGCCGATTTAATAAGCACTCAAAAAGACTTAGTAGCAGCGGCAGACGAGCAACGCCCGTATATGGACTTATCTCAGCTTGTAGAAATGGGGTTACTCTCCCCAGAGCAAGCCGCGCAGTTTGGGTACGAAGGCTACGCGCAAGGTGGTATAGCTAGTGTAGCTCCTCAAGGGTACTATTTAGGCGGCGCTACAGACGGAATGGCAGATCAGATTCCTGCCACAATAGATAATAGTCAGCCCGCTGCTTTAAGTGATGGGGAGTTTGTAATCCCTGCGGATGTAGTAAGTCATTTAGGTAACGGTAACTCTACTGCCGGTGCAACTCAGCTACACGGTATGATGGATAAAGTCCGTCAAGCACGTACCGGCAGTACTGAACAAGGGCGAGAAATAAACCCTAATAAATTCTTAGCATAAGGAAACGACCATGCCTGATCCAGTTGGACAACCAGCGAGCACCACAGAATCCCTTTCGGGTTGGGCTGCGCCTTATGTAACGAGTATGTTGGGTAAGGGTGAGGCACTCTCCAACCAAGCCTACCAAGGCTATGGCGGTCCACTTACTGCGGGGCAATCTGGACTACAAACTCAAGCTTTTCAAGGGCTTGCCGGATTAACCGTGCCTACAGCACAGATGGGTGGGTTTAACCCTACGAGCTTTACCTCCGGTACGACAGCTCAAGACTACATGAGTCCTTTTATGCAAGCGTCTCTTGAACCACAGATGGCCGAAGCTCAACGTCAAGCAGAGATACAGCGCGTACAGAACGCCTCTAGGCTTGGTAAAGCGGGTGCTTTTGGTGGATCACGTCAGGCTATTATGGAGTCGGAAGGGCAACGTAATTTGCTTAGGAATATGGCAGACATATACGGTACAGGTATGCAGACCGCTTATACCCAAGGTATGGGACAGTTTAATACGGAGCAGGATCGTGCTCAGCAAGCGCAGAATGACGTAAATCGCTATGGGCTAACAGCGTTAGGTGCACAACAAACAGCAGGTGGGCTAGAACGTGGCATCGAGCAACAGGGTATAGCCGCTGATTACGCTCAGTTTAGAGAAGAGCGAGACGACCCATATAAGAAAGTCCAGTACCAGCAGTCTCTCTTGCAAAACCTACCTATCGCTGCTCAAGAGTCGGAATATATAGAGCAGAGTAAGCTTGCAGAAATGCTGGGATACATAGGTACGGGCGCAGAAGCTTTTGGTGCCGTATCTGGCGGAGCATGTCCTGCGGGCCAATCTAAAAACGTATTCGGTGTTTGTACGAGTAACACATGTCCTCCGGGCAAAACGAAAAACATACTTGGTTTTTGCAGCTAAGCATAAAAGTTAAGAGAGTACAGTTATGGCATACGCAGGCGGAATCGGACAAGAAATAGATCAGTTAAAAGACTTGAGTGTTCAAGAGCTTGTGCGTAGGCAAAAATTAGACCCTTCGCTCATCTATACTATTGCGCTACAAGAGAGACAAAAAATGGATGCCGCAGGCGCTCGCCAAGGCGTTTTAGACGAGCCAAAGCCACAAGGCACTACCACTAGCCAGCTAGAACAGGAGATAGCACAACAAACTATGCCACAATCTCCAGTAAACCGAGTAGCTCCGGGAGTTATGCAGCAGGGGCAGCGTAGTATGCAGCCACGAGGCCCACAAATGGCTCAAGGTCCACAAATAGCGCGAGGTATTTCCGGTGTCCCTGCTACTAACATGGGGGCTATAGGTCGCGCAGGCGGCGGTATTATTGAGTACGCAAACGGTGGAGTTGTTGGGTACGCGCCGGGTGGCGAAGTAAACATGGATGCGCTTTTAGACGCGCTTATGTTAGCTGAAAGTGGTGGTGATGCAAACGCAGTAAGTAGCGCGGGTGCTGAGGGTGCTTATCAGATAATGCCTTCAACTGCTGAACAACCGGGTTTTGGTGTATCTCCTATGGAGGGCGATAGGTTTGACCCAGAAGCAAGCCGAGCTTTTGCTCGCCAGTACCTACAAGCGATGATCGACAGGTACGATGGAGACATAGAAGCCGGACTTATTGCTTACAACGCAGGTGCAGGAAACGCTGATAAGTTTATCGCTGCTAATAGAGACTACGAGGTACTACCTCAAACTATGCAGACGCAGCCCTATGTGCGTAAGGTTATGGGGCAACTTGAAAAAGAAGAGCGCAGAAGAGATTTCCAAATGGGTGGCGGCAGAACCATCTCTACAACTGCACCTGAAAGTTATACGGAAAAACGTAGAAGAGAACGGCTAGAAAAACAAGAAGCTGGATTGGCTTCTCTGTATCCACCAGTAGCTATGGAAGAAGCGGAGATGTACGAGCCAAACCTTCCTGATGCTCTTGCAGTAGCGCAAGCTATGGATTCCTTGAAGGGCGACGCAGAAGAAGTCCCCGTGATAGCAGGATTTCCTACTCGGGAAGAGACAGATAAAGCTTTTACTGACGCTGGGCTTTCTGGCTATGGCGACGGTTCTAGGATACGCCAACGTGCTCGAACTGGCCCTGAAGAAGCAGTAGAAGAAGAAAGCCGAGAATTAACTCTTGGTGGTGGTAGAACTATAACTACTGCTCTACCGGAAAGTTTTACAGAACGAAACACACGGGAGCGGCGGGAAGCTAATGCACCTGCTGAGGGTATTGCAGGCTACTTGCAGAATATCGGTAGGCAACAGCAACTACGCAGGGATGACTTCCGTAGGGCAGTGCCCGGTGCGGAAGCTGCGGTGGCTAGAGCAGAGCAAGAAAAAGCAGACGGCGGTATTGGGTACTTACGTCGCATAGGTAGGTTGCAAGAACAAGCTGCAGAACGTCAGGCTAAAGAAGCACGGCAAGCTTTGGAATCCATACTTATGTTGCAACGGAACAACGATGATGTAATGGGTATAGACCCAGCGGAAAAAGGTACTGGGCAAGCCTATACTCAACAAACTATGCCTATTCAAAAATTTGAAAAAGGTGGATCACCAAGCTCGTATGGTGGTGGAAGTATGGGAAACTTAGGTGAATATGCAGAGATGGCGATGAACTGGGCTACTGAGAATCCAGTAGATGCCTTAGCAACAGGCTTAATGTTTGTACCCGGAATAGGCTGGGGGGCAGCGGCGGGTGCCAAAGGCGTTGCGTTAACTGCTAGAGTAGCAGGCCCTATACTTAAAAAATACGGAACCACAGCAGGGCAAAAATTAATACAGGGAATTAAAACATTAGGCACTAAAGCTGTTACTAAGCCAAACCCTGCGGCTGTACCGCGTGTTGGCAACAAACCGGGGCAAATAACAAAAGGAAAAGTACAACCTACTCAAGGCGTTCGGGGACCAAAAGGAAAGATGCAAGCTGGACCGCCGGGGCGGGTAGTTGACCCTCTAAGAATAGCAGGAGGAACTGGCGTTGCAATTAAAGCAGGGGACGCTCTTTTCGACGGCGAGGATGAAGCAACTGGGCCGACAAACGCAGTTGAGTACTTACAAGATATAGGACGCCAGCAAGAAGAAGCAGGAACAATCGAGGCTTTCCGAGCAAAGCGAAGAGCGGAAGAAGAACGCAGAAGAAATCAGCCTAAGACAGGTATTGCAGGCGCGTTAGATAAAGCTAAACCTCTAGGCGGTCTGGCGCTCAGACTTGCAGAAGTCTTAGGCCGTGGTGCTGGTGCATCTAAAGGGTTTGAAGGCGCTAAAATACTAGAAGAAAGCCGTAAACTGCGCTCTGAAGAAGCAGCAATCCAACTAAGAAGGGATCAAATTGCAGCTACCACAGGACAAACCGAAATTAGAGCAAATGCAACTATTGACGCGATGATCGGGAAAGCAGTAGCTGATTACACAGAGGGTTTAACTGGCGGCTACTTAGCGGCCATAACCGCCAAGGCGGCTGAACTGAGCTTAGAGGAAGGCGACCCTAAAGTTAGCGCGGCAGTTATAAAAGACTATGTAACGATGCTAAGAAGTACTATGGGCAGCAGTATGCAGGGGCTAGGAGGCAGCGGAGGGCTACCTGAAGGCGTAACAGTTAAAAGAGTAAACTAGATGGCTACTTTTGAAATACAAATGCCAGACGGTGGCACTTACCAAGTAGAAGCACCAGAAGGAACCTCAGACACACAAGCGTATCAATACGCCCTTAGCCAAGTACCACCGCCGCCACCGCCGAAAAGAGAAGTTGGTATAGGAGAAGCTGCGGGTATTGGCTTTGAGCGTGGTGTTGGCCGCTTTGGCTCTACAATTACAGACATCATCCCTGCCTTAGTGGGTAGCGCTGTAGGTGCAGACGAGTATGCAAAAGAACAACTTGAAGAAGCGGCTACTAAACAAGCTGCATTACCTGCGCCTGTATTCGAAAGCTATAAAGATGTAGAAGGTATAGGCGACGCTGCTAAATTTGTAGCTGAAACTATGGGGGAGCAAATCCCCAACATAGGCTTGGCACTTGGCACCGCGCTTACTGGCGGGAGAGCAGCACCGGCACTCCTAGGTGGACGTGCATTAGTTACCAAAGCTGCTACCGAAATAGCTAAAAAAGAAGCTGCTAAGCTAGTAGCAAAGCAAGCAACAGCAGGACAACTCGTAGGCGCGGGCCTCGGTTCGTATGTTCTGAACGCCCCTGAAGTATTCCAAAACATATTCCAAGAAACCGGAGAGCTTGCTCCCGCCACCGCCTTACTATTTGGAGCCGCCGCCGCTGCGCTAGACTCTGTTCTTCCTGTTGCTTTAGCTAGAAATATCTCAGCTCCTGTTAAAGCAGAGGCAGCGAAAAAACTTTTACTAAGATCAGGCATGAAACCAAGTATTTTACGTTCGGGTACTGTGGGTTTAGCTAAAGGTGTTGGCACAGAAGGCATTACTGAGGGTGCGCAAGAAGCTATTAGCATTGCAGCCGAGCGACTTATAGACGACAACCCTGATCTTTTTGGTGGTAAAGAATGGGATCGCATCATAGAGAGTAGTGTCCGTGGTGCTGTAGCGGGCGGTGGGTTTGGTACTATTGGTGGTAGCATAGAGGGTGCGCAAGAAAAAGCTGCTGCGAGGCAGGAACAAACTGCTGTTGAGCAACGCGAAAGGGAAGTTGCCGAAGAGCAGACAGTTTCACCTTCTGTAACGCCTGAAACCCCACCTAAAACCCCACCTGAAACTCCACCTGAAACGTCGCCTGTAGTAAAAGAAATGAGCGCCCAGAGCGTTGCTCAAGATGTTGAAGACTTAACTCGTGAAGAGTTTGATGCTAAATACGAAGGGCTGTACAACTACGATGAGATTATGGATGCTGATGAGGGGCAGACAGTTTCACCTGTTGTTAAAGCCCCTGAGCTGTCTGATGCCGAGGTTACTGCGGCAACGGCTGAAGGGTCTAGGGTTGTAGATAGAGCGAAGGAAAAAGAGCTTGAAGCAAAGGAAGTCGATCCAGAGATAGCTGTAATAATTCGTACCCAGATGGAGCGGCGGAAAGCGTTTGAAAAATCAAAAAAAGAAAGCGAAGTAGTAGAAGCTGCAAAAACGTATGAGCAAGAAACAGACGAACGCATTGCAAAAGAAACAGAAGAGCGGCGGAAAGAGTTTGAAGACCTAAAAAACAAACCTACCCCTGCAACTACTCCTCCCCCGATTGCCCCTGCAACACCTACTGAAACTAGCAGGAAAATGGCAGCAGCGGCAGAAGCCTACGAAGCAGCAAACCAAAGGGTGATAGCCAAACCTAATGTGGTTAACAAGGGCAAGCTGGCAAAAGCTACTAAGGACTACAACGCAGCTATTAGGGAAGATAGAGAAGCGCAAGCGAAGGTGTACGAATCCACACCAACAACAGCCCCTGCTCCTATTGCGCCTGCGGATAAACCCGTAACGACAACGGTAGCCAACACTGTAACGCCTGCTGTTGACCGCACAAAACAAGTCTTTGAGGATAGGGACTTCACCACGCTGATAGACGAAAAGAACCCAGCGAAGAAGACCACTGTGAATGAAGACCACTCAGCATTCAGGCGAATATTGCAGGGAGAGACAGCAGACTTTAACAACCTTCCAGAAAGCGCATGGCGTGGACTGCCGATAGAGGTAAATGAAGAATCCCCTACTTGGTCAATCATGAAAGCCTTAAATACAGTGGCTTTTGCCAGTACGGGACAGCGTAAGTTTACGGGAGAAGGGGCCAAAGCAGATGAAGATACCATGTTGCAGGAGAAGACAGATGGCAAAAGAGCTGTTCAGTTCGTGCGTGAGAATTTCTCTCCTCAAGTCAACGCTTCCTTAGATGTCCTCATCGCCTCACAGCAAGAGATAGAGACTGAGCGTGTCAGGAAAGATACGGGTGTGGAGGTCGCTGAGGATGAAGTAGTTGATGAGAATGCGCCCGCCCCTGTCATAGCTGAGCGGTTTAGGCCGGACACTAAGTCAAGCCCTGTCAAAGTCCTCTCTCCCAGCGCTGTAGCCAAAGCCAATAAGTCAAAGAAGGGTAAGGAACTAGCCGTTGAAGTAGAGCGCCAAACAAAGAACACCAAGCAGAAAGCTGTTTCTAAAAAAGCAGATGATGACTTTACCCGCGACCAGTTAGCCACTGTAGAACAGATCGACGACAACATTGAGGTAGAGATTTTTGAATCCGCTGAAGCCGAATCTAAAGCACTTGGCATACCCCTAGCAGACGTTAAGGAAGAATACAGGGCCAAGAAAAGGTTAAAGAAGCAAGAACTAGAAGCAATAGACACCAGCAATCCTATTAATAGCGATGCGGAGAAAGTTGCAGCAGCTATCATAGAGATGCGCGACAAAACCTCGAAGGATAAGGAAACAGAAGCCGCAGCTAACGCAGCTTTTGACATTGCCTCGAAAAAACTCAAGGCCAGTGCAGTACTGTCTGGCATGGGTACGGTTTCGGCAAAGGTAAACAACAAGCTGCTCGCTGGAGACATTGTTGGGGCACTTACACAGATAGCTTCTGACACAACCAACACTGACCTAGCTAAAGTTGCTAAGACACTTGCCCGAAGAATGAGTAAGGAAAGGACTAAACTTACACTAATCGATGGTCTTACTGATGCTGAAGGAGTGTTGTTGGCTGGTTCCTATGTTCACACGACACGGCAAATAAGCCTAAACAACGCAGGGCCAATAAGCATACACGCTGTACTGCATGAGTCAGCACACGCTGCTACCCACGATGCTTTGATGAATAAGAGCGACCCTATCACGAAGAAACTTACTAAGCTGTGGAAAGAAGCACAAAGTCTGATACCCGCTGAGTACGGTGTCACCTCCCTAGAGGAATTTGTTGCTGAGGCATTCACTAACCCAAGATTTCAAGCCATGCTTGCTTCATACAAGCCAGCGTCACAGCCCCTCTCTGCATGGCGCAGATTCATCAACGCCATATTCACACGTATTGGGCTGCGTGGCGAACCACTGTCAGCTAAAGATGAAGTCCTGACTCTCGCCAATTTCATCATGGGCAGCACTATAGATAACAGAAACGCTACCACAGTAAGACAGTACCTCTCTGAGGGTAAGCCAGACCAAGCCCTGTTTGAAATGCGTAAAGGTGCCCGTTCTTTGAGTAAGGCTGGCATTAAAGACTCCACCACAGTGGTCGCCTCGTGGGCGCGAACTGCTACCGCTAAGTCACGTGAGCAGGTTATGAACGCCGTGAGTATGAATCATTTGGTTGAGTGGGCGCAAAAAACTACGTTTGGCAAAGAAGCAACACAGCTACATGAACTTATCATCCAAGAAGATGGTGAGCGCGGTAGGATGGCGGGAGAGGATGCTAAGCTAGCTGATATTTTACGTAATGCGTTTAAAGGGGATGTTGAAGCCCTTAACGCCTTTACTTTTATCGCTACTGAAGGCACAGACTTTGGTGTTGACGTAGCTAAACCGCTTAACACATACACGAAGTTTGGCTTGGCCTACTCCTTAGCTGATGGCACCCTTGTTGAAAACCGAAACTTCCCCAACCAGTTAGCCAGAGATGAAAAGTTAGCCGCGTTAAAGGCTGAAATAAAAGTAGTGAACGCCAAAGAAAAACCTGATAAAGGGGACTTGGTGATTGTAGGAGGAGTGCAGAAGCTAGAGCCATCCACAGAAAAGCAAATGAAGTGGAAAGAGCTAAGACCGCTGTGGGATAAGAAACTAAACAAGGAGCAGAAAAGCGCCTACATAACTCTGCGTGACCACTACACATCACGCCAGAAAGAAGTCCGTAAAGCTGTTGCTGCTCGTATGGATGCCCTCACTCAAGACGACTCAGTGCTAAGAAGGCAGATCAAAGACATCGTTTTTGAAAAGATAATGAAGAGCGGTAGCATTGACCCTTACTTCCCTTTTGATCGGCGCGGTCAGTTCTGGATAGGGTTCACATACGGAAAGGCTGAAGGCAAGGGAACTGAATACTACACCACACCTTTCGAGTCGGAAGCACAACGTGCGGTGGCTATGGATAGGCTACGTGAAGACCCCACTGTAGACCAAGATACTTTAGAAGAGATGTCTGCCGACAAAGTAGCGGCAATGAACGGCGCTGATATAAACAATGTCTCTACTAGTTTCGTACTGGAGATGACCAACGAAGTAGACAAAGTTAAGCTCCCTAAAGGTGAGGAAGGTTCTACAGAAGCTGACAGTTTTGCCAAGGTTGAGGAACTAAAACTTAAACTGCGAGAGCTATTGCTGCGCACATTGCCCCAACAGGGGCTTGTCCAGACACAGAAGAAAAGGGCAGGGTTCAAGGGATATGAAGAGAACCCCATCATTGCCTTTCAGTCTCGCTCTAAATTAACCAATAATGCGTTTGTGAACTTAAAGTATGAAGTACAAATATCCAAGGTTGCTAAGGAGTTACGCCAAAAAGCCAAAGACGCTGAGTATGCCAATAATTCTATGGAGCGGTACTTATCTTTAGCCCTTGCTGGCACTAAGGCTGAAACAGACGCTACAGTGTTGAAGCTGCCTAGCTACGCAGAGTTTGCAAAGAACCCCTACATCTCCAAACTTGCGCGTAATATACGAGCGGGTGTGTTCATGTTTACGCTTGGGGCTAACATATCTGCTCCTGTGGTGAACTTGTCGGTGCTTGGGTTAATAGTAAGCCCTCGACTACAGGCAGACTACGGGCCACTTAAAGGCTTAGCCGCGCTCAGGAAAGCTATAGGTGTCTATGGTAGTACCTTTGGAGATGTGGATTCAGAAGTGCTGCCTGACATGGAACAGGGAAGTGACGGCAACTACTTCGTTAAGGCGCGTAACTACGTTAAGAAGCGCGGTGGTTTCGGCATGGGTAACACTAAAGGCACTAAGCAGCACGCCGTTTTCAACCCGCTTACCCAGCGTATGGAGGACATAGGGCTAGACAACCGTACTATTTCACAGGACATGGCTGAATTTGATTCTCCCACTAGCGCACTTCTACAAAAAGCCTCCTTCTATAGCGGCTTTATCTTCAACCACAGTGAGCGTGCGGCACGGCAGATAACTGCATTGTCTGTGTATATTGGTGAGATGGAGGCTAAAACAGGCAAAAAAATTAAAGATGTGACTAAGGCAGAGGTGGAGCAGTATGGGGGAGATGCCGCAGTAAAAGCTACTATGATGATGGAAGAGCTTAACGCTTCCGCCCTACAGACCACAGCCCCCAGACTTACACAGAACACTCTAGGTAGCCTAGTAGGCCAGTTCAAGCGGTTCCCAATGAACGTATTGACCATCCAAACTAAGATGGCTGCGGCAGGGTATAGGGTAATGACCCTTAAAACGAGAGCGAAAGTACAAGCAGCAGAAGCGGCTATGGCTGAGGCTCAAACCACAGGGGACACAGCAGCTTACGATCAAGCAGAAGCCGACTTGGCTGCGG
>Ga0307488_10003853_pt1 | contig 12512 bp, 23 predicted proteins | sample SB02metaG_FD_202248 | JGI IMG/M metagenome (GOLD analysis project Ga0307488, IMG submission 202248) | Sea-ice brine microbial communities from Beaufort Sea near Barrow, Alaska, United States - SB 0.2 | ecosystem: Environmental > Aquatic > Marine > Coastal | place: USA: Alaska | collected...
CCCGAGCCCACCTCGTCGTCCCCCTCCCCCCCCACCAACACGTACCCCGCTGCGGCGTACAATGCCCGCCCTGCGCTGTTGTCTCGGTCCACGTGCAGCGCCACACTGTACTGGCGTAAGTTGAAATCGGAAGCAAAGTTTGAAAGCGGCTCATCACTTGCAAGCTTCGAGCGATGCAACCAGGCGCGGTCAACCCGAGGTTGACCTGCGGTTAGCATGGGTCAAACTGGGGTAAAAATGGGGTCATTCTAAGGTCAACCTTGGGTCATTCCGGGTCAACGCGCGGTCAACACGGGGTCAACCTGCACTGCCCTACCACGCACACCGGCGGCGGCGTCATCTTGGGCGCCAGCGCCCCCGCCTTCAAAAGCAGCGCATTCCCAACGCCCTTGCGGCGGTATGCGGTGGGAACCACCATGCCGGTGAGGTACAGGAGGTGCACGTCCTCTGCGAGGCCGAGGGCCGCGGGCACTCCCACCACCAGCCCAACCTTGGGGGCCTTGGGACCGCCCGCCGGGTAGGAGGGTCATATGTTATAAAATATTCGACCGATATCGGAGGATGACTTTGCCTTCCGGATTTATCACACAGACGCGCGGACTCAGGTCGTCGATTCAACGTCGGTCAAGTGCTTGTTCACAATAGCCTTCAGGGTTAATGTTCATACAGACGCGCGGACGCTGTTGTCAAATCAGCATCGGTCGGGTGCTCGTTTTCAATAGCCCCCCTGCCGGGAGCAGCGTGAGATCGCACGTGCCCACCATCTCCGCCCCTTCGCGGCCGTCGTCCGCCACCAGACAGTAGCGGCGCAAGTTGAATTTGAAAGCAGATTTTGAAAGCGACGCATCGTATTCAGCTTCAAGCACCGAAACCAGGCGCGGTCAACGCGGCTACCCGGGGTCAACCTAGCGTCATGCTGCACCGCCCTACGAGGCAGAAGAAATTTCCGCCGCTCCACCGAACCTTCTGCACCAGGCCGTTGAGCAGGTCCTTGCTGCTGCGCCCGCTGGCGTTGAATCCGTCCGCTAGGGTCTGGCGGACTGCTCACCACGTCATTCGACGTTCCTTGAACTTTCATCTCTATTGAGCACCCTGACATGGCGAGCAATATCTGCCGGGCACAGAGTGGGCGACGGGGGCCGGGGCGGAGAACGAGACCGATGGGCGGGAGAGGCGGCCCGGGCTCCAACGGTGGAGACGCCCGCTACGGCGGTGGTGGCGGTGGCGGCGACGGGTGGAGAAGCGCCGCGGGGCTGGGAGGAGCAAACCCGGCACGTTCTGCCACGATGAAGTGAGCTCCCGAGAATGGTGGTGGTGCCCTACCATCAGCAAGCAGGTCCGCCACCTCTCGCAGCTGGTCCAGTAGCGCCTTGCCGTCGCCGTACACCTGCCTCACCCGCCACTGCCCGCCCGCGGGCCCGCGCTCCGCACCCGCGCCGTAGAGCCTGACACTGCAGAAAAATCCACGTCAACCACCGCCTTGTACAACCTCCTTCCTTGAGAGTTGCACGGCATCCTATGGCGTGAATATAGCAGCGTTCGATGACGTGACGAGCATGACCAGCTTCCTATGACTTGACGACCAGTATGTGGCGGGCCCCACCGCAGCGGCGACTTGCGCGGCGCGGCGGGCGCTGGCTGCTGACGAGGACGACGAGGATGGGGAGGAAGCGCTGAGGTCCTTGCGCAATACTGGGAGCCCGGGACCGCGGCGTCGGAGGATGGCGGCGGCGGCGCGCCGGGCGGGCGACGCCGCCCCGTCCGTACCTCCCGCCGCGATCCAGGGGGGTGCCGAGGCCGCAGTCACGCACAGCTGGGCCATCGCGAGGAAGCTGAAGTGAGAGGATTTAGCACGCACTTCAGCGACGTGTCACGACAGTACTGGTTTAGGGTTCCGGGTGGAGAGTTCAGGGTTTAGGGTTCCTCCGCCTCCTACTCCTTTATAAATTAGCCCTTCACACAACGGGCGCAAAGGGGCGTTACATTTGCACAAGTTAACACGACGGAAGCTGATTGCCAGATCCACACTCCTAAGGCGGTGCAGCTGAGCTTGCTCGATGCGCGGCCCTTGCTCGCCTCCAAGCATCATCCCGCGGGCACGCACAACGGCACCAAGATGCGCAACTCCTGCACACCACACGGTACCGGCATCGAGTCAACGCCCGTCACACTCTGTTATGCACAAAGGCATTAACACAAATGCGGCTCGAAGGGCTAAACACTGACATTCCAATTGGGCTTGATTGGGCAAAACATCAAACCACTTACTCACTTACTGGTAGAGCGCACAACATGAATATAAATTCATTCAGTTTTTACGTCGAAGCTGGCCCTAGCGCACGGGCCAGGGGCGATAGCCGGGTGCCGCTTGATACAGGACACGCGAAACCGTCAGCCTCTCTCTACACGCAAAGCTAGCCTAGTCTATCATAGCTATTGCAAATACAATAATTGACTCTGTGAAACCAAATTCGCTCGCGCACGTGAGGCGTTGAACGTGAGCTAATCTCGACGCGCACAACAACCAATTGCACACAGCTATCGGGCCTCCTCCTCGTGGACGTTCCGGAAGGCCACCTCCTCCTGCTCCCCGTCCTCCTTTCCTCCTCAACTATGAGGCCCTTCCTCCTCTGCCACCTCCTCCTCCTCCTCCCCCTCTTCCTTCTCCTCCTCCTCCTCAGCTACCAGGCCTCCTCCTCCTCCTCCTCCTCTCCCTCCTCCTCAACTATCATGCCTCCTCCTCATCCTCCTCCTCCGTCTCTTCCTCCTCATCCTCCTCGTCGATATTGTCCAGCCAAACCCCCTCCGTCGTCTCCTGCCCGCTCCAGCGTAGACCCCCGCCCCCCGCCCCCCTGGGGCCCGCAGCTCCCAGGACCCCCGCGACCCCCTCCATACCCTCGGCCGCTGCGGCGCGCTCGATAACCAGGGCGTTGCGCGCCTCCTCCTCCAAGGGACGGACGGCTATCACTCGACATGTCATCACATAACGCGTCTGGAAATCTTGAGCCCTACATTTCTTGAGTTGAACGCCATCCTATGACGTGGCGAACAATATCAGTCAAAAGAGAGACGATGCCGCGTGTTTGAACCCAGTCTCCGGTATGACTACCCCCTGACTCCCCCGAATACAGCCTCTCGACCGATCATGGACGCGGGGAAGTGATGGACTGAGTAAAAGGAGGCACCAGGCTTTCGCTCGGGCCCCCGTTGAGCAATACCAACAGGGCCCTACCTCCTCCATGGCCAGGCGCTGCTCCTGCTCCTCGTCGTACGCCTGGGGCCAGGGGCTTTACACATTTTGAGCTCGACGTAAGCACTTACTGTGGGAAACGCTGGTTGGCGACAGTCTGTCATTGGTCGAAATCGGCTCAGGTTGAGCTGAAACGTGGTCGAGTGTAAGCCCATGCCTGAGGCTGGATCATATCGTCGTCGTCCACCTCGTACTGCACCTTGTCCAGCGACACGGGTTTGAAGCGCCCCAGCCCGGAGCTGATGAACACGCGAACGTTCCCGTTGTTTTTCTCCGGCGGCCCGGCGGCTTGCACCAGCTCCATGGAAGCCTCGACGGAGGGTCGAACGGATCTACTGATGTGTGGAATGACGTGGCCAGTATGAGGAGGGTGAACATGTGATGTGGTCTTTGACGTGGCCAGCATCAGATAGTTCAAAGTGTAATGTGGTGAGTGACATGTCCAGCATACAATGGCTCAAAATGCGATGTGGTTTATGACCAGGCCAGCATAAGGTGCTTCAGCATGCAATGTGGTTTATGATGTCGTCAGCACAAGACTTGACTGACAAGCCCTACCTCGACAGATATGGGGTTGAAGTTAAGGTACATCCGCTCGATGCTGGGACAAATCATCAACGCCGCCGCGAGAGCCGCCGCGCCGTTGTCGCCGATGACCAGGAGCTTATACTCGTCCAGTTTTCAGCTCAACGTGAGCACTTTTGGTGGAATATATGGGGTGGATCTATGCAAGAGCAGCTCAGGTCGAGCTGAGATATGGGCGAGTGGAAGCCCTTGACAGTAGTCCACCTTTGGCATTGAGGTGAGCACTTTTTGAGGGATACATTGGGTGTGTTGGTTGGTAACAGTGGAAAACATGACTCAGGTTGAGGTGAGAAGTGGACGAGTGTCAGACCGTGCCGATGGCGCAGTTATTCAGGTGCAGTACCCGCAGCACCCACGGCTGCGTGTGCCGCTCCACCGCGTCGATGATGGATTGCGCCAGAATCTCCGCGCCCTTGTCTCCCAGCGGGTTGTGGCTCAGGTCCAGGCACCTCATCTTGGTGCCCATTCGCTAGGGTCTGGCGGAGATTGCTCTCCACATCAAAGGGTTCCAGTGACCTCGAGAGACGAGGGTTCTAAGTGCACCGGATGAGCGGGTCTTGCGGATGATGCTCGCCACATCTTAGGTTGCCGTTTACTCAAGAGACAACGGTTGAAAGTGCGTTGGATGAGGTGGCGGGCAATATACGCCAGGCCCTGCCATGCGCAGGCTCTGGGAGATGATCGCCACACCGATGTGCCCGATGCAGTTGAACCCCAGGTACAAGTTGCAGAGGTTGCCGTTGAGGTAGATGGTGCGCCCCAGCTCGATAGCGCCCTCATCCGTGATGCCGCAGTCTGTGCAGTCCATCGTGTGGGGAGCAGGTTGGAATTGACAGCAAATTTTGAAACCTGTATATCATAGAGTCTATTGTGAATTCAATCGATGAAACCAAACGCGGTCAAAACAGGGTCAACCTAGGGTCAACTTGCACCGCCCTACCATGGTTTGGAGCGAGGAATTGCCCGACAGCATGTGGCCGAGTTCGCGGCAACACTCGGGGGTCAACCTGCTGCCGCCGATTCGTAGCGGCGCACGTTGAAAAATCGAAAGCAAGACTTGAGAGCCGTTTGACATATTGTAGTTACAAGAGCTTAATTCCACAATTTACATATCGCGCTTTCAACTAGGGTTTCATCGTGTCAAGTTGCACCGCCCTACCGATGTTGAGAGTGAGGACGGAGGTGGACTTCATCACCGCATACGCCAGCACCGTCACGGCGTTGTCACCAAGTGGCGGGTCCGCCCCTGTCAGGAGGGCCTGGCGGATATTGCTCGCCACGTCATAGGGTGTAATTCACCTCAAGAGACAAGGGTTCACGTTGTGTTGTGTGATATGGCGAGCTGTGCGGATATTCTCGCCACATCACAGGGTGCCATTTGACTGAAGAGACGAGGGATCAAAGTGCGTTGGATAACGTGGCGCACAATATCCTCCAGGCCCTACCCGTTAGGTTGACTGATTTCACTCGGTTATGCGCCAGGCCGTTGAGGAGCTCGCGGTCGATGCCCAGGGTGGAGGACTCGCCCGTTGGGAGCTGGATCTCCGACATCTCGCGCATGGCGGCGATGGCGTTGTACACCTCATTGCCGCCGACCAGGGTCTGACACGCGTCCACATCCCAACTCAATGTAAACACTTTGATGGGATACGTTGGGCGGTTACAGTGATCGAGACGGCTCGGGTAGAGTGGACGAGTGTGCAGTGGTTTCAGTGACCAAAAGGGCTCAGGTTGAGCCGACAAATGGACGAATGTAAGCCCGTGTTCCACGGGTTCCTCCAACGCCAGGATGCCAAAGAAGCCAAGGTGGGGCGGTACAAGTTGACCCCGGGTTGACCGCGCTTGGAGCCGACAAGTGGACGAGGGTGAGGCCTTGCCGCCGCCACCCTTGACCGCCTTCTTCCACAGGCTGACGGATCCCGTACCCGCATCCTCGTTCCAATCAACCGGTTCGTGCGGGTACCGGAGCCCAGGGGCTTACACTCGTCCACTTCTCAGACTCATCGTAAGCACTTATTGTGGGATACAACGGGTACCTTCAGTCACGTATGGATCATAACTCGTTACAAACTGGACACAAAACGGCCCACTGATCAAAGCAGCTTAGGTTGAGCAGAGAGGTGGACGAGTATAAGCCCCTACCCAAGCCCGTCGATGAGGCTTTCGCGCCGGTTGTTGGCCGCCACGCGCGCCTCTTCCTCCAGCCGCTGCTTCTTCAGCTTATCCAGCTCGCAGGGCCTGACACCACACACCGGTCCACTGCTAAGCTCGACTTGGGTATCTTCAGGGCCTGACACCACTCACCAGTCCACTGCTGGTTATTTCAGCTCAATTTGGGCACTTGTGCACATGCGCACTACTTCGGCATTGGGCACTGAGGCACTTGGGCACTTGAGCAATTGGGTGTATTGAGGGTTCAGGGTGTAATGTGCTCAGCCCTGCCAGCAGTTTGTCCACGTCCATGGTGCGGTGCGGGCGACGGCCAGGGCCGCACGACTAGACTTGAGCATCTTTGTGTGCGAACTATAAAAGTGCGGATGATTACATGCTGGAGCGCTTCAAGTATGATTCAAGGGCCACAGCTGAGAGAGGTTTAAGCTGCGTGAGAGGTGTGCAGGGGGGGGCGTGTCCGTCCCTGCCGGCTTCGCAGGTTGGACAGCATCTGGGCGATCTGCGCGTCGTCTGACGGAGCATCCGGCGACGCGGCACCGCCCTTGCGCGCGGCCTCGGCAGAAGGGGCCATGGCGGAATGGCCGTTGGGCTGTGCGGTGTCACGGATGGCGGCAGGGCTGCTGCTGCTGCGGCGGCGGCGGCGGTAGAACGAGGCCGCGCGAAACGACGGGCACGGCCTGGGCGGGGGCAGCGCCGTGCCGCGACGGCGAGTGAGACAAGGCGCTTGAGGCGCATCTTTAGAGCACGAGAGCCAAAACGAGCCCAACTGCCACTTTTTGACTCGGCACCCGCCAGTTGCCAGCTGGCAGTCCGCGTTCCGCGGAGCAGCCAGCAGCAAAAACAAGCTCGATGCCGCGCCGTCCGGTCACAACAGCGCGCGAGCGCCCACTCCCACATACTCAACACCGGCTGTAGGATTCGAGGCAATGGACCGGGGAGGCTGCGCCGCGGCGTGCTCGTCGCCGCTGCTGCGGCTTCCGCTGCACCCGCGACGACACGCTTCCAAGAAACCGTGTATGGGCCCCGGCGGTGGTGCCGAGTGGGGTGCCGCTCGAATTCAAGAACGTCGTCAGGTCCGTCGAGCTGCTGTCGTGGGTGAAGGCAACGGGGTGCCAGTGGAACTCGGACACGTGACCGCCGCTGAGGAGAAGGAGGAGAAGGGGGGAGGTGGAGGAGGATCAGGAGGAAGCCAGCACGATGCGCGATGGCTGGAGCGGCTCCAAAGCGCTGTTTCTGTCGAGGGTGGCACCCTCAAGTGCAGTGTGAGCGCGCGCCCAGACCCGGCCCGCGGTGTGCGAGCCGTGAACGTGAACTGGCGCCGCGGTAGGGATATGGAGATGGAGAGGGAGAGAGCGAGGGAGGGGGAGAGGGATAGAGGGAGAGGGGGAGATGCAGAGGGAGATGCGGGGGACGCGGAAGCACTGAGCAACATTCTCGGACTCCCGACGAACCCATCGGACGGTCCCATACACCCGGTGCTGCAGGCGTTACTGGAGCGCAAGCGCATCGGTAGTTTGCCGGGCGCGCGGTCAGATGGAATGCGTATCGGCCTGGCAGTGGAGGGCGGCGGCATGAAAGGCGTCATTTCTGCGGCCATGTGCGGCGAGGTACGACTTGGTGGATATTGCTCCCCACGTCATCCAATGCACTTTCAACCCTCGTCTCTTGAGATGAATGGCATCCTATGACGTGGCGAGCAATATGTGCCAGGCCCTGGTTCGAGGTCCTGCGATTGGGTTTCGCCGATTGCTTCGATGCCGCCTACGGCAGCAGCGCTGGGGCTATGAATCTGACGTACTATCTTGCGAAACAACCTGAGGCAAGGAGGATTATGGGGAACAAGCTCTCGACCGAAGTTGAATCTCCTCCTCAACCTCCTCCTCCCCCTCATCCTCCTCCTCTTCCTCCTCCTCCGCGCGTGTGTATGAGCATTCACCCTCAAGGTAAGTCACGCTCGACTTCCGTTCGAGTGCACTGCCCCTTCCGCGAGGGCGTGACAGCGTATCAGGAGGACCTAGCCGGGGGAGAGTTCCTGGATCTGATGCGGCTGCCGCCGCTGACGCTCCTGCCGCGCCCGCCCAGGCTATTCGGGTTCGTTGGGTAGAGCCTGGCGGATACTGCTCGCCACGCCATAAAGTGCCTTTAAGCTCAAGATACGAGGGTGCAAAGTGCGTTGGATGACGTAGCGCGCGATATCAGCCAGGCCCTATCGCGGGGGACGGCATGGGCAGCACCCACGCCATCACCGCCGCCACTGTAGATGCCGCCGCCGCACCAGCCGCGGCCGCCGCCGTGATGCCTGCCATGGACATCTCCTACCTGGTCGACGGGGTGATGGACGGCGTCACAGTAAGGCGGTGCAGGAAGTTGAACCGACATATCCCATTTTAACAAGCGCCAGGAATTAAGCGCTTGAACATATCATATGATTAATCGCTTTCGAGTTTCGCTGTCACTTTCAACTTACGCCCGTACTCAACGGGGCGGCCGCTGGACTGGATCCGCGTCATGAACTCGGCGGTGCCGCTCAAGATCGTGGCCACCTCTCTGGACACCCTCACACCAGTGCTGCTGGAGGTACGGCCTGGCGGATATTGCTCGGCGGATTAAACGTTCCATGGATCTTTGTCCCGCGCGTTGAATGTTCCGCGGATTAAATGTTCCCGGGTCAATGTTCCACGGATCATGTTCCGCGGGTCAATGTTCCGCGGATTAAATGTTCCGCGGACTGATGTTTCGCGGATGAAATGTTCCGCTGGTAATATTCCGCGGATTAAATGTTCCGCGGGTTAATATGCTGCGGACTACATGTTCCGCTGGTTCATGTTCCGCAGATGACATATTCCGCAATTTGATCTGATGCACTTTGAACCCTCGTCTTTTGAGCAGAGTAGCAACCCATGACAACGCGAGCAACATCCGCCAGGCCCTAGCTGGAGCCGCCATTCCGGGATGTGGAGGATCTGAAGCAGTGCCTGAAGGCCAGCGCGTCGGTGCCCACTGTAGGGCGGTGCATGTTGACCCCAGGTTGACCTCAGGTTGACCTTGGGAGTACAGCGCTTGGTTTCGGCGCTTGAAGCTAACATCTTACACTTGTTTCGAGCTTTGCTTTTGATTACAAGTTGGGCCGCTACTCCACGGTGGCGGGAGCGGAGCCAAGATTTCACCGCGGGCAGAGAATGGTGGACGCGGCTATCATGGAGCCGGTTCCGGTTTACTCGGCGGCGGCGGATGGGTGCACGCACGTGCTGGTGCTGCTGACGCGCTCACTGCCGCCGCCGCCACCGCCGCCGCTGCCGCTGCTGCCGCCGCTGGGGGCGGGGCTAGGGGGGAGTTTGGGGGCGGGGTCGAGGGCCAGTGCAGGGGCGGTGGTGGGGGGCGGGACGATGGAGGTGGCTAGGGGTGACGATGTGGGGACGGCGGCGGTAGCGGCGGGGGAAGGGGCGGCGACGGCAGCGGTGGGGACAGCAGGGCCGAGGCGTGAAGCCACAGCGGGGGTCCGGAGCTCGCGGCAGCAGCGGCTACTCTCCCGTGCATCACAGTTCCTGGCCCGCCGCGGGCGTCGCCTGTCGCAGCGCTGCATCACCCTGCTCACCGAACCCCACATGCGTGACGCCTGGTGAGGCTGTGCATGTTTAACCCCAACCTGTGTTGACATTGCTCACAACAGCGCCTGGTTTCAGCGCTTGAGCCTAAATTACGATAAAATATTCATCAACTGCCTTCACATTTTGCCTTCAAACATCTCTCAGCCTGCTCCCCTGCTGCTTTCAAGTGTTGCGTTCAGTTTCAAGTTACGGCCCTACAATGTGGGGTGCCCGCTTCGCCGCTAAGCAGATGCTACACGAGGCGGGAGAAGTCAGCATAGAGGAGGCGCTGGTTCTGGCGCGCGACCGCCCAGGGTCAACCGCCGCCGCCGCGTTGTTCCCAGGGGGCGCGCACGTTCTAGCCATCGCACCCGACGCCGCTGTGGCTTCGAAGTAGGGCCCGGCGCAAACTGCTCGCCACATCAGCCAGCGCACTTTGAGCCCTCGTCTCTAGATCATATGGCACCCTATGACGTGGCGGGCAATATCCGCCAGGCACATTACGCCATCCAACGCACGTTAAACCCTCGTTTCTTGAGTCAAATGGCACCCCATGACGTGGCGAGCATCATCTGCCAGGCCCTAATATGTGGATCTTACCGATATGCACGGACAGTGCGCTGCTGGCACGGGGGAACCAGGCCGGGGCGGAGGCGGTGCGCGACGTGTTGTCGCCGCTGCTGCTGGAGGAGCAGCACGAGGTATCGCGGCAGGAGGGGACGGCGGGGGCGGCGGTGCCTGACGTGGCGATGGAGGGAGAGGAGGTGGAGGTGTTGCGGGACGAGGAGGGGCTGCCGGATGGGGAGGTCACGAGCTTTCCGCCCGTGACTTTCCGATGGTGAGAAGTTACAGTTAGAGCTATTCTGTTCATCACACTTTTGTAATTCTTTGGAGCTCTGTGGACAATCTAAGAGAGTCTCTACTAGTTCACTAGTAGGCTCTACGAGCATCGAACACTAGCCGCTAGCATAATTTTGTCTATAGCACGCAGGAATGAATTAAAGCCCCAACTCCCACGCGCAACATATATCTCATATCAGGGTTGTAGTCCTTGCAACATCTCCTGCCGCACCCGCCGCGCCTCAGGCCCCCGCCGCGTGGCTACTCGCATCCGCCGCGCTTCCGCCTGCCGCGCCGACCTCCGCGCCTCCTGCGCCGCCAGCAGTCCCCCCGCCCCCGCCGCCTCGCGAGACCGCGCCGCGCCTAGCGCAGCCGCCACGCGGTCCACTGCGCCCACTCCCCCGGGCGCCCCCTGCTGCTGCTGCTGCTGCTTCTGTTGTCCCAATGCACTGAGATCCCCCTTAAACGGCTCCTGCGGCTCCTGCTCATCCTCCTGCTGCTGGTGCTCTTGTTGCTGTTGTAACGGAACACCACGCTGCTGCTCCTCCTGTCGCCGCTGCTCCTGTTCCTGTTGCCGCCTCTGCTCCTCCTCCTCATGTTGCTGATGCTGCCGCTCCTGCTCCTCCTCATGCCGATCCTGCTCCTCCTCACGCTGTTGCTGCTCCTGCTGCTGCGGCTCCTGCGGTCCCTGCCGCCGACTCATCACCCTCTCCGGCTCGCTACCTAGGTCCGAGGAGGGCAGAACCTTGCCCAGCCTGCCCGCCTTCCCGTCGTTGCCTTTCGTGCTGTTGCCTTCCGTGTTGTTACCTTCCGTGTGGTTGCCTTCCGTCTGGTTGCCATCCGTGGCGTTGCCCTCTGTGGCGTTGCCCGCGGTGCCGTTGCCTTCCGTGTCGTCGCCATCCGTGACGTTGCCCTTCGTGGCGTTGCTTGCCGTGCCGTCACCTTCCTTGTTGTAGAAGCTCGACTTGAAGCTGAAAGCAAAGTTAGAAAGCGGTTCATCAAGTATTAGCTTCAAGCGCTGAAACCGAGCGCGGTCACCAGTGGGTCAACCTGGAGTCAACCTGCACCGCCTCACCGTGGCATTGCCCTCCGTGTTATTGCTTCCCTTGCCCGTCTTGAGCGCTTTCAGCATCTCTGCATATTTCGCCTCGTGCTCCTCCTTCTCCTCTGACGCCGCCTCACCCACCTCCTCGTCGGAGGCGTTGGCGGAAACGTTCCGCGGCGGAGGCAGCGGCGGCGGTGAGGGCACGCTGCTGTTGCCCTCCTTCTCCGCCGCGGCCGCCGCCTTCGCCTCCTCGACTCTTCGTCTCTCGTCTACCCGAATTTTGGTCGCTTCGTCCTTTAGTCCTTTCGAGGCCGCCTCCGCCGCCTTCGCCGCCGCCGCCCTCGCCTGTTTGACGGAGGTTTTTGTGGAAACCACCTGATGTGAAGGAGGAAGCGGCGGCGGGGGCGGGGGGGGCACGCTGCTGTTGTCCGCAAAGTAGCGGCGCACGTTGCAACTGAAAGCAAAGCTTGAAACAGGTTCATCATATTTTAACTTTTAGCGCTCAACCCAAGCGCGGTGAACACAGGGCCAACCTGGGGTCAACCTGGGGTTGATCTGCACCACCCTACCGTGGCGACCGTCTCCACCCCGGCGGTGTCGGAACTCATGGCGCCGAATCTGGTGTGACCCACGTACGCCAGACCCGCCACTGCCAGTAGCCCCACGACAACGAGCACCTGGAGTGAGGAAGAGCAAAGGAGCGAGGGAATCAGTGAGGGAACGAGAGCGAGATGTGAGCGCGGGCACGGGTGAGCGGGGGCGGGGTAGGTGGAGGGCGACTGGCGACGCAGAACTGTTGGGCGTGTTTCTTCCATCAACTCACCTGTGTGACCGTGGCCCACAGAGCCGCGCTCTTTTTCCGCGCCTCGTTCTCCAGCTCGCTCTTCAGCTCGCCCCGCAGCAGCGCCTCCTTCTCGTCACCGCCCCCGCCGCCTCCGCCACCCATGCCACCGCCACCGCCGCCGCCGCCGCCCCCGTCCCCGCCAACGTCTGCCCCCCCACCTCCGCCAGCCAACTTTCTATCCACAGCGGT
>Ga0307488_10003855_pt1 | contig 12508 bp, 16 predicted proteins | sample SB02metaG_FD_202248 | JGI IMG/M metagenome (GOLD analysis project Ga0307488, IMG submission 202248) | Sea-ice brine microbial communities from Beaufort Sea near Barrow, Alaska, United States - SB 0.2 | ecosystem: Environmental > Aquatic > Marine > Coastal | place: USA: Alaska | collected...
CTGTACGGGCGATTGGCAAACAGTGAGTAAACAGGGAGGCCGTAATTGGGCCGAAGAACAGTCGTGGTATTCGCGTACCTTGGCGCACGCCCAGAGGCACTGGGACATGTTCAGCGGCGACGAAGATCCCCCCAGGTTTTGCGCGGCGTCTCGTATCAGCAGGCCGTCGATGACCTCGCCGGGCGGCGCCCGTCCTATCCGAGCGCACGCCCACAGCAGGTTGGACGTTTCCTGTCCCTCGAACGAGGTCAGGTTGTCCAAAGTGGCGCGCATGGCTTGGTCGAAAAAAACCGCCCCCGGGTCGAACTCCAGGTACGCGAACCCCAACAACACGTTTGACAGTTCCTGGGCTTTGAATTTCTTGAGCAGAGGCGCGACGGATGCGGCCAGCGAAACCAACAAGTCGGACCCCGGCGAAAACCGCAGCTGCCCAAACGCCCACACCGTGTTACTCACGGCTTGGCTTTTCGTTTCCCGCGCTTTCCCCGTGCTTTGTACCCCGCCTCGCAGTTCGTTTGCAAGGCCTTCCGCTATTTCCGTGAGCAGCGTGTCTGCCGGATGGTGCTCCAGTTTCGCGCACGCCCACGCCACGTTGGCCAGGCCTTGCGAGTTCATCTTTGGCAGTTTCTTTTGCACCACTAGCATCAGTTCTTTAAATCGTTTATCCCCAACCACGGCTTCCCTGTCGCGTTGCGACCGCGCGTGCGTCGCGAGGCGGTGCATCGCGGTTGCGGCGTGAATCGGGTCGAACTCGGAGGCGTGCTTGCCCACGACGTCGAGAATCACCCTAGGGTCCGTGCTTGACGTCAGGTCCGATTGAATGGCGCGGCCGTTCGCGAAATCGGTACCCGTCAGCCGGGGGGTGCCGCCGCCTGACCCGCGGCCGCGGCCTCGGCGCTCCGAGGAAGGGGCGGCGAGGGCTCGGGTTGGGACGCGCCCGGTGGCCCGGTGGCGCGTCGTCGAGGGGGTCACCCTGCGCGTGAAGGGGGCGGCGAACGCCGCGAACACCGCGTGTGCGTGCGCCATTTGCGGTGGGGCACAACAGGGGCGAATCAGAGGTGGGGTGTCGGCGGCGAGGAATCCCACTCCACGACGCGTGGACGGGAGGTCGTTGAAGCGACGCGCGTGCGGTGAGTGACGAAAAAACACGCGAACCGGTAACGCTTGTCGCAACCGGGTGGAGGTGGACGGACGCGCGCTGGGCGACTCGGTGTGGTACCGCCGCCCGACGAAGGCTCGCGAAGGCGGCGTAAACCGTAAAAAGCATTTGCAAAGAGGACGTGGAAAGCGAAAAAAGGAAGGTTGAAAAAAGAAAAAAAGGCGAGTCCCGGGCCTGCTACTTTGTTGAATGTACAATTCTCGAACGCGATTATGCACCCAGCGTGACAAGCATCATACCGCTATAGACAGACGAACGCGATGGTAAAAGACTACCAGACTACGGCTGACGGATAACGGATTGGAACAAAAAAAAAGTACGTGCGACGTGCGCGGCGACATTTCACAAGTCACGCCTCTCGGCTCGTCGCGTGTTAAGGTGTTACGCATACCTCGAATCTCGCCTCTTTGCGCTTTTTAGTTTAGTCACCAACATAGTCACCCACCCCTAAACCTTTTAGTCACCCAACCCAAAAAAACTCCCCTTCACTTCGGCAGGTGTTTCACCAAAAGCGTTTCGAAGGTTTTGTACAAGTCGTCGTTGGCGTCTCCGAATATGTCGCTCGCTTTTTTCAGCGTCTCCGCCCTTGTTTGTTTATGCGCGTTCAGTTCTTTGATGTTTTGCAGGAACTGAGAGAAGTGTTCGTACGACAACCTGCTTCTGGCTTTGCGAAAGAACTCCTTGCCATCGACTTTGTTTTGAGGAGGTGGTTTTGCGTTCAGCGGCGACGACGGCGCTGATGAACCGTTTCCGTCGAATCTCGACGACGGCGCAGGAGACGCGTGCGTCGACCTAACATTTCTTTCCCCTCGGCCATCCTCAGCATATGTCGACCGGGCACCCGGCGACCGCATTCTCGTCGCATCGAAGTTTGAAAGCACCGAGTTGATTAGCCGGTCCCCGGACGCGTCCCCGAATCGGTCACCGGACGAAGCGTCCCCAAAATCCCCAACTGCAGCGTTCTCGTCATCATCCGCGAGCGTCCGCATCAGGTTCCGTTTAAAGTGCTCCAGCTTGGCGACGTCTTTGTTTAGTTTCTTCACCGTGTTTATCAGGGCCTGTTTTTCTTGTAGTAAAGTCTCCCTGTCCTCCATCGCGAGCGCGGCTTTTTCGGAAGCGTCGCTAAGCGCGTGTTCCGCGTTTTGCAACTTCCGCTCCAGCTGTTTGTTGCGCATCTTTCCCTCCGCGTTTTCCTCCCGCAACGCACTCACCTCTTGTTCCAACCCCAAAGTCTTCTTCACGAACGCCGCATTCGCGATGCGGTGCGCCAGCTCGAGCTGGTCACCGGGGTCCTCGGGTAACACCTGGTTTGGGGAGGGGAGGGAAGGGGGGTGAGTGACAAGGCTCTCGTCGTGGGCGATCGGAAAAGAAGTGTCTGATGGAAGCGCGGGAAGTGATTTGAAACGCGACCGTGGGGCCAGGGTGGTGTCGTCAGTGACACCGTGAGTTTCGCGTTTGAACCGCGTCATCAAGAAACGTACCGAGGCGATATCGCGGGGAAGCGCGTCCATCGCGGCGGCGAGGGGGACGGCCGACTCGCGACGACGCGGAGTGGGGGCGAGGGAAGGGGAGCAAACAAAGCCTTTGTTGGGAGAGTTGTTGTTTTGAGTTTTTGGGAGAAAAAAGCGCGGGTTGGCGGTCTCGTCGTCGATTCGTTCTGGGACACTGCGATACTCGCCTCGTGCTGTGACACCGCGTTTACGTTGTGTACCGGTACACATAACCTCGCGTTTCTCGGGAGGTGAAAAGGGCCGTCCTTCGCGCGAAAAATTCCAAATATTTTCCAAAACCCTACTCGTTTTTTTCAGAAATGCGTAGAATAGAAATCTCCGGTCGTCGTCGATGGCCACTTCGGAACGCGCTACACGCACGTCTCCAGAACCGGCGAATATCATGGCGCCTTTCAGGGTAAGCACACTGCCCGGCACGTATCCCCGCGCGTGACGCACATGCTCGGTTCGCGGTACCTCGCCTCGGCGCGGTCTCCGGCGACATGTTTGGCGGTCCCACGCTCGCGATGTTGTTTTCGCGTGCTAGGGTTCAACCGACGAATGGGTCGAGTGGGGCCCGTGCGGGGTTGTTGGCGCGGTAACAACTGCCGTGCATCGCCCGACACCGTATGGGAAGCCGTGCGCCACGATGCGGGCGACTTTACGCCCCCGGATGGCGCACGTGGTGCCGTCTCCGGAGACGTCGGCCTTCGCTCTTTTTTCGTTCCGTCCCGCAAAAAAAATGTTCACGCCGAGCCCGGTAACCGGTCGCTGACCCCACCCTCCCCTTCCCCGAAACAGTACCACCAATATCACATCGTCGGCCGCCACGTGCCCACGGATGCCCAGCCGGAGCCGCAAATCTACCGCATGAAGCTCTGGTCCCTGGACGACACCCGCGCCAAATCGAAGTTCTGGTAAGTGAATGAAGAAAACAAATCTCCCGCGACGTCGTTCGCGACGCGCAAGCTCGAACGGTGAAGAACACGGCGACGCATGCGAGTAAATGTGATGCCTGCTCTTTGGCGGGAATTGGTCGTGTGTGTGTCCTCGACGGCGTGGCCACAAATCCACGCCTAAACCACACCGAGGTCGACCCCGGGCCCGCACGTTCCGACACCGTCGACGCACACCGGACCTCGCGATGCGTTTTAAGGGTTTTCGCCTTCTTTGAGCGTTTTTCAAAACAGAAGCGCGCGCGGCGCGCCGGCGCGTGCTTCCAAACCGGATGCCCCACTACTCCAACACACGAACAATTGCCTCTTACGACCCGTCCACTGACCGTTGCTTCCACCCCATCCCCATTTTTAATTTACCATCAACAGGTACTTCCTGTCCCGCCTGAAGAAGGTGAAGAAAGCGAATGGGCAAATCATCGCGTGCAACGAAATTTTCGAGGAGGACACGACTTCTATTAAGAACTACGGCGTGTGGATTCGTTACCAGTCACGCACGGGGTTCCACAACGCGTACAAGGAGTACCGCGAGATCAGCATGAACAAAGCGGTTGATGCGTTGTACGAGGAGATGGCGAGTAGGCACCGCGTGCGGGCGCCTTGCTTGCAGATCATCAAAATCGCGTTAGTCGCCGATGCGGACGTGAAGCGTGACAACACCATCCAGTTTCTGGGCAGAAAGGAACCCGTTTCTTTCCCGGTGGTGAACAAAGTCTTAAGGGCGGACGCGAAGTCCCAGAAAACCACGTTCAAGTACACCAGGCCCAACTTCTCGGCGCTGTAAGTGCGTGTTGTTGAGTTTGGTTACGAACGCCTCGCGTAAGGGTAACGAGAGTGGTTGGCGTGGAAGAGACGCTACACTGCTTATCTAGCCTAAGTCTGTCGTTAAACGCGCGAGGGGTTTTTTGGGGTGGCTTGTTGCTTCTGGCGTTCGGGGTTTACTCCTCGAAAGCGTTTTCCAGCGCGGGAAACGTGTGCTTTTGGCGACGAAAAAAAATGATGGAGAGAATGGCTCGACTGGGGTCGAGCGCGGGGGACCTGACGCTTCAACGAGCGCCGGGTATGGGGGATTGGGACATCCACTAGAAAAAAAAACGACCATTCAAAGGTCGGTCGCGTTGTGATGAAAACGCGTTTACAACTAATTCGGAGTTGCACGAGTCGCGCTGGCGTAAACCTCGTGCGTACTGTGACCGCGTTACACCTCGTCTGTACTGCGAGCAAGGAAAACCTCATCTGTACTTCGAGCACGCAAAGTCTCGTCTGTATTACACGCAAGTTACACCTCGTCTGTACCGCGAGCACGTTACACCTCATCTGCACCACAAAAGCCTCATGTGTACTACACGCACGTAAAACCTTATCTGTGTACTACAAAAAGCTCTCTACCCGTGACTTTTATCTACCGTCTCGCGAATGCGCGTGAGGAGTCGCCCGTCGTCGGCGACGAGGATTCGATGAGGAGGATTCCGCTCATCAAAAATGTCCTCGCCTCAAAAATTCTCCCCGCCGAAACCAAAAACCACGACCAAATCACGCCAAGTAGTTGAACACGTTCGGGTCATCCTTGTCCCGTTCCAGGAACTCTCTAGTGACCAGGTCTTCGATGCGCTTTTTAATCGCTTTGAAGTCCGGTTTGAACCCTTTCGAGAGTTGTTGCACCACTTCCAACACGAGTTTCTGGTGCGCCAGGGTTTTCCGGGATTTCATCGTCCGCACCACCGCGGCGTCGATGGCGTACCGGCGGTCGTTATCGACGTCCGCGATTGTTTTCGCCCGGTCCTCCACAGGCGGAACGGGAACTTTGATTCGCCGCGCCCGGTCCGTGAACTGTTCGTTGTGCGTGAACACGTCGTCTGGGCTGATTTGCTTGTTTTCCGGGGTTTTTGAAAGAATCTTGTGGAACAATAAAAAAGAACGTCAGTCTAGTCTCTTATGGGCAATCAGGGAGGCGGAATGTGGTGATTGGGAAAGGCCCTCACCTTGTACTTGGAACACGAAAGCGAGTGCAGGGTTCTTTTCACGTCCTCCTCGGGCAGGTTCAGGCGGTCCCTGATGTAAAAAAAGAAGTGTCAGTCTCTCGTAATGTGTATGAGTAAACAGTCAGGGTAATCGTCCCTTCTGGTACGAGTATATCGCGATGTATGGACAAACAGTTAGGGCAGAGGTAAGACGTCCGTTCTGGTACGAGTATGGGCAATCGCAGAGGCGGAACGTGGTGATTGGGAAAGGCCGTACCGAATTTCCGCGAAAGTCAGGGAGTCCACGGCGTTGAAAAGCAAAACGCAACTGGTTTGAAACGCGCTGAGCTGCATTTCGATTGGTTTGTGTTTGAAGTTGCCTTTCACGCTGCATGTACCGAGGGCGTAGATCCAGGTCAACTTCCGGTGCTTGGTTCTTTCCTCGTAAAACGCCTTGAACGTTTCAACGCACTTCACCATCGGCGCCGGTAACGCGAGCTCGGTGAACTTGTACGTCGGCCAAAACCCGGTGGTCAAAACGGTGACGTTCAAATCCACGTCGCCTTTTTTTGTAAACGAAAAGTGGTTAACGTCTCGTATGGGCAAACAGAGAGGCGGGATTTGGGAATTTGGGAAAAACCATTATTACTAACCTTTCCGCGACGCGTCTTGCGCCAGCCAGGAATCGAACCCCTGCTGCGTGTCCCTTGCGAGCTGCAGGTCGGTAACCATGCCCTCCATCTTCCCCGTGAACTGCGCGCCGCACTGGTGCTTCAGCTTCGCGAGGATGGACCGCTCGTGGTCGTCGTTCGCGGACTGGTCGAAAAGCAAACGCTTGCTCAAGCGCTTCCGGTAAAACTCGCCGAAAAGATCCTTGTCGCTGAGATATTCAAAGAAAGTGGTTAACGCCTTGTATATCGCGATGTATGGACAACAGTCACCAGCTGAGAGATAAAACAGTGTGTCGACGGATTTGGGAAAGGGAATACGTACCTGACGTACGCCAAAAGCCGAACCACCTTTTCAAGCGTCTCCTCCACGGATTCGTCCGAAAGCTTCTCGCTGCCGCCGCCTTTCTTCAAAAGCTTGTCGCAGAACGTAGCCTGATTGAAATAAAAGAAATGTCAGTCCCGTATGGACAATCAGTCGGCGGAATGCGGTAAATGGGAAATACTTACCATCAGCTCAGCAGAAGTGCTCCCGGCGATGATCTTGTTGCAGAAAACCTCGCACGCCTCTTTTAGCGCCCTCAAGAAAAGCGAATCCTCCGCGAAACACGTGGTGACGTACGCCACGTACTTGTCGTGCAACGCGATGACGTCTTTCACGAAAATCGTACTGGTGTCGCTTGAAAGCGCTTTTGAATCTTTGTCGCTAACCTTGGCTTCTTTCGATGACTCCTTGTCCGGGGTAGGCGTGGGCGTGCCATCCGCCTCGCCTTTGCCCTTGGTCTTGGAAGCGGATTCCTTCTTGGCGCTCGCCGCTTCGTCCGCGCGCTTCACGAGCGCCGCGCCCTCCTTTTTTTGGAAAAGAAAAGTGTCAGTGTTTCGGGCCATGTTCGTAACTTGTACGAGCAAACAGTCTGGCGGTTCCGGGCCTCCACAGTGTGCCTGGATTTGGTAAGTGCAACACGTACCTTCTCGACGTGCTTTTTGAAAATCTCCGCGACGGGGGGAAGCCCGGAGGGAACGCGCTTGAACAAACGGAACACCCTTGCGAGGTCTTCGGTTTTGTCGTCCCTGAGTAACGCGGCGGCACCTGAGATTGTACACGAAAAGTGGTCAACGTCTTTCGTAATGTGTATGAGTAATTACGGGCAGACAATCCGCAAAACAGTCGTCCGGGAGTTGGGAAAGCCCCGACACGTACCCGAGTGTTCTTTTTCGAGAAGGCGCGTTTCGTACTCCGAAAGCGTTTCCCTCTCCACTTCCTTCAGCAGTTTCGTTTCGGAGGACGCGTGCAGGTAAAACCCGACGCGTTCCTTCTCCTTCCCGAGGCACTCCTCGGCTTTTATCAGGTACTCGGGGCAGCTGTTTTCTTCGATCCACACAGACGCTTTGCGGGCGTAGTGCGACGCGGTGTTGGTTAACAGAAACGTCTCGAAATCCGTTTCGTACGTCTCCATGCCGCCCATGCCCATCTCGACGAAGATCCCGAGGGCGTTTTTAACAAGCGCCCGGTCGATTTGTTCGCCGTCGCGTTCTTTGTCGATGAGCTCCAGAATCGCGTCCTTCGCGGTGGTTTTCAGTTTGGCGTACACCAAGTCCCTGAAACAAAGCGCCCCCACGTCTTTCAGTTGCGCCAGGTTGTGCCTTTGGATGTAGTACCGATCCAGGTAGTTGAAGAACCGCGACAGCCACCGGACCATCACCTTGTGGTCGTCCCACCTTGGGATAGGTAAAAAACAAAGTGTCAGTGTTGTAAGGTCACGTGTATATCCGGGATTGGAAAGGGGTCCCCCCGGGCTGGGGTCCGTACTTTCCGACTGTACTCCATACAGGGCGGTAAACGTCGTCGGGATTTGGGAAACGCGGCGCGTACCGTCGCACCAGTTCCTTCAACATGAACTCGCCGTTCTTTTCATCCAGCGAGGGTAAAACAACCGTGGTGATGTACGTGTTGAACGCCTCCCGGTACCGCTCGTACAGCTGCTGCGAGAAGTCGTGCGGGGGCTTTTGGGTGCACATGTTGTAGATCGTGCTGCGCGATGTGGAGGGGATGGGATTGGATTGGATTGAAAAAAAGAAAAAGAAGAAAAAGTCAGTTTTGGAAGTGCTTTGCGTGCCCTTCAGATCTGCGTCCTGTGGTTCAGTACTCGCGGTACTTACGTGTACAGGTTCATGTACTCCTGAGGGGTAAACGCCTCTTCCGCGATGTCGGTGTCAAGAATCCCGCGCAGCTTGACGATGCCTTTCTGCGCGTTTCGGGGGGGGAGGTAAGAGTCAGATCGGGAGACGGTGGGTGGATCTGGCTGGGTCGAGTACAGTAGGGTTACGGTTCGCGAATTGAAACACGAACGCGTCGCGTTGGAGGGGCGTCGGTGCTGAAACCCGGGGGTGAGTATCACCAGGACGAGCGCGCAAAACACACGTGCCTGCATGAAGTCCCATCCCTCCTCGAGGTTGATGACCTTGCGGTCGTTCATCATCGGCCCTGAAGAGTTACTCGGTCACGAGACGTGCGAGCTGGCACTATGGAGCCAAAATTGAGCCCGCGAGATCTGAACAAGGTCCGCTTGTCACGGTCGTGACGAGACGCCTACGTGTGAGGACGACGCGTGGGGTGGTCACGAAAAGGTGGCACAACACGGGTGGTCACGCAACGCCGCAAACGCCGCGACACAACTCACGCGCGCGTCCAATGACGAAACACGCGAGTCACGGACCGGTCGCGTGGTCGTTGTTGGATCAACTTAAGGGAAGGCGCCAAGTTTGAGTTTCTCAGTTTTTGGGAAGTGGAGATTGGAGAAGAGGAAAAGCTACGACTCCTTATCTTCTAGGGACGCGCACACGTCGTGGCGCGCGCCGCGTGTGCCCGACTGGGAGTGATGGGACGAAAGCGGTGCCCGCACGGGAAGGACAAACACCTGTGCAAGGAGTGCAGCCCGTGCCCTCACGGCAAGGTGAAAGGCAGCTGCGTTTTGTGCAGCCCCTGCCCTCACGGCAGGCTGAAAGGCAGCTGCGTTTTGTGCAGCCCCTGCCCTCACGGCAAGCGGAAAAGCCAGTGCGCGGCGTGCAACCCCTGCCCTCATGGCAAGCGGTAGGACAGCTGTACGGTATGCACCCCATGCCCTCACGGCAAGCTGAAACAGGGCTGCACAGCGTGCAGCCCCTGCCCCCACGGCAGGGTGAAACGCCACTGCGCAGCATGCAATCCCTGCCCTCACGGGAAGCGGAAAAGCGACTGCGCGAACTGCAACCCCTGCCCTCACGGCAAGCTGAAATGCAGCTGCGCTGTGTGCAACCCCTGCCCTCACGGCAAGCGGAAAAGCGACTGCTTGGCGTGCAGTGGTTGCCCCCACGGCAAGCGAAAGAGTGTCACGAGTGTTGTGAGGGTTGGGCAGTGAGTGAGATTGGTGTTGGGCTAACCTTACAAAAAGACAAAAAGTGTTTTCTGAGCTCGAGTCATTCGTGTTTCCAACCCCTGACAACACCACCGCCTCTCTTCCCCCTCAAATACCCCCCCCCCTAAAGATCGTACCGCACGTCCCACTTATCCTGGAAATCCGTGTTGAAGGTCCAGTTGTTTTCCCGGATCTGGCCGTATACCTTTTTTTTCCCGAGGTCGAACCCCAGACGTAACTTCAAATCTTGGTCCTCTTGGAAGTTGAATATTTTCTGCGTCAACTCCACGCGCGCGTCTAAATCAGCCCCTCTCGCCTTACTGCCCATAGACACACCTCCCTTGACATCCAGCGTCGTCAACCCGTCATCCGTGAGCTCGAAGCTTTTTTTCCCAGCGATTCCGTACGTCACGTCATCCGCAGTCGTCGCGTAACTCAACCCCATGTCCACGCGCGACAAAAACGCGTCCGGGAAAAACTTTTTGCGCACGTACGCTCTCGACTCGACTCTTCCATCCTTGGTGTCTAAAGATCCCGAAACCTGTATGGGCGGTTAGTGGGGACGTGTGTTGAGGTTGGGGACGGTGGGAAGGGATTTGGGGATGCGGTAGTGGGTATGTATCATCAGGTCAGTCATATTTGTGATGGTTGGAAAGATGGGGAGGATTTTTTCGTCCCCAAAACAGGCGGGCCAACTTTGTTCGGGATCTCGAGGTCGCGTGTTCATGAGAAGTCCCGGGATGTCGTCGTTCGTCGTCCTCGTGCGTCGTTTTGTGTAGTAGCTCTACTGCAACTCCACACGTACCGTCAACACGTAGTTATCGTCGTTGGAGAACTTCTCCTTGGCGAACAGACACAGGTGTTTCGTGCGCGAGTCGAAGCGAAGGGACGTTTCCATCGCGAGGAAGGGACGAACGGAAACAACAAGATGCAGATGTGGTTTTCCGATGTGGCGTGGTTCAGACCGCGCGCGTCGCGTGTGTTCTCTTCTCGCGCACGAAAACGCAAAGGCCACGAAGGAAGAGTCCACGGGTGGTGGAAACACTTGTGCGAGTCGTTGCGACGGCGCGACGTAAACTCTGGCGGGGACCCGGCAGACGGACAACAAGATGTCCACTCGTTCGCTTTTCCGGGAAGACGCAGACGAAAATAACGGCTCCTCGTTGTCTCGGAAGTGACGGAATTCCGAGACTGCTGCCAGTCGTTTGCTTTTCACATTGACAATTCATTTCGCCCAGGCAATTCACTGGTCCCCGCAAAGGCGACACGCCCCACCCCCGCGACGATGTCGTCTCCCTCGACGCGGCCGCGTCCCGGGGAGCCGCGGTACTTTGTCAAGCGGTCGCCTGTCGGTTTCCCTGCCGCGAAGACGCTGACCCGGGAGGAAGCGGCGGGGATGATGTTGCGAACGGAGTTTGCAAAGGAGAAACGAGCGACACCTTCTGGGTCTCCCGAGAAACCACCGAGGGGTGGTGGTGAACGGCAGCTGCCGGACGCGGTCGCGGCGCGTTTAATCGCGGTCGCGAACACCAAGGCGGATGACGCGGAGCGCCGAGTTTTTGAAATGGAAGAATCGACCGCGAAACGCGTGGCGAACGCGGAAGCGCACACGGAGTCGGCACGGGAAGAGCTGCGCGTCGCGAGGAACGAGATCGGGGCGCTGGAGCACCACGTCGCGACGCTGAGTATGAAACAGCGGGATGACTTGAGCGAGCTTAAGTTGATTAAGACCGAAACAAATGACATGGTCATGAGCAACGCGTTGAAAGACGCGGACAACAAGCGGCTTAGGGCGGAGTCGGCGTTGGAAGATGCGAACGATAAAAACGACGAGCTTACAAAAGCGTTGCAAGCTACTCGCGACGCGGCGAGACGCGCGATTACGGATTTATCGGGTGACACCCAGAATCGAACCAAGGCGTTTCTTTCGGAAATACAGGGCCTTACCGACCGGTTGGCAACAGCCGAGCTGGCACGAGAAAAGGCTGAGTCCGTCGCTAACGAACACGAACTGCGCCGAATTCGCGCCATCGAGAGTTTGCTGCGACGCGCCGAGTCGTCCAAACGCGCGGCGTCGAGTTCGTCTCTTCGAGCCGCGCTTGCGCAAGGAACACGAAGGAGTTCTCTTTCTCTTGACGATACTCGGGAAATGGCGCACGAGGTGATGTCCAATCCCAGTCCGAACAAAGAAACGTTGAGGGCGAGTAAAAATTCCGACTCTTGTTCGCAAAAAAAAGAAAACGAAAACTCGGAGAGTCGCGACGAAAAGATCCAGCTCACCAGCGCGGAGGAGGATTTGTGCTCGATTGAAAGCGAGCACTTGCGCGAGTTGGACCGGCTACGTGGTGACTTGGCGGTCGCGAAGGGCCAGGTCGCTACCAAAGCTCTAGAGGTGGAGCGGGCGAACAAATTTACGAAACAAACGGTCGACGAGCTGAGCGTTTCGCGATCCGAAAACGCGCGGCTGTTTCAGAGTTTAGACTGTTTGCCCATACAATCACTCGGCGGCAAGGGCGTCGCGCTTGTTGTTCGAACCCTGAAAGCGTTGGACCAATGCGAGACGAAAACCGTGGCGGTTTACGCAATCGCGAGCGATGCTTTGCGGTTGGTGAAGAAAGCTTGCGACGCCGCGGAGGACGTGGTGACCAACGACGAGGTAATTTCGTCAATCGTCGAAATCGAACGGGGCGTCGAGGGCAACTGGGTTTTTTCGAGAGACTTGATACACGAAGCTTTTGGTGTGGTGAACCACACGGTGACGCGGTTGAGGGATATAAAAAAGGAAAGTGCCTCACTGGGACGGCGGTTACGAAAATCGGCCGAACGCGAAGCGAACGCGAAAATTCGCGCCGACAACGCACGTCGGTCGAAGGAGTTCG
>Ga0307488_10003856_pt1 | contig 12507 bp, 10 predicted proteins | sample SB02metaG_FD_202248 | JGI IMG/M metagenome (GOLD analysis project Ga0307488, IMG submission 202248) | Sea-ice brine microbial communities from Beaufort Sea near Barrow, Alaska, United States - SB 0.2 | ecosystem: Environmental > Aquatic > Marine > Coastal | place: USA: Alaska | collected...
CTAAAAACTAGGGAGAGAATGCGGTGAGTAGCTTTTCTTCAATAATGGCTTTGGTAGTCATGATTTATCCTTAATAGATTAAGTGGTTGACGTTATTTTTTAAACTATCTGACTCAATCAGTGTAAATTTTGTGTTTTATCTCTGACTATTTTGTCACAATAGTCGAATGTAAAAAAGCAGTTCACATCAATCAATCAATATAAGTTAATTAGCTATGTTTAGCCCATTTATAATCAATGACAAAAACCTATTTTTAGATCGCTTTCCTGTGTCTCAAGTTAATCGAAGCTTACAAGCTTGGGATGCAGCAGATGAGTATTTAATTAATTACATTACTGAAAACTCCCTAGTCAAAGAAAAAAGTAACATACTGATTTTCAATGATACTTTTGGTGCACTCACCACAAACCTATCAATTGACGGCAACCAAATTTACTGCGTTAATGATTCATTGCTGAGTGAACAGGGGATTAAATATAATCTTGAACAAAATCATTTGGCTACAGATAACATTCACTATTTAACCAGTTTAAATTCACTACCACGTGATATCGCTTTAGTGGTTTTTAAAATCCCCAAAAGTAAGTCTTTACTTAATTATCAATTATTACAAATTAAAAACACCTATCCTGAAAGTTTAATTTTTATCGCAGGTGATCGAGCGAAAGAAATTCATAGTTCGACCTTAAAAATATTTGAAAAACATCTGGGTACTACTACCACCTCGTTAGCAGTAAAAAAGGCACGTTTAGTCTTCTGTCAATTAGACCAAACTAGCAAACAACAATCTCCTTTCCCAACTATTTGGGACTTAGAGCCAACCTATCCTGCTACGACTAAATTTACTATTTCTAATCACGCCAATGTATACGCCCGTGATAAATTAGATCTTGGTGCTAGATACTTGCTTCAAAGCCTACCTAATGTAGCACAAGGGGCAAAAGTTATTGATTTAGGCTGCGGTAATGGTGTACTTGGTTTAACGTTACTTGCAGCACAGCCACTGGCTGAAATACACTTTGTCGATGAGTCTTATATGGCGATAGACTCAGCGAAAACTAACATCGAGAAAAATTTACCTGAACAATTGGCTCAATGTAAATTTACGGTTAATGATTGTTTAACCAATATCAATGATCGCAATATAGACTTTGTATTATGTAATCCACCGTTTCACCAACAAACAGCAACAACAGATCACATTGCTTGGCAAATGTTTAACGATGCCTTTAGGGTATTAAAAAAAGGTGGTGAGTTAAGGATAATTGGTAATAGACAACTAGGCTATCATGTTAAGTTGAAAAGAATTTTTGGTAATTATAAAGAAATCGCTACCAATAATAAATTTGTCACTTTATCAGCCAAACGTCTTTAAGCTTATCTATTTGTTAACAAAATAAGGAAATAACAAATGAACTTTTTTACAGTTCCAACCGTACTAATAATCATAAGTTTTTTATCTAGCTGTTCTAATTCGCCTAGTCATTTACTATTAGCGCCCGAATTGAATTTACCAACAGGGTCTAATTATCGTAACAAGCAGGCACAACTGAATGTGACAGATTTACGAACAGCAGGACATATCATTCAAGTTTTACATGAGGGGAAGGCTGCTGAATTAATGACTTCACAACAAACACTTAGTGAGACCATTAGGCAGGTATTAACTAAAGAGTTTGAAAATCAAGGCCTCAGTATTAAGCAAATAGCTAACAATGAAACAATCAATAATAAAATTGAAGTGATTATTGATGAAGCTCTGGTCAGTGTTACCCAAGAAACTATGTCTTATGAAGCTAGAGGTAATATCAGTATTCGTATTAAAATTATCAATAGTCTGCAAACATTAACTAAAACGTTTAACAACAGAAATAACCGTACTGGCTCCTTAACTCCCGACATTTCCGTTCTAGAACAAGACTTTAATCAACAGTTGACTAACTCCTTGATTAATATTTTAACGAATGACGAAGTCATTCAGTTTATAAAATAAGGAACCTTATGAAGATATTTTCACTACTCTTTGTTTTATTGAGTTTCAGCGTTGTAGCTAAAAATTTGGCCATTGACCCTACAAACATTTACCCTAAAGTGACGTTCGAAACCTCTATGGGCAATATTGTTCTCGAGCTTGACCGTGTTAAGGCACCGATTACCGTTGATAATTTTTTGATGTATGTAGTTAATGGTCGCTATAACAACACGATTTTCCATCGCATTATTCCTGATTTTATCGTTCAAGGGGGTGGTTATGGCAGTGACTTTGGCCCAATAAAACTTTATGACGATATTGTTAACGAATCGGGTAACGGTTCAAAAAATGAATTAGCCACAATTGCTATGGCTAAAGAAAGTCGCCCCCATACAGCTAACAGTCAATTTTTTTTTAATGCTGCTGACAATAAAAATTTAAACCCCGGAAGACACTGGGGCTACACAGTTTTTGGCAGTATTATAGAGGGTGAAGAAGTTATGGAAGCCATGGCAAAAGTAAACACGGACTTCGATGAAATTTTAAGTTGGGATGATGTGCCGATTAAACCAGTGATTCTCATTAGAGCCACACTATTACCTGAGGATAAGTAATAAATATCAACCTCCATAGTTTTTGACTTAGTAAAAGTAATTGGTAGGAAAATAACAAGTGGTTAAAGGCTTTTACCTAAAATACTAATTCCCCTTGGTTCTTTGTTTTAAATATATTTTATCAACAAAGGTCCCACAGTAATACAGATTATAAAGAATAACGATTTGTGATGATATTTAGAAAAAGTATCGACTGAATATTTTAAGGATTTTGAATGATAGTTGCTCAATTTATCAATAAAAAGATAGACCAATTAGATGTATATGTTACTGCAGTCATTGACCGGTCATTATATTATATTGAGCTTGATCAGTTCGTTGTAGATACCATGAGTGAATGGACACTACTTGAAGTTACCGATGAAAGTCCTAATAATGCCAGAGAACGTGTCTTTTGGCACCTAATGCATGAGATTAGTTTATATGGTGCTAAATCAATTGAACATAACCTTTATTTTAAAAGTGAAATAAACGCCTGTCTTGATTTTTTATCTGGCACTGGCAGTTACCCTATAGATTGTATTGGCTGGCGGCCTATCGCTTAATAGTATCCTTGTATGACTTTCCTCTGTTGTTATTAATAACTTTTTGATAGTCTGGAAAATCTTATTAAATTATAAATGTTAACTAGGCTCTTATTTCGATGGCATCCTCTGCTTTAAAAGATTCAATTTTCAACCGACGAATGCTTATTTGTATATTTACTGGTTTCAGTTCAGGTCTCCCTTTATTTATACTTTATCAGCTTGTGCCGGGTTGGCTTAGATCTGAAGGGGTTAGTCTGACCGAGATTGGCCTCTTTTCACTTATTGGTATCCCTTATGTTTGGAAATTCATTTGGTCTCCCTTTATGGATCGCTATTCTCTTCCTCTCTTAGGTAGAAGGCGTAGCTGGATGTTATTCACACAAATCTTTTTATTATTATCGATAGCTTGTTTTGGATTTGTCGACCCTGTTGTGGATATTTGGTCTGTTGCTTATTTAGCCGCGGCTGTTGCTTTTTTTAGCGCTAGCCAAGATATTGTCTTAGACGCCTATAGGCGTGAATTATTGCCTGATAATGAACTGGGCCTTGGTAACTCTATACACGTTCAAGCTTATCGATTATCAGGATTAGTACCTGGGTCTCTCGCTTTTATTTTAGCTGACCATATAAGCTGGCAATCAGTCTTTTTGATTGTTGCTGTCTTCATGTTTGTTGGTATATTCCTCACTTTATCAATAAAAGAAATCAACCAAGAGATAGCTGCCCCTAAAACATTGCGAGAAGCAGTAGTTTTACCCTTTAAAGATTTTATCAATAGAAAAGGGTTAAAACCTGCACTTGAGATTCTAGTATTCCTATTTCTATATAAGCTTGGCGATAGTATGGCGACAGCATTACAAACCCCTTTTTTTATCGACTTAGGTTTTAGTAAAACAGAAATTGGTGTCGTTGCTAAAACGGCGTCTTTAATAGCCATGACAGTTGGTCTAGCTGTTGGGGGTATAGTAATGATTAAATTAAGCATTAACCGTGCGTTATGGATTTTTGGTTTTGTGCAAATTGTCAGTATATTAGGTTTTGCTGCACTTGCTGAGATTGGCCATAATAGTTATGCTTTAGCTATCGCTATGGGCTTTGAATACTTGGGCGTTGGTTTAGGTACTGCTGCCTTTACAGCATTTATAGCTAAAACCACAAATCCAGCATTCGCGGCAACACAATTTGCTTTATTTACCGCTTTAACTGCCTTACCTCGCACTTTTGCCAATGCAACTACCGGCGTAATCGTTGAGCAAATAGGTTGGACTAACTTTTACTTCATCTGTACAGTCATTGCGGTCCCTGGGATGCTAATGTTATTTAGAATTGCACCATGGAACGAAAATAAAAACACATTAGATAACACAACAAAGGTTTCTCCATGATCAAATTTTTCTTTCTACTCCCTATTATTATGTGCTTAATTTGGTGGCGATACCTCGGCGCTAAGGGCTTTAGTGTTAAAGACGGTATTCGAGGCTTTACTTACATATTGATATTTAACACTGTTATTATAAGTTTTTTTATTATCATGATTTTTATTACGCATTAATTGGTAAATTCTGCCTCAGATGATCTTCGTAGTCACGAGGCAATTTGCCAGTTATTTAACTGTTGTAATATTCCAACTTTATGTCTAATTTCAGCATAAGGTAATTGCTCACACAATGCAAAACCTGGCATCTGCCTGACTTTATTTCGTGTAAAAATAGGAATGCTCATCCCACAGAGGAACCGGCAGCATATTTCAGTAGATAAGGGTAATTGAACTTTAGTTGATAGTTGCTCAATAAAGTTTGATAACACTTGTGATAATTGCTCATCACTTGGCCACTTAGCGTTATATGTATAGCTAAGTTTTGCCACTTGCCCTCGACAAACAGAACAATGACCACAGCCTTTACCCTCTGACTTTTTCATTAACGTATCAAAAGTGAGATCGTCAAAGTATGTTGAAAGATTAGCGCTTAAACAAGTATTTAACTCAAAAAAACGGATCAGTGCTGATATCCGTTCTATTTCTTTTTCTTCCTTTTCTATAAAGTATCGATGCAAGTTATTAACAAGTGATGACTCCATTAATTTAGTGATATTGACCTTAAAAACTTCAGTCATCCCTTTAGTTTCTAAAACAATTAGTTGCTGTTCATGTAAAAAATCTAGCGCAGCAACAACACGGTTTCTGTCAATGTGACCCGTAGCTACTAATGCATCAAAATTTAAACTTCCCCATACTTTTTTAAACACGGTATGACTAAAAATCGTCGTTAAAAAAGCTTGTCTGTCTTGGTTGAACCCGGCAAGAATTTCTTCTTTTGTTTTTAACAATTTAATTTTGAAATCGGCAAAATAGGCATATAAGGGCTCAATAACGCCATTCAACTCTAATTGGACTAATAGTGTTTTTAATGGTAATTGACGAATATTACTGGCATTGACTAACGATAAAACCTGTAACTCCCAACGACTTTCATTTTTGTACGAATATTCACTAGACTCAGGTAAAGTGTGACACTCGGTTTTAATATTATCAATAACCGCTGCAATACTGCTTAATTCAGGTGTGTCACCATAAACAAAATTTTCAACAGTATTTAAGCCATCTAGATTGGCTAAAGTGATGCACACAGATGATGCTCCATCACGCCCTGCTCGGCCAATTTCTTGGCTATAGTTTTCAATTGACTTAGGTAAGTCATGGTGAATAACAAAACGTATATCAGATTTATCAATGCCCATACCAAAGGCAATAGTGGCAACAATAACTTGCACTTTTCCCTCCATAAAATAAGCTTGTATTTGTTGGCGTTTATCACTATCAAAACCGGCATGGTATGGCTGTGCATTGATACCATGAGTTGACAAAAACCCAGCTACTTGCTCAGCACTTTGCTGTAAGGTGACATAAACAATACCTGCTCCTGAATGGGACTTAATAATGGATAGCAGCTCATTGTTTTTGTTTTTATTACCCACAGGCACCACAGATAAATCAAGATTCTCTCGGTAAAAACCTGTTTGCACAATATGTTGCTGATCAATAGCAAATTTAGCCGCCATATCAAGCTTAACTTGCTTAGTGGCGGTCGCTGTTAACAATAAGACCAAGGGTATATTTAATTCTTGTCGGTAATTAGGTAGCTTTAAATAGTCAGGCCGAAAGTTATGCCCCCATTCAGAAATACAATGTGCCTCATCAACCACCAGCATTGAAACGGGGACTGATTGGATAAACTGACGAAAACGTTCATTTTTAAAACGCTCAACTGAAACCATTAATATTTTAATTTTGCCATTTCTGACATCCGACATAATTTCTTGTGCTTGATTACCTTTTAACGTTGAATCAATACTAGCTGCCTCAATCCCTTTATTGGCAAGAAAACTTAATTGGTCTTTAATCAACGCTAATAATGGCGAAACAACTAAAGTTAAATGGGGTAAATGCAATGCGGTTAATTGATAACACAATGACTTACCAGAACCCGTAGGAAATATTGCTAATGAAGATTGATGGTTAAGCAGCTGAGTAACCGTTTTTTCTTGCCCTTGACGAAAAGCGTCAAAGCCAAAATATTGCTTTAATGAATTTTTTAACACGTTATTTTATCCACTTCCCTTAAACTCTACATTATAAATGTTCAGCATTTTTAAATAAAAATAACCACATACACACTAAAAGCCTTACTCAAACATTGTAAAACCATTCAATTAAATATTGTCCCAGACTTTCTCATAAATATAAAACGATAAAACCTTTAGTCTAAATTTGCGCTGCGATAACACTGATTTCAACCAAAAGTACCTCTCTCGCCATAGTTGCAGCAACACAAGCTCTGGCTGGCGCATAACCTTCAGGAATCCAAGCATCCCAAACCGCATTCATTTCACTAAAGTAACTCATATCTTTAACATAAATAGTTGCCGATAATATATGCTCGCGATTACTCCCCGCTTGCAATAACAGCTCATCTACTTTTGCAAGCATTGAGCTAGTTTGCTCGGTAATACCCCTCGTGGCATCTTTGCACACTTGCCCACATAAATAGACAGTACCGTTGTGTTTAACTATTCTGCTCATTCTAGTTTTAGTGTCTAATCTTTGTATTGTCATTATTTTGCTTCTCTTCTTTTTATTGGCATTGTGTTCTTTTTCAATTTCGGCTGGTCTTTTCTTTTTTCAAAAAAATAAAGCCCTAACGTTTTATAACCTTAGGGCTTCAAAATTAATAAATCAATTGAACTAAAATGTCAATCAGTGTGTACTCATGACAACATATTCCAGTTGACTTAGCCCCATTAACACTCAATTATTCCCATTCAATAGTCGCAGGTGGCTTACCTGAAATATCATAAACCACACGAGAAATTCCGTCGATCTCATTAATAATACGGTTAGAAACCAACCCTAGGAAATCATAAGGTAGATGCGACCAAATAGCTGTCATGAAATCAATAGTTTCAACACAACGCAATGACACAACCCAGTCATATTTCCGAGCATCTCCCATAACACCAACAGAGCGTACTGGCAAAAACACCGTAAAGGCTTGGCTAACTTTGTGGTACAAGTCATGTGAATGGAGTTCTTCAATAAATATTGCGTCCGCTCGACGTAATAAGTCACAGTATTCTTTTTTCACTTCACCTAAAACACGCACACCTAAACCTGGACCAGGAAAAGGATGACGATATAACATGTCATAAGGTAATCCTAACTCTAAGCCAATTTTACGGACTTCATCTTTAAATAACTCACGGAGCGGTTCAACTAATCCCAGTTCCATATCATCAGGCAAACCGCCAACATTGTGATGCGATTTAATAACATGCGCCTTACCAGTCGCTGATGCAGCAGACTCAATAACATCGGGATAAATAGTACCTTGAGCTAACCATTTAGCATTTTCAAGCTTTTTAGACTCTTCATCAAATACTTCAATAAAAACGTTACCAATAATTTTACGCTTTTTCTCAGGGTCTGCTTCACCTTTCATCCGATCTAAGAATCTATGTTCTGCGTTAACATGGATAATATTTAGACCAAAATGATCACCAAACATGTCCATAACTTGTTCAGGTTCGTTTAAACGAAGCAAACCGTTATCAACGAATACACAGGTAAGTTTGTCACCAATCGCCCGTTGTAACAACATGGCAACTACAGATGAGTCAACACCACCTGATAAACCTAAAATCACTTCATCATCGCCAATTTGTTTTTTCATTTTGGCGATGGCATCTTCAATTATTGTTGCTGAAGTCCACAGTTTCTGGCACTGACAAATATTAACAACAAAATTTTCTAAAATGCGTGTGCCTTGCTTGGTATGAGTCACCTCAGGATGAAATTGAACACCGTAAAATTGCTTAGCTTCATTTGCAATCGCGCCAAAAGCACAACTGGGTGTTTGAGCAACGGTAATAAAACCGTCAGGAATAGCAGAGACTTTATCGCCATGGCTCATCCAAACGTCAAGTAAAGCATTACCATTATCACCAATGCTATCTTCGACTTTATCAAATAAGGCAGACTGGGCAATTAACTCAACAGAAGCGTAACCAAATTCTTTATGCTCAGAGCTTTTAACACCACCGCCAAGTTGCTCTGCCATAGTTTGCATGCCGTAACATATGCCTAAGACAGGAACTCCGGCATTAAAAACATATTCAGGTGCACGTGGTGAGTTACCTTCAGTAACTGATTCTGGTCCTCCAGCAAGAATAATACCCGTCGGGTTAAAGCTCTCAATTTGTTCTTGAGTAACATCCCAAGACCAAAGTTCACAATAAACGCCAATTTCACGCACACGGCGTGCAATAAGTTGAGTGTACTGTGAACCAAAATCTAATATCAGTATGCGGTGATCATGAATATTTTTACTCATAATAATTTTCTCTTCTAAAAAGTAAAACAGGCTGACTAAAAGTCAACCTGATAAAAGTTTGTTTTTATGGCCTAAAGCCTAAAATAAAAAAATTAGCTATATTAGCTAGAACGGTAATTGGGCGCTTCTTTTGTTATGGTCACATCATGAACATGCGACTCGCCCATACCTGCAGACGTAATTTTCATAAACTCAGGCTTGGTCCGCATGGTTTCAATATCTTTAGAGCCCGTTAAACCCATAGACGAACGAAGACCACCCATTTGCTGATGAATAATTGCCGCTACAGGCCCCTTATAAGCGACACGACCTTCAATACCTTCTGGCACTAATTTATCAGCTTCACCATCAGATTTTTGGAAGTATCTGTCACTTGAGCCTTCTTTTTGGCTCATGGCACCTAGTGAACCCATACCACGGTATGATTTGTAATAGCGACCTTGATAAAGTTCAACCTCACCTGGCGACTCTTCTGTTCCCGCCAGCATACTACCAACCATAACACAGTGAGCACCGGCGACTAATGCTTTGGCGATATCGCCAGAAAAACGGATACCACCATCGGCAATAACTGGAATGTCAGTTCCTTTTAACGCTTCAACAGCATTCGAAATTGCCGTTAACTGTGGTACACCAACGCCAGTGACAATACGGGTTGTACAAATGGAACCCGGACCTATACCCACTTTAACTGCATCAACACCGGCATCAGCTAGTGCTCTTGCACCAGAACCAGTAGCAACATTACCCGCTACTATTTGCAAATCAGGATACTTATCACGCGTTTCTTTTACTCTATCTAGCACACCTTGAGAGTGGCCGTGTGAAGTATCAATTAACAATACGTCAACACCAGCGGCAACTAAAGCATCAATACGATCATCAGTCCCCGCACCAACACCAACCGCGGCACCAACACGTAAACGACCTAACTCATCTTTACAAGCATTAGGTTTGTTTTCTGCTTTTTGATAATCTTTGGCAGTAATAAGACCACACAATTTAAAGGCATCATCGACAACCAATATTTTCTCAATACGGTGTTCATGCATTAAACCTAAAATTTCTTCTCGGGCAGCACCTTCTTTCACTGTGACTAAATTTTCTTTAGCCGTCATCAACTCTGAAGCAGGTTTAGTTAAGTCGGTTTCAAAGCGAAGATCACGACCTGTGATAATACCAACTAAATTATTAGCAGTATCAACAACAGGAAAGCCTGAAAAACCTAAATCATCCGCCTTGTGCATTATCTGTTCGATGGTGTCTGATGCACTCACTGTAGTAGGCTCTGACACAATACCGCTTTCATATTTCTTCACTTGAGAAACATTATCCGCTTGCTCAGCTATGGTCATATTTTTATGAATAAAACCTAAGCCACCTTCTTGAGCGAGAGTAATAGCTAAGCGCGCTTCAGTTACTGTGTCCATAGAGGCAGAAACCATAGGTACATTTAAACTGATTTTACGGGTTAAGCGGGTTTTTAAGTCAGCAGTATGGGGAAGTACCGTCGAATGAGCAGGTACAAGTAAAACATCATCAAAGGTTAAAGCTTCTTGGGCAATTCTTAGCATCGCAATATGGCACCTTAGGTCAGGATTTGGTTAAGGATTAGGGTATATATTGCGGCAGAATTTTAACCCCTTTATTGTTTTAGGACAACCTATTTTTGCATTAATCACCTTAAAAAGGTTTTAATTTAGTGATTAACGTTAAAAGGCATTGTATCCCAGATTAAATCATTAAATAATAGCTTCATAATTTCAACTCTTATTTTTATATCTACAGCCCTATGAGCCAACAACATATTTTGCAAGTCAGTGAACTCACCAAAAAAGTACGCTTTATATTAGAAAGTGAACTAAGCCGTGTTTGGTTATGTGGCGAAATCTCAAATTTTGTTGGCGCGAGTTCTGGACATTGGTATTTGTCACTCAAAGACAGTAAATCTCAGGTCCGCTGCGCTATGTTTAAAGGGGCGAACAAAAATGTAAGATTATCACCTCGTAATGGCCAACAAGTGTTGGTGAGAGCAAAAGTTTCTTTATACGAACCAAGAGGCGACTTTCAATTAATTATCGAACAAATGGAAGATGCTGGCACGGGTTTATTACGTCAACAGTTTGAACAATTAAAGCAAACACTTAATGCTGAGGGGTTATTTTCTCAATACCACAAGCAAATAATTCCTAAGCACTTACAAACCATTGGAATAGTTACCTCACCAACAGGTGCTGCTGTTAAAGACATTTTGACTGTATTAAAACGAAGAAACCCCAATTTAGCCGTCATCATTTACCCAGCGCTTGTTCAAGGGCAACAAGCAGCAAACGATATTGTTAATGCAATTAATAGAGCCAATGAAAGAAAAGAATGTGATGTCTTGATTGTTGGCCGTGGTGGTGGCTCTTTAGAAGACTTATGGAGTTTTAACGAAGAGTTAGTTGTTCGAAGTATCTATCAAAGCAAATTACCGATTATTAGCGCTGTTGGCCACGAAATTGATACGACATTGAGTGACTTTGTTGCTGATTTACGGGCAGCAACCCCATCAGCAGCAGCTGAATTAGTATCACAAGATACGGGTGAATTATCACAAAAGGTCTTAATACTTAACCAAAGACTAATCAACGCGAATAATAGAAAGTTAATAGCCCATAAAGTCAGTTTAGCACATATATCTCATCGCCTTAGCCTAGTTCATCCTGCTCAACAATTACAAAATCAACAGCAAAAAGCGGATGAATTTGATTATCGTTTAAAATTAGCAATGACCCGATACTTGCAAACGATGGCGACTAAACCTCAACAACTGGCTAACCATCTTCAGCTACTGTCTCCGCAAAACAAAATACAACAAAGTAAAGAAAAAGTAGTTCAGCTAACGTCTAAACTTACCTCTACAATTAGACAAGCGCAACAACAAAGAGGCGAACTATTTGCCCATACTATCAGTGAGTTACAAATTGTCAGCCCACTTGCTACTATTGCTAGAGGATATAGTGTCACAAGAAATGAAAAAGGCAATATTGTTAAGTCGATTAAAGAGGTTAAGGATAAACAAAAATTAACTATTCAAATGAGCGATGGTCTAATCACGACTAATGTCATAACCAAGCAGTCTAATTTTCCAGTGTAACTGCAAAATGTAATAAGCTAGTCACTGCTTTTTTACTCTCTGGCAGGAACTTAACACCAAAAGATACCCCACTTACTTCCTGTTTATTATTGCAGATAACGCCCTTTACTTTAATATTTTGTAATCCTGCAAAATCTTCAATAATAACCTCTAAAGTTTCATTACCCGCTAAAGCGATAACTTCATCATCATTAATGGTTAAATGACAGCCATTAATTGATAAGTCAGTGATAGTTGATTGCCAATATTTTTGACCAACTTTCACTCTTGAATCAATTAATGTTTCAATACGTACTGACGACCTCAAATTTATTATATTTACCAGGTTTGGAAAGTCGAGTACTATTAATCGTGATGGTATTTGCA
>Ga0307488_10003857_pt1 | contig 12507 bp, 11 predicted proteins | sample SB02metaG_FD_202248 | JGI IMG/M metagenome (GOLD analysis project Ga0307488, IMG submission 202248) | Sea-ice brine microbial communities from Beaufort Sea near Barrow, Alaska, United States - SB 0.2 | ecosystem: Environmental > Aquatic > Marine > Coastal | place: USA: Alaska | collected...
AATTTCAATTGTTCTACCTTCCTGAGATTCAGGAAATACGCCTGCTAATTTAGGAATCGTAAAAGAAAATGGTGGTATTTCCGGAATTTTAGGAACAATTGTAAATCCACCTGAAGATCCGTCTTCGTTGAATGGCCATGGAACATCATCATCATCTATCCATTGCGAATTATAATCACCCCAAGTGTCTCCATCTGGGTCATCCACTACCTCCTTTAAATCTGCATCCCAAATTCGTGCTACATCGGAACCATTGTCAAAACAAGGTCCATCAGGTTCATATTTAAAGTCGTCACCAGTTCCAGTTGAATCAACAAAAATGGGTTTTCCAGTATCTTTGTCAAGACTCATTACATAGGGGTCACATCCATTTAACGCAACCATAAGACCTCGACTGGTCCATGGTAAATCAATGGCTGTGTTTAAACCTTGAATTAACATATTCCCTATACCCAAAGTTGTATTCAATAAAAACTCCACATCATTTTTTGCGATATCCGCAGCCAAATCTCTTAATATCAAAACTTTGTCCGCAGGAGTAATTTCATTACTTAGAAGTCGTCTATACTTAGCGGTAGTAGCAGCATCTGTTACATCAACTTCATAATCAGGTAAACCATCGTTAGCCCTCGCTTTTCCTAATTTGATTAAAAGTCCGTCCCCTTTATCGTTATTCGTGTTTTCAAACGTTGTTAAATAAAATCCGTCCGGAACATCTGCTATAATATTTAATTTATTTGCTTGTAATACATCTGTAAAAACAGTATCAGTTACCTTGATGTTCTTTTCAAATTTCGCATCTAAACCTACATGAAGTGTCCCTGTTAAAGTGGTAGATTTTCCTTTAGCTACCTCTAAAGAGTTATTTAACACTGTAGCTCCATCAACTGTTAATGTGCTATTCAAATCAGTAGTACCCTCTACAATTAATTGGTTTTTTAAAGTAGCAACGCCATCAACGTTTAATGTATTCTTAAGATCTGTTGCGCCATCAACGTCAAGTTTTCCTGTAAGAATTGTTGGCGTTGCATTAGCAACAGTTAATGAACTGTTTAAGGTTGTAGCGCCATCAACGTCAAGTTTTCCTGTAAGAATTGTTGGCGTTGCATTAGCAACAGTTAATGAACTGTTTAAGGTTGTAGTGCCATCAACTACCAAATCGCCTGTCGCAATAATGTCTCTGTGTAATGCATAAGGGGTAAATAAAAGTATTTGATTGCTCAAATCGTTGTAAGTGTAGGTCCCATCAAATTTAATCTCTACCTTTAAATTCTTTTGTTTACCATCCCATAGAATTTCTAAGAAACTTCCTGTTGAAGATTCTCCTTGACCTATTATTAAATTAATCATTCCATAAGCATCCGTGGTTGTGGTTTGCATCTCTTGGTATTCAACCAAATTATTGGAATCTATAATGGTAAACCTAATAGATACTGTTGTGTCTGGTAAGATATTTCCACTAACATCTACTCCAGGAATTTCCTGAATGTTTGGGTTAATGATTACTGCTTGATAGCTCATTCCATCTGTCTGTGCGAAAAGTGCACCTGTTGCAAATACTAATAATGTAATAAGTAGTAGTTTTTTCATAATGTAAAATTTAACTCGTTATAATGTGTATGCTTTTATTATCTAGTTCGTGAATTGGTCTGTGCAGCGACATTAATCAGTAAACCAAAACTGATATTATCACTTACATATCTCAATTCTTCCTGATCTGAAGTTACAGCTGTTCCCTCTTTTAATTTTAAACTTCTCCCGTGCATGTATTGTGCATAAAAGGAAAGATTGTCTGATATGGGATGTGAAAAACCAAAACCTGATCTAAAATCAAAAACTGTCTTATCAAAATCATCCTGATCTTTTAAATCAATCACCATATTGTTGAATGTTTGCGTGCCTTTCAATAAAAAAGCCATTGAAGCTGTTCCTTTGACATAAAATTTGGCTTCCCTAAATTTAAACAGTTCGTAATCCAAACCTGCATTAAACTCTAAATAGTTGATGTCCCACTCCATATAATTCCCTACAGTATCATCACTTCCAATGGCGCCATAACCTGCATAACTTGCTCCTAATGATATGTTTAAATTTTTCGTGAAGATTTGTTCTCTGTACCCTAGAGTCATAAAACTCTGTGGTGTAGCTTGAAGATTATCAAGACGATCGCCTTGTGAATTTTTGTAATCAAAAGAAGACATTGTTTTTCCGCCTTCTATGTAAATTTGCTGTGCAAAAGAAGTGATCCCAAAAAAAAGTAAGAGTAGTAAGGTAATTTTTTTCATTATTATTGTTTTATAAGATTTGCTTTAAATTTTTTCTCTCCTGTTTTTATATGAATAACGTAAAGACCACTTGATAGATAGTTTAAATTAATAGTAGTCTTTTGAGTGGCTTCTCTTTCTCCATTATAAATAACTCTACCCAACATATCATAAACATAAATTAAAAGCGGTTCTTTAACACGTTCTTTAAAGGAAATAGTTATGGATTTTTCAAATGGATTGGGGTAAATTAAGGCTTGAATATTGGTTTCTTCGATTCTTATTTTAGCCGAAAGAATAGGAGGTTGAATAAACCCTTGACGAAATGTATATGCTGAATTTTTAAATGTACCTATGACACTCAACTGCCCTATACTTTGCTGAACAATATATTGTTTGTTATTTACAGTGATACTTTCGGATGAACCTGAAACACCTATGGTCGATCGAACCAAATAAGCATTTGAAGTATTTTGAGCATTGGTAAATTGAGATATACATACTAAAAAAATAGAAGTAATAAAAAGTAATTGTTGCTTCATATTGAATTGGTTTTTTAAAAGAATCAGTGAAATCAATTCAAAAAACCTGTGGAGGAAAGAAGAATGTGTTCTGTTAATTATTTATAATGCAAATATATATATATCATGTTTAACATATGTTTAACATATGTTAATATAATATATTATTTATGTAATTTACATACAGGATCTATTTTTAAATAAATGGTTTTATTTAAATAACACTCGTTTTCATTTTGCTAACATTCTAGAAATAACCTTCCTAATAATTGAATAAATCCGTGTTAAAAAACACTTTGTTAATGAATAAGAATACCTATTTCTGAAATTTAATAGTTTGTAAATTGTAATTAAACAATTCATTAACAATGAGGTCTGCAGTTCAATTCCCACCTTGAGTACTGAAAACCCTTTAAAACATTGTTTTTATTGAGATTTTTTTATTAAAAATTAGTATTCATAAAATTTGGTAAACTTTTAACCATTTAATCACGATTTTCTCTTTAAATTCGTGTCATTAAAAATTTAATGGAAAAAAAACAAAAAAAATATGATTCTGCCTATATGAGAATGGCTCTAGAATGGGCTAAACTCTCACATTGCGAGCGAAAACAAGTTGGTGCTTTAATCGTAAAAGATAGAATGATTATTTCTGATGGATTTAATGGCTCTCCCTCTGGTTTTGAAAATGATTGTGAAGATGATGAAGGAAATACAAAATGGTATGTTTTACATGCCGAAGCAAATGCTATATTAAAAGTAGCGAGTTCTTCGCAATCTTGTAAAGGGTCTACGTTATATATTACGCTGTCGCCTTGTAAGGAGTGTAGTAAATTAATCCATCAATCAGGAATTAAACGTGTTGTTTATTCTCAAGAATATAAAGATGTTTCTGGATTAAAATTTTTAGACAAAGCTGGCGTAGAAACAATGCATTTAAAAGATATGAATGAATAATAATAATTATTTACCACTATATTTAGGAATAGCAATTGCTGTTGGAATCATATTAGGGAGTATGTTGAATTTCAACAATAAAACTTCATTTTTTAAGGCAAATAGTGAAGAAACTAAAATAAAAAGACTCATTAATTATATCCAATACGACTATGTTGACGATGTAAATACCGATCAATTACTTGATGGAGCAATCAATCATATAGTTGGTGAATTGGATCCTCACTCTGCATATTTTACTAAAGAAGAGTATGCTCGAGATAATGAAACAATGCAAGGGAATTTTGTAGGAATTGGAGTACAATTCACCATGCACGAAGATTCAGTTGTAGTTACTAAAATTCTTAAAAATGGACCAAGTGAATCCGTAGGAATTAAGGCAGGAGATAGAATTGTACTTGCTGATAAAGACACGTTGTATGGTGTTGGGTTAGAAAGAATAGCCGAATTAAAAGAAGGCGAGAAAGGGTATAACATTGGTAGTAGAAAGATAAATAAAGCAATTATGAAATCTCTTAAGGGAGAGGATCAGACCGAGGTAAATGTTACAATTTACAGACCTTCAGAAGATAGAATCATTCAATTTCCGTTGACCAGAGGAGAAGTTGCAATTAAAAGTATTACAGGAAGTTACATGTTAAATGATACTGTAGGCTATATCAAGTTAGAGTTATTTTCTAGAACATCTTATGAAGAATTTAAGGAAGCGCTTACTTCTTTACAAGAATTAGGAATGAAGAAGTTAGTGTTTGATTTAAGGGGTAATCCAGGAGGGTACATGGATCAAGCTAATAGTATTATTGATGAGTTTCTAGAAGATGATAAATTAATTGTTTTTACCAAAAACAAGAGAGGTCAGATTGATAAAGACTTTGCCACAGAAAAAGGAGATTTTGAAGATGGAGAAGTTGTAGTTTTGATTAATGAAAATTCAGCATCGGCAAGTGAAATTGTTGCAGGAGCATTACAAGACAATGATAAAGGAACGATTGTAGGAAGAAGATCTTTTGGCAAAGGATTAGTTCAGCAAACCATGGAATTAGGTGACGGTTCAGCTTTGCGATTGACTACTTCAAGATATTATACACCAACGGGTCGTTCAATTCAAAAACCATATAATCTCAGTGAAGATAAAGAGTATTATGAGAGTTTTTATAAACGATATGAAAATGGAGAGTTGATAAATGCTGATAGCATAAAAGTAAACGATTCTTTAAAATTTACAACACCAAAAGGTAAGATTGTTTATGGTGGAGGAGGAATTGTTCCTGATGTCTTTGTTTCAATTGATACAACAAGGATGATTGAGCGCAAATATTTCACTCAGATGAATGAATTTGTTTTTAATTATATTGATAAAAACAGAAAGGAACTACGAGGATGGTCTTTAAAGAGATTTAATACAGAATTTAAAAATAATAATAGGTTGTTAAATCAATATTTAAGAATGATTGATATTGCTGGTCCAATTTCTGACCATAAAAAATCAATCATTGAGCGTTATTTAAAAGAGAGTATCGCCGAACAAATATTTAGCGATGATGATTATTCTAGAATACTTAATAAGGATGATAAAATGATCAATGAAGTTATGAAATTGGAATTGACCAATTAATCTTTGTACTTTGCATTAGAGAATGAACACTCATAAAAAAATATATTTTGCTTCAGATCAACATTTAGGAGCTCCTACTAAAGAAGAAAGTTTTGTCAGAGAGCAGAAGTTTGTTCGATGGTTGGATATTGTGAAGCAAGATGCCGAAGTGATATTTTTATTGGGAGATTTATTTGATTTTTGGCATGAGTATAAAACAGTTGTCCCGAAAGGATATGTTCGAGTATTAGGGAAATTAGCTGAAATAAAAGATAGTGGAATTCCGATATATTTCTTTGTAGGGAATCATGATTTATGGATGCGAGATTATTTTGAAACTGAATTAAATATTCCTGTTTATCACAATACCAAAGAATTTATTTTTAACAACAAGACTTTTTTAATAGGTCATGGAGATGGCTTAGGGCCAGGAGATAAAGGCTATAAGAGGATGAAAAAAGTCTTTACCCATCGTTTTTCACAATGGTTATTTAGATGGCTACATCCGGACATTGGGATGAAATTAGGAAATTATCTGTCTGTAAAAAATAAATTAATTTCAGGAGATGAAGATGTTGTTTTTTTAGGTGAAGAAAATGAATGGTTAGTTCAGTATGCTAGAAAAAAACTTACCGAAAAACATTACGATTACTTTTTATTTGGACATCGCCATTTACCGATGGAAATAAATCTTGGAGATAATTCAAAGTACATAAATACAGGTGATTGGATTTCTCATTTTACCTATGCCGTTTTTGATTCTCAAGAACTGACTCTTAAGACCTTCAAAGAGTAGAATCTTTAAGTCTTTTTTGTATTTTTTTAACCAATTTTTAACAAGAATAACTAAATATTTTGTGCTACTTGCATTCCATAAAAAAGAACAGTAAATTCACGCTTTAAAAATTTAAGGATGGTAGAAGAAAATAATACAACTGTTGATATAAGAGCAATCAATGAGAAGATAGAAAAGGAAAGTGCTTTTGTAGATTTGCTAGTTATGGAAATGAGCAAAGTAATTGTTGGTCAAAAATACATGATTGAACGACTATTAATTGGTTTGTTGGGGAATGGGCATATATTGCTGGAAGGTGTTCCTGGACTTGCAAAAACACTTGCAATTAACACGTTATCCCAAGCGGTCCAAGCAGATTTCAGCCGCGTTCAATTCACACCAGATTTATTGCCTGCCGATGTTGTGGGGACAATGATATATAACATGAAAGAGAATGATTTCATGATTAAAAAAGGGCCGATTTTTGCAAATTTCGTCCTTGCAGATGAAATTAATAGAGCGCCAGCAAAAGTACAATCAGCACTTCTTGAAGCAATGCAAGAACGTCAGATAACGATTGGAGACACTACATTTAAACTTGACGAACCGTTTCTAGTAATGGCAACACAGAATCCTGTGGAGCAAGAAGGAACATATCCATTGCCTGAAGCACAGGTTGATCGTTTTATGTTGAAGGTCGTGATAGATTATCCGAAAATTGCTGAAGAACAATTAATTATGCGTCAGAATTTAAAAGGAGGATTTGAAAAAGTGAATCCTGTTATTTCTTTAAAGCAAATTAATGATGCGCGTAATGCTGTGAAAGAAGTGTACATGGATGAGAAAATCGAAAAATACATCCTTGATATTATTTTTGCAACACGTTATCCTGAAAAATATAACTTACCTAATCTTAAAAACTTAATAAGCTTCGGAGCTTCACCAAGGGGAAGTATCAACTTGGCTATGGCGGCGAAATGTTATGCCTTTATCAAGCGTAGAGGTTATGTCATTCCTGAAGATGTGCGCGCTGTCGTTCATGATGTATTGCGTCACCGTATCGGAATTACATATGAGGCAGAGGCAGAAAACGTAACTACTGAAGACCTTATTAATCAGATTGTAAACGAAGTTGAAGTACCTTAAAAGCTCTTAGCCAACAGCCAACAGCCAACAGCAAATAGCTTAAAAATGGATACTAAAGAAATACTTAAAAAAGTACGAAAAATTGAGATTAAGACACGTCGGTTGTCTGATCATATATTTTCGGGCGAATACCACAGTTCGTTCAAGGGTCGTGGTATGACTTTTTCTGAAGTGCGTCAGTATCAATATGGCGACGATATTCGTGCTATTGATTGGAACGTAACGGCTCGGTATAACGAACCATATATAAAAGTATTTGAAGAAGAACGTGAGTTGACGATGATGTTGATGGTGGATATAAGCGGTTCAGAATTTTTTGGGACTTCTGAACAATTTAAGCGAAATACAATTACTGAAATTTCCGCAACGCTGGCTTTTTCGGCTACTCAAAATAATGACAAAGTTGGATTACTTCTATTTTCTGATGCTGTCGAATTATTTATTCCTCCCAAAAAAGGAAAAAGCCACGTTCTGAGAATTATCCGTGAACTAATAGAATTTCAACCAAAAAGTAACAGTACTGACATAGGAAATGCACTAAAGTACTTGTCCAATGTGATGAAGAAAAAGGCAATTGTTTTTGTACTGTCTGACTTTATGGATTCCGACTATGACCATTCGCTTAAAATAATGGGTAATAAGCATGATGTTACAGGAATAAGAGTCTATGATAGACGAGATGAAGAGATTCCGAATTTAGGAATATTACCAGTTCTTGATGCTGAAAGTGGAAAACGATTTTTGGTAAATACAATGTCCAAAAAAGTTAGGAAAAATTATAAATCAAACTATTTAGCGTCTGTAGATTATTACGAAAAAGCTTTTAGCAAAAGTGGAGCAGGAACAATCAGTACGAGAGTTGATGAGAGTTACGTGAAGAAATTATTAGGATATTTTAAACGAAAAGGAGCAAGATAGATTTGAAGAACAATATTATATATATCATATTTTTTATCTGCGGAATTACATTCGCACAGAATTCTGTTGAGGTTGCTATTGATACAACCAATATCAGAATAGGAGAGCAGATCCTGTATCAGATTTCAGTAGATAAAACACACCCTTCAACGAAGTCTATCTTGAGTGAAGCCAAAAGACTCAGTGACAAAGTTTTATTTCCAAAACTGGTTTTAGATAGCCTGAATCGTGTTGAAGTTGTCGAAGAATTGAAAGTAGACACAACCAAAACGAAATTTGTAAAAAAATATATATTGACTAGTTTTGACAGTGGACAATACATAATTCCACGTCAACAAGTATTGATTAATTCAAGGATATACTTAACAGACTCCTTATTAATCAACGTAGCAACAGTTAAAGTTGACACAACTAAACAGAATTTATTTCCGATAAAATCAATTAAAAATCAGCCTGTAATTTTCGATGATTATAAAAATTACCTTTGGTTAGGATTGGCGCTATTAGCATTGATTTTAGGATTGATTTGGTATTATTTTATTAGAAAGAAAAAAGACGAACAAGCGATTGAAGATAGAGTTCCTCCATATGAATTGGCAATGCAGCGTTTAGGAGAACTGGACGGGAAACAATTATGGCAAAATGATAAAGTCAAGTTATATTATATCGAATTAACAGATATTATAAGAACTTATATTGAACGAGAATTGAACATTCCAGCATTGGAGTCTACAACTGATGAATTGATGGAAACGATTCGTGATTTCAATAAAATTAAGACTTTAGACTTGCCAAAAGAGACTGTTAAGAACCTTCAGAAGTTACTGCAAGAAGCAGATTTGGTAAAATTTGCGAAACACAAGCCAATGTCTAATGAAATAGAATATCATAGAGTTGATACTGAGAATATTATTAATGAATTAAAGCCTAAACCAAGAGAAGAAGATGAAGTTGTGGAATAATTTAGAGTTTACACATCCGCAGTTTCTGTGGTTGTTGCTGATCGTTCCTTTATTGGCGATTTGGTATTTCTTGATGCGTAAAAAAGATAGTGCAACATTGACATTGTCTAGTACATCAGCATTTGGAAAACCATCAATTCTATCAAGGTTAAAACCATGGTTAAATGTTTTAAGGCTCTTGGCAATTTCAGCATTAATAATTGCACTTGCAAGACCAAGAGATGTGTCAGTAAGTAGTAAAATTAATTCAAATAAAGGAATAGATATTGTGATGGCAATTGATGTTTCTGCGAGTATGCTTGCCAAGGATTTAAAGCCAAATAGACTAGAGGCGCTTAAGAAAGTAGCGATAGAGTTTGTCAATAAACGACCAAATGATCGTATAGGAATAGTAGTTTATGCTGGAGAAAGTTTTACCCAGACACCTATTACGAGCGATGAGCGAATTGTAAAAAATACGATACGTAAGATTCAATGGGGACAATTGGATGGTGGAACCGCTATAGGAATGGGATTAGGATCTGCAGTGAATAGATTGAAAGATTCTAAGGCAAAAAGTAAAGTGATTATTTTATTGACGGATGGTGTGAATAACACTGGATTTGTTGATCCAAAAACAGCAACGGATCTTGCTAAAGAACTTGGGATTAAAACATACACTATAGGAATTGGAACCAATGGGACTGCGCCATTTCCTGTTGCAAAAGATATGAATGGAAAATTAATTTTTCAAAATGCCAAGGTTGAAATCGACGAAGAGTTGTTAAAATATATTGCGAAAGAAACTGGCGGAAAATACTTTAGAGCAACCAATAATTCTAAGTTGAAAGCCATTTATGATGAAATAAACAAATTAGAAAAGACAGAAATCGAAGAATTTAAATATTATAATTATGATGAGAAGTATCGTTCTCTAGTAATATTTGCAGGAATTTTATTGATGCTTGAAATGCTATTGAAATTAACCGTGTTTAGAAGTTTTATATAATGTATCAAATAGAAGAACCGACATATTTTATTTATTTACTACTGATTCCTGTCTTATTAGTAGTGTTTCTATTGGTGTTTTGGTGGAAAAAAAGAATGCAAAAACAGTTTGCAGATGAGGATTTATTTAAAAAATTAAGCCCAGAAAAGTCTTCTTTTAAATCAATCTTGAAGATGTTAGCCTTTTTAATTGGCCTTGCTTTTTTAATTGTTTCGTTGACCAATCCTAAGATGGGAACGAAGTTAGAAACGGTAAAGCGCCAAGGTGTTGATATTGTGTTTGCATTGGATGTATCTAAAAGTATGTTAGCGGAAGATATCGCACCCAATAGACTTGAAAAATCAAAACAGATTATTACTAAAATTATTGACAAACTAGGAAGTGATAGAATAGGAATCATCATTTATGCAGGAAATGCATATCCTCTTTTACCGATTACGACTGATCATGGTGCTGCAAAAATGTTCTTACAGAGCGCTAGTCCAAATATGGTTTCTAGCCAAGGTACTGCTATAAACGAAGCGATAAAGTTAGCAACATCATATTATAATAATGACGAACAAACGAACCGTTTTTTATTCATCATTTCTGATGGAGAAGACCATCAAGACGATGCTTCAAGCGCTATTGCACAAGCGACCAAAGACGGAATAAAAACATACGCAATAGGAATAGGAACTGAAAAAGGAGGCCCGATTCCGTTGAAAGATAGAGGTGTTTTACAAGGATATAAGAAAGACAGCAAAGGAGAAGTTGTAATTACCAAAATGAATGAAAGTACTCTAAAAGAAATTGCTGCTAATGGAAATGGAAAGTACCTTTTAGGAAATAGAACGCAAGAAACGGTTGACTATGTTGAGCAAGTATTAGTAAAGGCAGAAAAAAGCGAATTTGAAAGCACTAAGTTTTCAGATTATAAAGATCAGTTTCAATGGTTTATTGGATTGGGATTGCTGTTTTTGATATTAGATGCTTTTATGCTAGAAAAGAAAACGAAATGGATTCAGAAATTAAATCTGTTTAATAAATAATGAAAAAACTACTATTTATATTATTCCTTTTGCCTTTGAGCCTATTTGCTCAAGAAGATAAAGTTGTTCTTGAAAGAGATGCTAGAAAATTGGTGCGTGAAGGAAATGAATTATTTAATCAATTGAAGTTTGCCGATGCTGAAGTTGCTTATAAAAAAGCGTTGGATAAAAACCCAAGTTCTGAAATTGCCAATTACAATTTAGGAAATGCTTTTTCACTTCAAAACCGTTCCAAAGAAGCCATTACTCAGTATGAATTGGTTGCAAAAATGACCAAAGATAAATTTACCAGAGCTGAAGCGATGCACAATATTGGAAACTCACATTACCAAGACAAGGAATATCAAAAAGCGGTTGATTCATATAAGTATTCTTTAAGAGCCAACCCTAAAGATGATGAAACACGTTATAATTTAGCATTAGCACAGAAAATGTTAAAAGATCAACAGCAGAATCAAGATAAAGACAAGGATAAGAACGACGAGAATAAAGATAAGGATCAAGAAAATAAAGACGATAAAAACAAAGAGAAGGACGAGGACAAAAAAGAAGGAGACGATAAGAAAGATGAAGAGAAAAAGGAAGGCGAAGATAAAAAAGATAAAGATAATCCTGAGAAAGATAAAGAAGAAAAAAAGCAAGATCAGAAACCTCAACCCGGAAAATTATCACCACAACAAATGAAGCAACTGCTTGAGGCGATGAATAATGAAGAGAAGAAAACGCAGGATAAGATGAATGCCAAAAAGGAAAGAGGAAAGAAAATAAAACAAGAAAAAGATTGGTAGAATAGTAAAAATGAGACTTCACAAGATTTACATACTATGTTTTACATTGTTTTCAGTTCAATTACTGTCTGCTCAAGAAGTGTTTTTAAAAGCGAGTGTCAGTAAAAGTGAGTTGGGAGTGAATCAACGATTACGGATTGATTTTACAATTAATAAACAAGGCGCAGATGATTTTAAGTTGCCTGATTTTAAAAACTTTACGTTACTTGGAGGCCCCAATACTTCGATAAGTAGATCTATTATGAATGGGAGATCTTCATTTTCACAAACTTATAGTTATATTATTCAGCCGAAAAAGCAAGGAGCTTATACAATACCATCGGCAACAATTGAGTATAAAGGAGAAACACTTCAATCAAACACTGTTTCGATCAAAGTTTTAAGCGCTTCTGAAGTACCCAAAGACGTAAATGATCCATTATATATTGCAGGTCAAAATGTATATTTAATAGCAGAAGTTTCAAATTCAAACCCTTATGTAGGAGAAGGAATTTATGTGGTTTATAAGCTGTATTTCAGCACGAATATAGGGTTGAATAATCCTAGACTTAAAGAAAACCCGA
>Ga0307488_10003858_pt1 | contig 12503 bp, 19 predicted proteins | sample SB02metaG_FD_202248 | JGI IMG/M metagenome (GOLD analysis project Ga0307488, IMG submission 202248) | Sea-ice brine microbial communities from Beaufort Sea near Barrow, Alaska, United States - SB 0.2 | ecosystem: Environmental > Aquatic > Marine > Coastal | place: USA: Alaska | collected...
GCGGGGCAGCGGACGGTTGAAGACGAGGTTGATCTCGGTGGACGCGTTCATGTTGAGCGAGTCGCGGCTAATTCTGGCGTCAACGGGGGGCGCCAACGACGTGTTCCGGTCGATGCGGGAGATGAAGCAACGGCGGGGGCAGCGGCGGCGGGGGGCGGCGGCAGGGGCTTACACTCGTCCACTTCTCAGCTCAACCTGAGCCATTCCTGTCACTCAAAATACATCCTGGACACCCCCTGAAGCCTGAACACCCCCTAAACACGCCCTAAACACGCCCTCAACACGCCCTAAACACTCCCTGAATCTGCCCCTAACTATTCCCTATACACCCCTTATACCACAAAAGGTGCTTACGTTGAGCTGGAAAGTGGACGAGTGTAAGCCCCTGGTCGGCGGGGGGGGGCACGAGCGCGGCGGGAGGCGGTGCCCGAGGAGGCACCCAGGTACACTATGGTAGGGCCAATGAAACCCACGTTGAAAGCGCCTGGAACTAAACGCTTCATGCTATAGTAGTATAAACTGCTTTCAAAGTTTGCTTTCAATCTTAACTTGCGCCCCTACTCTATGGGAACCACACAGTGAACACGTCAGCTCGTCCCAAGAGCAGCCGTGCTCCAGCGCCCAGTTCAGCACCTCCAGCTGCTGTCAGAGACGCAGGGGCTGGTCGCGTTGTGTATCACGGCGCGGGGAGATCCATTGCGGGCGAGGGCGGCGCGGCGGCGGCGACTCCGGCGGAGGGCGGCGCGGCGGCAGCGACTCCGGTGCGGCCTCGCAGCGTGGGTCCGTCGTTCTGGCGCTGAACCACCTGTTAGATGTTCAGAGTATTTAGAGTATTTAGAGTATCAATGCTGTAGAGCTAGCTTACTTACTGTAACAACGCGGCTTGAGCCAAGCAGCACATAGCCAGCTTTCCTTGTTAGTGATTTAAATCAGTACTTATTGGTACATCTTGCCCTCTGTAAATATGTTGTCCTGTAGTCAGGGTAATTTGGTTGATTTCGCCCTACCCCCGTGAGAGAGACAGACGCTTCTGCGTCTATAAGGAGGCACCAGGCCTTCGCGCTGGCCCCTGTCATCCACCGCAGCCATTGTGTACCGATGCTCAGCTGATACACGGTCACACCCCTGGCAGCGGAACAGTTGCCGGCAGAGAAGAATGCCATGCTGATACACTCAGTCAACAATGTCACACGATGAATGCAGTATCCTGTAGTCGTGAGCGCCGTGCGCCGCGCAAACAGGTAGACACTGAAAATCAAAGTAAACATTGTAAACACGAACGTTGGCATCAAGAATCGGACAGACGACGCACACGTTGAAAACGCAGTCCCGCTAGCTATCATGTATTCCAACCCAGTCTCCACAGCATCATCTGCGTCGCGGCTTGCCACTGACAGCCAACCCAATGCCCATTCCATAGCCCATTCGACGACCAAGCCCAGCGACCAGCCCGATCCGAAGTCGTCCGGATAAGTTGGTGGGTGGATAACTCGGGCTCGCAGTGTGTTATCCTGCGGTTGTGGTCTTCTCGAGCGGGCTCTATTCACGCCGTTGCTCCCCGCCCGCTCCTGCTGTACCACTCTCCCTCGCGCGCGGCAGTGCCTCCTTGCCAGCATCCGAGGTGTCCTCACCTGACATCTCAGCCCATCCCACGCGCCGCGTCGGGGGTGCCCGTGCCCGTGCCCCGCTCTCACACTTGAGAGACGGCGAGCTCCTGCACGGGCGTTGTTTTGTGTGGCTGTGCAGCTTCGTCTTGCTGTGGACGCTCGGGGTCTCGGGGTGTGGTCCAGCGCCGCTGCCTTTGAACGAGCCGGGGGACGTCATGAGCGGGTTGACTGATTGGAGCGCAACCTACAAATGGGTCATCAACGACTGGTCCAAAAAGCGCGGACGAAGCGTCCTGAAGTCGGAGACCTTCTGTGTCGGCGGACACAACTGGTGAGTATCGCAAACAATATATATCTGCCGCTGGCAGTGTACGTCCCTCCCCAGTCTCTGACCCCTTCCCCGCCCCGGCCGCACCCCGACACAGGCGGTTGGTCGTCCACCCAAAGGGCATCACTGGAACGACCGCGAATGGCAGCGATGTCTCGGGCGTAGGATTCATGTCCGTGAGCCTGAGGGTCCCCGCAGACGCCGCGTCACAGCCTGGCATCGTCACTCACTCGACGGGGACGCCATCCGGGTGGAGCCTGGACGTTTTTTACTCCCTCACGCTGGTCAGCCAGACGGACGAGAGGTGCAACGTCAAGAAGGGTCCGACGTTCAACAACTTCAGGGGGAGCGCTTCGAGCTGGGTAAACACTGAGTTCCTCAAACCCACCGCCCTGAACGACGTGTCCAAAGGATACATCGTCAACGACACCCTCATCATCAAGTGCGACATGACCAACGTCTCCAACAACGCCCTCACCCAGCGGGAGACCGGCATCGTGGACGCCGACACCGCCGCCGCCGCCGCCATCTCCGCCGCATACCCCGGCACGTTCCTTCCCGCCGCCGCAGCCGCTCTCGCCGCCGCCAACCCCGGCGCAGTGCCCGGCGCCGCGCCCCGCGTGGCCTCCCCCGCGGGCCTGTACCCCACTAGCGCCGGCGGCCTGCTCTACCTCCCCCCCGGCGCCCTGGCCAACTATTAGGGCCCCGCCGACGCCGCAAATGTCGCCAGTCGATGCTCGCCATGCCACACACCGCATAGTGTACAAGTACAGGTGCTCGCCGCGTCACACTCTCACACACTGCATGCTAGTGTACCAGTGCGCGCCACGTCATCCACCGCATGGTGTACCGGCTCTCGGATTCTTCACGGGTATACCGCAGGACGCGGTACAGATGCCTTTAGGGAAGAATACAATGATGAGACTGTAGTCACGAATACCGTACAGTACCGACGTCGATTACAGTATCAGTGAGTGCGGTACCAGAGACTTGATAACAAAGTGAACATTGTAAATACAAACCGTTGACATCAAGAATTGAACAGACGACGCCACGAGCGACACGCAACCCTGCTATCTATCACGTGTTTTCACCCGCCAGTCCGCACAGCATCATCTGCGCCGCGGCAGCTTCTTCTCCCTGGCGGGCGCCGCCGGCCGCGCCTGCCGCCGCGTCACCACATCTCGCCACTCACTGACAGCCAACCCATGCCAACCCCAGTCCCAATCCCAGTCCCAATCCCAATCCAAAGTCCTTCGGATAAGCGTATAAGTTGGCGGTGGATAAGTCGGATTCGCGCAGCGTGTTATGCTGGGGTTGTGGTTTCTCGGCGGGCTCTGCACTCACGGGTCGTTGCTCTCCAGCTCCCTGCAGTACCACCTATCGCTCACGCGCGCACCGAAGGAGCCGAAGCACGACATGAGCGATTCGGCTTCTCTGAGCGCATCCTTCTAGTGGGTCATCAAGGGTTGGTCCAGAAGGGGCCCAAGCGCGCACTTCTCGGAGACCTTTTCTGTCCGCGGACACAGCTGGTGAGAACGACGTACCGTACTCTCTACCGCAGCACAGTGAAGAGTTTCATTGTCCCTTCCCAGTCTTTGACGCCCTGCCCCCCCCCCGCCCGACACAGGCGGTTGTCGGTCTACCCTAAGGGCGGCCATGGAACGAATGCGGATGGGAGTGTTGTCTTGGGTGACGGGTTCCTGTCCGTGTACCTGCAAGTCCCCGCTGCCCACGCCAGGACGCTGCCCTCGGGCTGGAGCCAGCACGCTCAGTTCACCTTCACGGTGGTCAGCCAGACGAACGAGAAGTGCAACGTCAAGCGGGGTCAGCGGACGTCGCGCACCTTCGACGCGAGACGGCGAGGCCTCGGGTACATGAAGGTCCTCACGCTCGCCACCCTCCATGATACATCCAAAGGATACATCGTCAACGACACGCTCATCATCCAGTGCGACATGACCAACATCTCCAGCAATGCACCCACCGCCGCCGCTGCCGCGCCCGCCGCCCCGCAGCTCACGCAGCGGGAGACCCGCATCGTGGACGCCGACACCGCCGCCGCCGCCGTCATTGCCGCCGCCTATCCCGGCGCACTACCCATAATCGCCGCCGCATTACCCGCCGTCGCCGCCGCCGCCGCCGCTTCCGACCCCGGCGCAGTCACCGGCGCCGCGCCCCGCGTGGCGGTACCCGCGGGCCTGTACCCCACCGGCGTCGGCGGCCTGCTCTACCTCCCCCCCGGCGCGCTGGCCAACTACTAGGGCCCCAACGGCGCCGCCAGTCGATGCTCGGCATGCCAGATGCCACACACCGCATTTTGTACCGAAGGGTGCTCGCTACGCCATCAAACGCATCGTAGTGTACTTGTGCTTGCCACATCATCCACATCATAGAGTACCGGTGCTCGCGACGTCCTCCGCCGCATAGAGAGCCTGCGTCAATAAGCTGCTAGACAGGGACACCGATGGGCGATGTATAGATGCTGCGAGGGGAGTCTTCAATGCTGGGACAAGTAGTCAGGAGTGCCACATGCTGAATATAGTACGGGGGGACGGGGTTCACCCATTATCAGATATTGAACGTTGTTGTAAATACTGGATGTCACGAACATTCGGTACGCCGCCCACCCGCCGAGCGTAATGCATCCAAGCTAGCTAGATCGTGTCGACACTCAGTCGGAACGGCATCTTATGCCATACGATAGCATCTTCGCCACGCAGGCCCCCGTGTCACCAGAATGAAGCCTCACATAGCCAAACCAATACCAACGTCCTCCGCATAAGTTGGCGGGTGGATAAGCGGATCGAAGCGTGTTGTTTACAGTATCCCGTGGTTGCGGTTTTTCTCGCCAACTCTTTGTCGTTGCTCTGCGGCACCCCGATACAACGTTCACACGCGCGCGTCAGCTCGACACGTTCGCGCCATCCAGCAATCACCCGGGGTGTCCCCGCAGCCGCATCTCAACCCACGAGTCGCCACGGGGTTAGGTTGATCGGCCGCCGGGAGCTTCGACCTCGCGGGGGTTGTTTGTTGTGGCCGCTCAGCTTCGTCTTGGCCGAGAACGCACGGGGTGTGGTCCAGCGCCGCCGCCTGTGAACGAACCGGAGGACGGCATGAGCGGGTTGACTGATTGGAGCGCAACGTACAAGTGGGTCATCAAGGGTTGGTCCAAAAAGGGCGCAGCAGGCGTACACCACTCGAAGACCTTCTCTGTCGGCGGACACAAGTGGTGAGTACCGCGCTACCCACCGCTCCTGGCGCCTGGCAGCGCAGTGCAGAGTTCGTCCCTTCCCAATATCTAAGGCCCTTCCCCGGTCCCCGCAGCCGCCCCCCAACACAGACGGTTGATGGTCTACCCCAAGGGCTACCCCGCGCTGGATTCGAACGGTGATGATACGGGAGAAGAGTTCATGTGCGTGTACCTGGAGGTCTGCGCTGCCGAGTCACAGCCCTCCGGCTGGAGCCAGCACGCTGTTTTTTCCTTCACGCTGGTCAGCCAGATGGACGAGAAGAAGTGGAACCACAAGTGGGGTCCGTCGTCGCACACCTTCGAGGCGAGCGCTCCGAACCGGGGGTCTCAGTTCATCGCACTCACCACCCTTAACGACACGTCCAGAGGATACATCCTCAATGACACTGTCATCATCAAGTGCTAGCAGCATGACCGACATCTCCAGCTGCAATGTATCCACTGCCACCGCCACCGCCGTTGCCGCCGCCGCCGCCGCTGCCGCTGCCACCGACCGCGTGGCCGTCCCCGCGGGCCTTTACCCCACCAGCGCCGGCGGCCTGCTCTATATCCCCGCCGGCGCGCTGGCCAGCAACAAGGAGCCAGTAGGGGCGTGACAGCTGACGGGGCGGCCAATAGGGGCATGACAGGCGGTAGGGCGGCCAGTGGGGGCGGGGCACGTGGCAGGGCGGCCAATCGGGGCTTGACAGGTGACGGGGTGGCGAGTGGGGATGTGACAGGTGGCGGGGTGGTCAGTGGGGGCGTGACAGGTGGCGGGGTGGTCAGTGGGGGCGTGACAGGTGGCGGGGCGGCCCAGTGGGGGCGTGACAGGTGGCGGGGCGGCCCAGTGGGGGCGTGACAGGTGGCGGGGCACTATATCCTCACCGGCGCGGTGGCCAACAGCAAGGAGCCCGCTCACACCACATAGCGTATCGGTGCTTGACGCGTCATCCACCGCATACTGTACCGGCAGACTGGTGCTTGCCGCGTCATCCACTACATAGTGTACCGGTGTTTGCCACGTCATTCACTACATAGTATAGCCCGTCGACGCCACCATGCCGCAAGTGACACGCACACGGGGTCACGGCTGGGCGCGGCACAGAGGGCGAGAGGGAATACCACCATGCTCAGACATGTGTTCAAGAGCGTCACACGTTGAATACAGTTTCCGTGTGCGCGGTGCATACGAGTAGTGAACACAAGTGAGAGGCTGTAGAAATGACATGTAGATGAATGCAAATGTTGTGATGACAATACGGCCATACGACGCCTCGAGCGCCTCCCTAGCGCGGCGGAGGTGAGGCTCGCGGCCATGTTGTCTCGCGTTTCGAGCTCAGCCTTTGGGTGCGCTGCCACCACCTTCCTTGTGTTGAGTGTATGCTCTCAGCTGACATGAGTGACAAGTGCTCCGGATAAGTTGGGTGAATATAAAGGGGTTCGTGTTATCCTGTCTCATGGCGGTGCAGCGGTGGTTTTCGCGGTCAGGCCTTATCCTCTGTGTCATTGCTCCACCGCACCCGCAGTGCCGCTCTGCCTCGCGCGCGTCGGCGCAATATCCGTGCCGCCTTGCACAACCCCGGGGTCACCTCGTGTATCAACCCACCATTCGAGCCACGACGGACATCGGCTCGTCGGCCGCCCGTGGCCGGGGGCCCCGATCGTGAGAGCAAGCCCAGACCTGCAGGGGTTTGTGTGTCGTGGTTTGCAGCTTCGTCTTTGCTGCGCACACAAGGACTGTGGCTCGGCGGGGCGGCCTTGGAACGAGCCGGGAGACGATATGAGCACTTTGACCGTGACATCGGGCGCAACTCACACGTGGGTCATCAGGGAGTGGTCCAAAAAGCGCGACGGAGGCGTGCTCCGCTCGGAGATATTCTCTGTCGGCGGACACAACTGGTGAGTGTCACACTACACAGCTCGACAGTCAGACAGTGAAGAGTACCCTGCTGCTGCCAGTCTCTGACTCCCTTCCCAGTCTCTAAGCCCGCCCCCGCCCCCGCCCCCGCCGCCCCCCAACACAGGCGGTTGACCTTCTACCCCAAGGGCGAGCCAGGGCCGAATTCGAGCGGTGATCATGGAGCAGGGTTCCTATCCGTGTACCTGTATGTCCCCGACGACGCCGCAACGCTGCCCTCCGGCTGGAGCCAGCACGTTCGGTACTCACTCGCTGTAGTCAGCCAGACGAACGAGAGGTGCGACGTCAAGGTTGATCAGACGTCGAACACCTTCGACGCGAGCGGATTCGGCTGCGGATGTACTCAGTTCATCGCACTCACCGCCCTCAGCGACGCATCCAAAGGATACATCGTCAATGACACCCTCATCCAGTGCGACATGACCAACGTACCCAGCAGCGCACACACCGCCGCCGCTGCGCCCGCCGCCCCGCGGGAGACTGGCATCGTGGACGTCGACACTGCCGCCGCCGCCGCCATCTCCGCTGCATACCCCGGCGCACTACCCATCATCGCCGCCGATTCGACCGCCGCCGCTGCCACCGCTGCCGCCGCCACTTCCAATCCCGCTGCAGGCACGACCGGCGCGGCGCCCCGCGTGGCCGTCCCCGCCGGCCTGTACCCCACCGGCACCGGAGGGTTGGTCTACCTTCACCCCGGCGCACGGGTTAACTACTAGCAGCCCGCCGATGTCGCCAACGCCGCCAGAGTGATCGCCACCCACACTCCGCGTAATGAGCAGCTGCCCGCTGCGTCAACCACCACATAGAATACCGGTGCTCGCCACATCATTCACCACATGATGTACTGCCTGGTGCTCGCCACGTCATTTACCGCAATGTGTACCGATTTTCGGCTGCTTGACAGGGACACCGCTGGGCGAGGTAAAGATGATAACATAGAATAACTCCAAGCTGAGACAAGTAGTGAACAGTGCCACATGCTGCGTACCGTACCGGTGAGCCGCGTTCACTCACCAGAAATTGAACGTTGTAAATACAATTGATGTCACAAACAAATGGACGCCACCCGACGCGCGTCACGCAGCCAAGCTAGCTATGTCGTGGCGACACCCAGTCGGCACGGCATCGTATGCGATACGACATCATCTTTTCCACACAGGCCCTCCAACCCCGGCATCACTAGCAACCCATATCCAACCAAAGCCCTCCGGATAAGTTGGCGGGTGGATAAGCGGATCGCGTGGTGTTCTCCCATGGTTTCTCGTCAGCTGTGTCGTTCTTTTACTCTGCGGCTCCGGCGGTACCACTTTTGAGAGCGCGCGTCGGCTCAATACGTCCGCGCCTCCTTGCACACACCCGGGGTGTCACGTGCGCCGTATCTCAACCCGCGAGTCTCCACGGGGTTCGGCTGAACGGCCGCCGGGTGCCGCGATCTTGAGAGCGAGCTTCGACCTCGCAAGGGGTTATTTGTTGTGGCTTTGCCCCTTCGTCTGGGGTGTGACCGCACGGGGTGTGGTCCAGCGCCGCCGCCTGTGAACGAACCGGAGGACGACATGAGCGATTCGGCTTCTCTGAGCGCAACCTTCAAGTGGATCATCAAGGGTTGGTCCGAGAAGGGCCCTGACCTGCTCCGTTCGCAGACCTTCTCTGTCGGCGGACACAACTGGTGAGTACGCACTGTATATCGCAGTGGAGAGTTCGTCCCTTCCCAGTCTCTCACTGACGCCCTTCCCCTGCCCGCCGCCCCCCGACACAGGCGTTTGAGGGTCTTCCCCAAGGGCGACCGTGTGCCGAGTTCGAAAGGTAATTCGGGAGAAGGGTTTCTGTCATTGTACCTGGAGGTCCCCGACGACGCCGAGACGTTGCCCTCCGGCTGGAGCCAGGACGCTGAGTTCTCCCTCACGCTGGTCAGCCAGGCAAACGAGAAGTGCAACGTAAAGAAAGATCCGGTGTCGCGCACCTTCAATGCGATGCGAACTGGGGGTACACGAAGTTCCTCAAACTCACCGCCATCAACGACACATCCAGAGGGTACATCGTTAACGACACCCTCATCATCAAGTGCGACATGACCGACATCTCCAGCGACGCACCCACCGCCTCCGCCGCCGTCGCTACCACCGCGGCCGCCGCTACACCTACCGACCGCGTGGCCGTCCCCGCGGGCATGTACTCCGCCGGCGCCGGCGGCCTGCTCTACATCCCCGCCGGCATGGGCTTCCACTGGTCTTCTTATCAACTCTTCCTTTGTCGTGTTTGTCGCTGGTGCGGTGAAACAACCCAGCATATCCCACAAAACGTGCTTACGTTGACCCGGAAAGTGGACTGGTGTAAGCCCATACCCGCCGGCGCGCTAGCGTGCAATAAAGAGCCCATCAACGCCAAATAGTGGCCAGTGGCGGCGTGGCAGGTGGCAGAGCGGCAGGTGGGAAGGTGACAGATTGCGGGGCAGCCAGTTGGGGCGTGACGTGGCGGGGCGGCCAGCGGGGGCGTGACAGGTGGCGGGGCGACCAATGAGGACGTAACAGGTGGCGGGGCGGCTAGTGGGGGCGTGACAGGTGGCGGGGCTCTACATCCCCGCCGACGCGTTGGCCAGCAGGAAGGATCCGGCGCTGCCCCGTAGTCGACGCCACATAGTGTACTGATTCTCGTCACGCCATCCACCGCAAAGTGTACTGCTGCTCGCCGCGATGTCCACCAGGCGCGGCACAGAGGCCGAGAGTAAAAGGCGCCATGCAAGCATGTGTCAAGAGTGACACGTCGAACATAGTATCCATGAGCGCGGTGCGTCGCGTACACAGTCCAGAGCATATATCACTGAAAATAGTTACTTTGTGCGCTCGCTCGGACTAACGCGTGCTCCTCGTCAACAAAACGTTGAGAGATCCAATGAGCATCGAGCGCGCACTTATAGGCAGTGATATCGTTTCACACATATAACGCAACCCAGTTTGCTCAGTCTCATCGCGCTCGCGCGCTTCGTGCCATAATATCATTGTACACATGTTTCCATTTCAGGTCTACAGATCAAACACACGAAATGAATGAATGAGCGCAGTGATCACAGCCGTGTCCCACGTCGCACTTACTGCGTGGTGATCTGGTAGGAACCCTGGCAGCAGGGTCGGGCAGACATTGCTGGCCGCGTCAAGTGGCGCCATTTCATTCGATAAACGACGGTCTCAAATGTTTGGAATGACGTGGCGGGCAATATCTGCAGGCAAGGGGGGATACCAAGAGAGAACACTGGTCCGACATCGCATGCGAAATCAACCCCGCGTGTGGTTGCGTTTAACTCATGAAATGAGGGTGTACAACGTGGAGGACGATGTGGCGGGCATAAATTGCTAGGCTCTGCCTCGCAAGGCGCGCCGGTGATGGTCTTGCAGTTCTTGGTGCCCACCTGCTTGTTGGCCAAGCACCAGGGCCCCCCACACCCGGCCTCGCCACGCCATTCACCGTCTTTCTAACCCTCGCTTGTTGAGGTACAAGTCATCCAGGGTAAGCGCGCAAGGGCTGCCGCAGCTCAGTAGCGTCCGGTAGGCAGCGAGGGGGGGCGTTTTGGTGGTACGGTGGCAGCCCTGCCGAAACGCGCGACGCCTCAGTGCCGGTGTCAGCGCTGGACGGCTCCAGCTCCGTCACTGTCTAGGGCCAGGCATACTTTGCTCGCCGCGTCATAGGATGTCAGACTACATTTCTTGCCGCGTCATACTCGCAGGATGTCATGTGGCCGGATAGATGACGAGAGGGACAAGACAAGAATATGAGGGTTCAAAGCGCGTATCAATGGCGTGGCGGGTGTGGGCAAGAGAGAGGTGTTCCCTACGATGACGACGGGGCGGAAGTCGAAGGGCTGCTCGTAGCGGGTGCCGGGCGCGGGGGGGCGCTTGCCGGTGTTCAGCAGTGTCATGCCGCACCGCAGGGCCGTGCAGCACCGGTCGGTTCGCTTACACGAACAGTGGTAACGGTTTGGTTGCGAGTTCGAGTGATTAGTACGGTTGGGTTGTGAGTCGTGGGAACGGGTTTGCGGTTTGTTGACTGGTGTAGTGAGAACGGTACGATAACGAGCAGTGAGATAGCGCAGGGCCGCGGAACGCCGTGCAACACCAGTGACTACGTGGTTGGTGGCGCTGCGAGCGCTGGCAGCACCACCGGTGCAGAACCTGTAATTACAAAACGACCGTGGCTCGACGGAAGCACGCAAGCATGTTCGAGTTCGAGGTAGCAACATCACGCACAAGGTATTGAGAGAGAGACACTTCCGCGTGTATGAGGAGGCACCAGGCTTTTGCCTGGCCCACGCACAACACGAGCTCCCGCGGCAGCTCCACGGGTGGTAGCCGAGGTAATGTGCGTGGGGTGACAGCCAGTGCTAGTCGTGTATCAAGCCGGTGGATTCAGTGACTAAACAGCGCGAGCTTCGCGAGTCGCCAGGAGGTGTCAGTGGAAGCTAAACGCTTCAGTTCCTCAAGGGTTGAAAGAAACGCGTCAGCGTGACTGTATGAGGAGGCACCAGGTTTCCGCCTTGGCCCCCGTCAGAAAGTGGTGGACAAATTAATGCTGGTGAAGGTCCTTGCCGTCGGCGTGCGCCATGGGGGCACCCATCATGATGAGCGCGGCAGCGGCGCCCGCAGCCTTCGCCGCGAAGTTGTTGGTGCTACTGCGCGACACGACACAAGGGGGGAAGGGGGAACGCGTCAGCGAGCGCTCCAAGACTACCGGGGGAAGCCGGCAGGAGTAACGAACCGCGTCGCGCCGCGCCCCGACCGTCGCCAGCGTCTGACCACCGACTGCATTCCACCTGACGGCATCACCGATATCGTGTTCCGTGTTTGGCGCGTCCCGCCACCGCCGCCGCCGCCGCCGTGTCCCCAAACCACGTCCCACACAACCCCCTGGACACACGTCCACACGTTTTACTGTGGGAAAAACCGTTCGTCGCGCCGCGCCCGACCGCCTCCGGCGTCCAACCGCCGATTGCGCGCCCTCCATTCGGCATCCCCCGTATGGTGTCCCTTATTTAGCGCGTGCCGCCGCCGCTGCCGCGTCCCCACCACACCCACCGCGCCCCCACCAGCCCCGGACCCGACACGTTTCTTGGCTTTTCATCGGAAAACGCCGAAAGGGCTTGAGTGGTCCTGGTCACTCACACAGCCTTCTGCTTCTTGACGGCCGGCTTGCTCGCCTTGGAGGTGGCGGAGCACAGGATGACGGGCTTGGCGACGATGGCGAACATGGTGCTGAGGAGTGGAGGTGGTGGGGCAGGCGGGGGCGTGCTGGAATGAGCGCGTGGAGCGTCCTCCTGGAGATAAAGACGCGTTTCTCTGACTCCACATAATCGATGCTGACGAGGACAGGACGACGAGGAAATGTGTACCTCAGATTCAAACACCAATCAGGTCCTGCGCTGTCAAC
>Ga0307488_10003859_pt1 | contig 12502 bp, 11 predicted proteins | sample SB02metaG_FD_202248 | JGI IMG/M metagenome (GOLD analysis project Ga0307488, IMG submission 202248) | Sea-ice brine microbial communities from Beaufort Sea near Barrow, Alaska, United States - SB 0.2 | ecosystem: Environmental > Aquatic > Marine > Coastal | place: USA: Alaska | collected...
CCCTTCAATAGTGCTGTTTTTCTAGTTTTATCTATGGCTTTTTTTACTGTGGGTAAGTCACGATGAAATAGTTGCTCTTGTAAATTTTTTGTTCCCGTTGACACAATAAACCTTTTCTTGGACAGCAATGCTGGCGCCAAATAAGCAAAGGTTTTGCCGGTTCCAGTGCCTGCTTCAACAATCAAAGAACCTCGCTCTTTGATTGCCGTGGCGACAGCTTTAGCCATTTTTGTTTGCGCTTCTCTAGGGGTAAATCCGGAGATAACTTCAGCCAACGGACCAGGATTCGAGAAAAAGGACTCAATTTCAGACATTAATTTTTATTTTTTCCGATGTGGGGAGACAATTCAGATTTCGTATTGCATTATGCCAAATAAGCGAATCAAGTTTTTAATTATTTCAAGCCAATTGCAGTAATTTATTGTTTAAGTCAAAAATAACATACGGTTACTGCACAATGACACATCTCATTAATTGATTATATAGAACAATATGACAGTTCTTTATAGACAATTCTTTATAGACGCTCCTTTATAAACGCTTCTTTGCAAATAAATACGGCACTTCGTGAGTGTTTGTCCGAATATTGCATAACCTTACTATTAAATAGAAGAGTAGTTTGTAATAAAAAGCTCCGGCCTGTCACAAACAGTGGAGCTTATTTACTATTAACAAACTGTTAAAAAGTATTTGAAACCGAGGTCTCCTATCTAAATAATACTTTTTCTTGTTTAAACCAATAAATGCAAAATGCGAGAAAACTACCCGCAATCAGAGCTGTTGAGCCAAATATGGCAAACAACTGAACGTAGTCCATAGTGCCTTTTATCAACTCTTTGATAGCCAGCGCCACATTAGTCAGCGGCACCCAAGCCCAAATGCCTTTTAGTTGAACACCTGGAAGCATTGCAAATATTACTGGAATAATAGTGACGAAAACAAGGGGGGTCATATAGCCCTGGGCTTCCTTAAATGAACGAGCGTAAATTGATAACGTGAGCAATACTGCGGCGAAAATAGCGACAACGGGTATCAGCATGAAGAATACCAATAAATAATCGATGGCATCAATAGACGCCATGAATGTCACTAACACCTCTCCTGCCTCACCTTTGCTTAGCACTGCAGTCCATAAGGCAATACTCAAAACGGTAACGAGCGCTGATGTTACGCCAGCAAAAGCGATAGTAAAGAACTTTCCAAGTACGATTTTTGTGCGCTCGATTGGTGTAATAAGTAACGTTTCAAGGGTTCCTCGCTCTTTTTCACCTGCACCTAAATCACTAGCCGGTAGCATCGCACCTTGCAAACAAAGCATAAAAATCAAATAGGGAATGAAACCACCAATTGACTCGCCTTGGGTTTCGCGTTCATCCGCTACATTTATCTCTTCAACCTCAATAGGGGTTACCACGCTTATTTGCTGAGTCTCAGATAAACCCAATGCTGCAAATGCAGTTGTTTGATATAACTCTGAAAGCTCATCGACAATTTCATTTAATTTATTTTCGACTACTTTTAAACCAGCTTGGTTGCGATACAACTTAAGTATTATTTTACCTGAATCTAGTATCGTACTGCTGTAATTTTCTGGTATCTCTATAACAAAATCAATATTTCCTTCTTTGACATAAGCAACTATTTGTTCTTTTGTTTGAATTTCAGAAGGTAATTTTTGCAATGAAAATTGTTCAACTTCATTTAACTTACCCACTAAATCATCACTAAATTGGTCGCCAATGATGGCATAAGTGCGTGTTTTTTCTACTGCACCTTTGACTACGTTAGTGCCTACATACAGCGTGCCACCAATCAATAGTGGAAATAGCAAAATAGGTAGCGCAATCATGAAGAATAGGGTTTTTCTATCTCTTAATAATTCTTTAATCTCTTTTTGAAAGACCAACCACATAATAATAATCCCTATAGTTCTATCGTTTGATGTTTAGGCTTACCTATCGAACGCAAGAATGCCTCATGCAGAGAAGCGTCATCTACATCCCTGAAAGCATCAAATGTATCATTAAACATTGTTATCCCTTGATCAATTACTGTTACTCTATCGCAAAGTTCAGATACTTCATCTAAATGGTGGGTAGAAAATATTACTGGGACATTGTCACGTTTCAAATCACGAATAAAGTTCAACACCGTTTGTGTAGCCATTATATCTAGACCAGTAGTCGGTTCGTCTAAGATAACTACTTTGGGAGAATGAATAACTGAGCGTGCAATTGATGCTTTCTGTTTCATTCCTGTGGAATAGGTTTCGCTGCGTCGGTCTAGGAATGAATCCATATCCAAACGTTCTGATAATTCGGCAGTACGTTTAGTAATGTCTACATTTGTCATACCGTTTAACTTACCAAAATACGCGATATTTTCACGACCACTCAAACGTCCATATAGTCCAGTACCCCCGGATAAAAAGCCAATCTGCTTTCGAGCTTCAACCGGATTTTTTAATATATCAAAGCCGCCGATGTTAATGCTACCGCTATCCGGTTGCAATGCAGTTGATAACATTCTTAAGGTTGTTGTTTTACCTGCTCCATTTGGACCTAATAAGCCTAATACTTCACCATTTTGGCAACTAAAGCTAACTTCCTTTACTGAATGAAAGAAGCGCCCTTGTAACCTTGGATCTTTTTTATCCTGTTCACTAAGCTTTTTAGGGTTCTCTACTTTAAATTTTTTAGCGAGTTTGTTTATCTCAATCACACTAATATCCCTATTTTTTATTCTAATTAATATAGTATTTATTGGAATGTAGGTTATGACATATCGAGTTCAATTACTAAGGCTATCGATACTCTTTATAAATAAAAATGTTTCAAATTAATTCTATTCTCTATTTGGACTTGTTTTAGTTCGCAATAAACTGAATACTTTACATCTCGTTAGAATTCAATTAAATGCAAAAAAACAGGAAGTACAATGAGCGAAAATAATTACGAAGTGACAAATCCAATACAAGCTTGTAATGATGTTTTTATGCGACCTTCTGACGTTTTTAGAGCATTGTCATTGAAAGACAATTGGTCTTGGCTACCCTTTATTCTTGTGGTTGTGATTAGTTCATTACCAGCTTACCTGTATTTTGACATGGTGGATTATAGTTGGTACGTGGACACACAAATAGCACAGAGCATGCCAGATGCTAGCCCTGCTGAGCTAGAGAATATGCGTCCGGCTTATGGCACAGGAAAAAGCGCTGCAATGTTTGCACTTATTGGAGCCCCATTATATCTTATTATTGTGTCCGCGGTGTTGGGCCTATACTTCACTTTGGTCACTCGGAATGATGAAAAAAGCATTCACAGCTTTTTTGATTGGTATGGCGCTCAGTGGTGGTTCATGATGCCTACCCTCATCGCATCTGCAATCTCATTAGCTCTTATTTTAATAATGGTAGAGCCAGGATCACAAGCGTCACAGTCAGTGCTATCACCCACGTCTTTAAGTTATATGTTTTCAATTCCGACAAGCAGTAATTGGTTTACCTTTATGTCTTATTTACGAATTGACACAATTTGGAGTATTTATTTAGGTGCTGTTTGTTTGCAGCAGTGGACCAATTTCAGTCGCAACAAGTCTATTATATTTTCCGCTATTCCCACTTTAATTATTTTGACTATCGCTCTTTTATGGACCATTAGCCAATAAGACTAAACATAGACTGTTGAATTTAGTAAAAAGAAACAATGAGTAAAATTAATCAGTGTCTCCCTTTATTTGACGTCTTGGCATGAAGTAATCCTTATTGGCATAAAATGCAGCTCCCTGTTCGGCATAATGCCAATGTGGCACCCCCAAAAGTGGTAAGGGATAAAATGGTTTGCTCGTATTAAACGTTTTATTGCTTTGAATATACTCAAAAAGCAAGGTATCCAGCGAGCCCGATGAAATACTCGCTTGGTTTACTATGCTTTTGTCCCTGTTTTGTAGCGCTGCCTGTACCAGTGGTTTCTCATCAATTTGAATGAGTAACACTTTGCCCGTTAAGCCAATAAATGGCGTCAATAACATTTCTAAATTCGCATGGCCAAATACGACAGGAAAAATTGAATTATTCCACTCATCTTTTAGCTCGCAAAAAAGTGTATTCCATTCTTGCATTTCGAATAAAAGGTGAAGTCTTGCAAGTAATGTTGACCCATGTACAAATAAGACAACACCGCACTCGTCAAAATGTGTAATGTGATTTCGAACCTGCGTTCTTGGATTCAAGCCATGAGCGTTTATTTCAGATATATGCAAGCGATTCAGATAATTTTTTGTTTTTGGGTATTGCAACCAAATGATGCCATTAAAAAAATCATGCCAGCTGCCTATGCGAGTCGGAATTATATGTTCTTCAAATATAATTTGTTCATAATATCTCGAGTCACTGGGCATTGAATCTTGACAAACAAAGCGCTTAATCTGTGCATGTAATGCCATATCAATGGTAATGCTATGTTGCATATTTTCGAGCAATTTGGCACGTAGATCAGGAATATCAATCTGCGTAAAATCTTGCGATGGGAAAACTAAAGATAATGCAGATAATGGTGGTCGCGAAAAGGGCGATAAATTGGAAAATTTCAATGCAATCGTCTTATTGTTAGGAATGTGAGATACCACGTTGTTTTTATTGTGCTGCAAATTTTGATTATGTCGCGTCATAGATTTTTACTATATTATACAACAAATCTTGATTATGTCGTGTCACAATATTATGGTCTACGAAGACTGCATTGTAAAAGACACCAAATACTAATAATAACAAGGAACATAAATGAAACTTCAGAACCGCGCCCTTACCTTAGCATTGTCTGCCGGTATACTTGTCCTAGCTGTTACAGGCTGTTCAGACCCAAAATCCGATACCCCTATAGTTGCAGATAATTTCGAGGCCGTCTATAACTCGATTGGCTCCGATACCCTCAAGCAACATACAAAAATACTATCATCAGATGAGTTTGAAGGTCGCCTTCCAACCACTGTTGGTGAGCAGAAAACGTTAGATTACCTAACAGAAGAACTAACTAAAGTGGGCTTTGAACCGGGTAACGGAGACAGCTTTCTTCAAGAAGTTAGTTTGATGCAAATTACGGCTAAGCCAGACATGACACTTAAGATGGGTGAAAATACATTTACGTATAAAGAAAATATGGTGGCTGGCTCGAAACGCGAAGTTTCTGAAGTTAACCTAATAGATTCGGATATCGTTTTTCTCGGCTATGGTGTAAACGCACCAGAATACAGCTGGAATGACTATCAAGATGTCGATGTAAAAGGAAAAACCGTTATTATTTTGGTTAACGATCCGGGCTATGCAAGCCCTGACAGCGAGCTTTTTCAGGGCTCAACAATGACTTATTATGGCCGCTGGACGTATAAATATGAAGAAGCTAGCCGTCAAGGTGCTGAAGCAGTATTTATTGTACATGAAACTGCCCCAGCCTCTTATGGTTGGTCTGTTGTAGCCAATAGCTGGAGTGGGCCGCAATATAGCTTAGTTACGCCAGACGCTGGCGCAAGCAGTGTTGCTGTTGAAGGCTGGATTTCACGCGAAGCTGCAGTAAAGATTTTTGCTGACGCGGGCTTGAATTTCGACGAACAAAAAGATTATGCAGCACAAGGTGCGTATTCTATTCCCTTGAATATAAAAGCATCGCTTGCGCTCAAAAATGATTTTGAAAAATCAAAAAGCTACAACGTCTTTGCCACTTTACCTGGCAACGAGAGACCTGACGAACATATTATTTATACTTCCCATTGGGATCATTTGGGTAAAGATGAAAGCAAAGAAGGTGATCAAATATATAATGGCGCCCACGACAACGCGACCGGAACAGCGGCAATCCTCGCGATGGCTGAAGCCTTTGCAGAATTGAACAATAAACCAAAGCGGTCGGTTAGCATGTTAATAGTAACCGCTGAAGAACAAGGTCTTTTGGGGTCAAAGTACTACGCTGAAAACCCAATTGTCGCTCTTGACAAAACCGTGGCTAATATCAATATGGATGCAATGAATGTATTAGGAAGAACTAAGGATGTAGCAGTTGTTGGTATGGGCAAATCAGATCTTGAAGAAAATCTTAAAAAAGCAGTAAAACGTCAAGGTCGAGTATTAACTCAAGAAGATAATCCTGGAGCGGGTATTTATTATCGTTCTGATCACTTTAGTTTTGCCAAGGTTGGTGTTCCAGCACTTTACGCCAAAGGCGGCAGTGAGCCAATCGATGAGGCTACTGCAGAGTATCGTAAGAGAACAAATTTGGTTGTTCGCGGCTGTTACCATCAAGTTTGCGACCAGTTTCGTGAAAATTGGGACTTTGGTGGTGTTCGAGAAGACACTCAAATGTTATTTGAAGTAGGCTATGACATAGCTAACTCTGATGAATGGCCACAATGGTCTGCGACCAGCGAGTTCCAACGCAAATAGCGAATCGGTTTTAGTGTATGAACAGAATAGCCTCTTTTGAGGCTATTTTTTTAACAGCGATTCTTGGAACTTGCATCTAATCAGCTTGGGACTTCGCAGAGAACAGGGCCTTGTAGGGAGATCGAATCAACAGCTAATAGAGGCTATTCAACTACCGAAAATTGGGGGAAGCTCAAGTTTCGCACGTAGATTCGGCTTTAGTTATTGCTTCTCTTTCTTATTTGGGAACCTCGTTAGTCCGTTTTTTCACGCCAGCACTACAATATGAACTAAGAATTGCGTAATAATGTGTATAACAACAACTAATTTTCTATTTCTCCTAGAAAACCCTTGCATTTTCTACTCAAAATGGCACATTCACCATCGAGGTAACATGAATAATAATAAACGCGAACTTAAGTTCCACATACCTACCTTATTATCGACAGAAAACGATAACCCAATCTAATAACCTAGCAAGAAAAGGCGAAACAACCTATGTGTGGTATTTTCGGTATCCTTGATATCAAAACTGATGTGTCAGAGTTGCGCACGCAAGCACTCGAATTATCAAAACTATTACGTCATCGTGGCCCAGACTGGTCCGGTATTTGGCATAATGACAATGCAATTTTATGTCACGAAAGACTAGCAATTGTAGATGTCGACACGGGCGCCCAACCTCTAATCAGTAGCAATGGTAATCAGGTATTAGCCGTTAATGGCGAAATTTATAATCATAAAGATTTAGAGTCGAAGTTAACAAATCCCTATGACTTCCAAACAAAATCAGATTGCGAAATAATTATTCCTCTTTACCAGCAAGAGGGTCTTGGTTTCATTGATAGATTAGAAGGTATGTTTTCTTTCGTTCTTTATGATCAAGAAAATAATACCTACCTCATCGCTCGTGACCATATGGGTATTATTCCACTTTACACCGGTTTTGATGAATTCGGTAACTTCTATGTGGCTTCCGAAATGAAAGCCCTTGTACCTGTCTGCAAAACGGTACAAGAGTTCCCTCCTGGGCATTACCTAAGCAGCACCGATGGCAAGCTTGTGAAATACTACGAGCGAGATTGGATGTCGTATGACAACGTAAAAGATAACGAAACAAACCTAGATGATTTGAAAGTTGCGTTCGAAAAAGCGGTTAAGTCTCACCTTATGTCGGATGTGCCATATGCAGTGCTGCTTTCTGGAGGTTTAGATTCATCATTGGTCTCAGCTGTAGCAGCCAGATATGTTGCTAAACGTGTTGAAGACGAGGACAAAAGCGATGCTTGGTGGCCTCGTTTGCACTCATTCGCTGTTGGTCTTGAAGGCGCACCTGATTTAATCGCTGCTAAGAAAGTAGCGAATATGATTGGTACAGTGCATCACGAAATTCACTTTACAATTCAAGAAGGCCTAGATGCTATTCGTGATGTCATTTATCACTTAGAAACATACGATACAACGACTATTCGTGCGGCAACGCCGATGTATTTGATGACTAGAAAAATCAAAGCTATGGGCATCAAAATGGTATTGTCTGGCGAAGGGGCTGATGAAATATTTGGTGGTTATTTATATTTCCACAAAGCGCCTAATGCAAAAGAACTGCATGAAGAAACTGTGCGTAAACTTGATCGTCTGCATCTGTTCGATTGCGCTCGCGCTAACAAATCAACCTCTGCTTGGGGTGTTGAAGCGCGCGTACCTTTTTTAGACAAAAACTTCATGGACGTTGCTATGCGTCTGAACCCACAAGACAAAATGTGTGTTGGTGGGCGTATGGAAAAATGGATATTGAGAAAAGCATTTGATGACGATACATATCTTCCAGCAGAAGTTTTATGGCGTCAAAAAGAGCAATTTGGTGACGGTGTGGGTTATTCTTGGATTGACTCAATTCGTGAATTTGTTGAGATTGAAGTATCTGACCAAAAAATAGCAAGTGCGCAATTCCGCTTTCCAATCAATACACCCGACACTAAAGAAGGTTATTACTACCGCACTATCTTTGAAGATTATTTCCCGCAAGAAAGTGCAGCTAAATGCGTGCCAAGTGGTAAATCAATCGCATGTAGCACAGTAGAAGCGCTTGAGTGGGATGAGAGCTTTAAAGCAGCGGCAGATCCATCTGGTCGCTCCATGAAGTCAATTCACAGTGGTGAGTTTAAAGGTTAACAGCTGAGTTAACTAACGTGAAATCTAAAAAAGCGACTTTAATCAGTCGCTTTTTTTATGCTTTCGAACTGACCTGTTGTATACCAATACTTAGCCTCAAATACCGGCGTATTTGAAGGTAACAGTGGATTATCTAACTCAAAATAAGTAATTTCATCTAATTCTAACTGGTCTAATATTTCACCGTGATGGGCGTAGAATAATTTATCAAAACTTCCGTCTTCAATTGCTCTCTCCAAACCAACCTCTAACAGACGCGCTAGAGTTACATTGCTTTTATTCACGAAAAAATACATTGCGGCTCGATATTTTAGCGCAATCCCCTCCTTCAATCTTATGTCTGGATCGGCTCCTTCCTGACGTAATTCAGACAATGCTTCAATAACAGAGCGAGGGTAAAAATCTGCTTGTTGACGCGACAATAAATTCTTTGCTTCGGAATGGTTCTGCGCACCTAACACATTGAAGCCGCTGGCTTGCAGTATCTTAGTATCGGGCCAATCGATGCCCTGCACCGGAGAATAAACTAGTAAATCTGCTAACGTGCTTACTACTTTCGTATAAAATGGCTTATTTTTATGAGTCAACATCATTCGCCAACCAATCAACCCTTTAGCAATAGGTATGCGAATAGGTAGCAGGTCATCTTCGCGTTCACGGTCTGTCATAGTCCAAACAACATTAACCTCAATATTCTCACGTAACTGTCGAAGGGCTTTCGATTGCTGCTTGATACGTTGAGACGATACCATTCTGTATCGTACACCTGTTTTTTCCAAAGCTAACTTCAATAGTGCTTCGGGATACTTATGACCTTCATCGCCATCGTATAATGGTCCTGGATAAGTAACAACCCATGTTGCGGCGTTTGTAACTGCACAAAAAAGTGACAGCGATAACAGCAAAACTCCTGTGACTATTCTGCTTCCCAATATCAATTTCACGCGGGCTAATGATGATGCATGCTTATATATCATCTACAACCACCAAGGTGAGTTTGATAGTTTGCTCAACGTCATTTAAAAATTGATAGTTGTCTATATACTTATTCATTGGTTCTCCAGTTGAGTTTACTAATCACACTTGAAAATAAATCAGCTATTCTAAGCCAATAAACTTGTGCATTTGTAATGAAAGACGCCAATTTCGCGCTATACATGTTTTTACAGCTAACTCTGTAGCTCGCTTTTGCTGACTAATAGGCTGCAAATAAATTAGTGGCAACACAGTTTGGTCCATTGTTGCTAGCAATAAATCTAGCTCATCTATGTGTTTTTGCATAGCAACAGGATGTTTTATTTCATTAGCTCTGGCTAATGCATCGTCGCGCATTTTATAGCCTCCTTGCATATTAACTTTTGGCGACACTGTCACCCATGTGTCTTTACTCGTCAGGATTTCAAATGTACCACTAGTTTCTATTTGGGTCGAATAGCCTTTCCTATGTGCTAACTCAGTAAACCGAATTAAATCATACATACAAGGTTCACCGCCAGTTAGAACGATATGTTTAGCCACATAGCCGTATTCATCAAATAGCTGGAATAAAGAACCTTCAGTTGCGGAAAACCACTTTGAGGACTCTTCATTTTCCTGCATTATTGACGTTGCCGTCGTTTCTTCATCTAAGCTGATTTCCCAAGTGTGTTTTGTGTCACACCAAGAGCAGCCGACTGGACAGCCTTGCAGCCTTACGAAGATAGATGGCACTCCTGTAAACGAACCTTCGCCTTGAAGTGACTCAAATACTTCGTTTACTTTTAAATTTTGCACAATAACAACCTACTTCTTATTCAAATACAGTTGGGATTTTAGCAGGGATCGCTTAGTATCAGGACTATTTTTTTAAAGGAGAATAATAAATGTCAGCGAAAGTCGTCGTCATATATTCAGGCGGTATGGATTCATATACCGTGCTAAACAAGGCCATGCAGCAGGGATATGACGTGCATGCAGTATCTTTCAACTATGGACAGAGGCATAGCAAAGAATTACTTTTCGCTAAAAAAGTTTGTGAACAACATAATATTGAGCACAAAATCGTTGATATTAGTTCAATAAAACAACTAATCGGAGGTTCTGCTCTAACTGATGATATTGACGTACCTGAAGGACATTACGAAGAAGAGAGTATGAAAACGACTGTCGTTCCAAATCGCAACATGATTATGTTGTCAATGGCAGTTGGTTATGCAGTTTCTATACAAGCCGAAGCGGTGTATTTCGGAGCTCACTCTGGTGACCATGCTATTTATCCTGATTGTAGGACTGAATTCGTTAGCGCTATGAATGACGTATGCAAAATTGCAAACTATCAAGCTGTCGAAGTAAGGGCCCCCTATTTGGCGTCTAGCAAGATTGACATTCTGAAGGAAGGCTTGGCAATGAATTTGGACTATAAAGACACATGGACTTGCTACAACGGCCAAGAAAAAGCATGCGGACGATGCGGTGCTTGTCAGGAAAGACTTGAAGCATTTTCTGAAAACAACACTGTCGATCCTATTCGGTATCAGGATTAAAAAAACCTCTGCTAGCGACGTTCCCCAGCAGAGGTTTATGTTATTTTATACTTCCTAACCAACGTTGAATTGGGTTATTTCTGGCTTTCGTATATGAAGTATTCTAACTCTTTAATACAATGTCTTAACACGGGGTTAAGTCTTGTGTTTTTTCCATTCATAACGAATAACTCATGACTGAATTCGAATAATGAGCCCTTACAAATTGGCACAAGACCGGTTGCTGCGCCCTGCTCTCTGGCAATATAGTCCGGTAACAAACCAACATACTCTCCAGTCATAACCGCTGCCATGCATACGTCATATGAATCTGAAAAAGTTTGAATAGCGAGCCGTTTATCACCACTGATATAATTGACCGATGACAACCCAGACATACCAATAGCAGGAAAATCTTCAATTCTAACATTGTCAGGAAGCGCATCGGCTTCGCGATATTTCGCTAATGGATGCGTAGGGGAACAGTAAAGTCGCCCCTTGCACTGCACGCCCGTAGAATGGAAAGTAACCGACTCAGGTTTAACCATGTCGTATGTCGATAAAACCAAATGACATTCGCCTGATAGAGCGACATGCTCAACTTCATTATATAAGCGGGTTTGAATGTTAACGTGAATATCGTCAAACTTTTTCATCGTACTCTTAACCGCTTTACTCACCGCCAACTGCATCGATGTAGCTAAACCAGCCATTAATACAAGAGTAATATGACCACTATAATCATCATGTAAGCTTTTGAGGTTGAATACAAAGTTATCGAAGGCATTAAAGATACGTTTAGTTTCTTGGAAAACAACCTCGCCTTCCTTTGTCATTTGAAAACCACCACGACCGCGATGACACAAGACAAGGTCTAGCCTCTCTTCCAACTTCTTGATAGCAGCACTGATGTTCGGGCGCTGCATTCTAAGAACCGGCTCTGCGGCTGTGAAGCCGTTGCATGAAGCAACTGCGTAAAATACACGCAATAATTTGATATCAGATTCTTGTAAACGATTTAACATATATTCACCGCATTAGGTATATTTGCTCATACTACTTGAAGACATGTTATTCAAAATTTAAGCGTTTTACAATCAATTTGTTATTGATTTATATAACTTTCCAATTTTTTATTGTAACTGTCCGTGTAAATGCCGTATAAATATGAAAAAAATCAGCCAATGAGCGACATTCTAATTTGCTCATATTTATCCGTAAATTAACAGCTTTGGTATTCAAAACTACGTAACATCCCTGCTATCGCTGATTCACCTGCAATTTCTCTAATAGCTAATTGCAAATAACACAACGTCATTTCTAACGTTTATAGTAGATAAAAATGAGTTTATTTAGCTTACATATCTACTGTTAGGTATAACTCAATTATGGAAGGTATCATACATTAAACATT